>OGQV01001635.1_pt1 | contig 15763 bp, 7 predicted proteins | sample 1553311 | NCBI WGS metagenome assembly OGQV01 (sample SAMEA2579976, study PRJEB22360) | human gut metagenome
GGCCGATATCGGGCAGCTCCACCTGGATCTGCTTGCCGCTCTCATACTTGAAGGCCTTCTGGCTGAACAGGTTGATGTAGGCGACGGTGCCGTCGTCCAGACGGACGGGCACGACGCAGGGGCAGACACTGGGGCCGAACTTGATCTTCATCTGCTCCAGGATCTTAAAGTAGTCAGCGTTTTCCAAATCAGCCTTGGTGACAAAGATCATCCGCGCCTTGTTGTTTTTCAGCGCCAGCTGGTACGCCTTCTCGGCACCGACGGTCACGCCGGAACGCCCGGACACACAGATCAGCACGCTCTCGGCGGCCATGATGCCCTCGGCAGCGCCGGTCTCAAAATCAAACAGACCCGGTGCGTCGATCAGGTTGTACTTGATGCCCTCGTACTCGACGGGGACAACGCTCGAGTTGAGCGATGCCTTGCGGCGGATCTCCTCGGGGTCAAAGTCGCTGGCGGTGGTGCCGTCCTCGACGCGGCCCATACGCTCGGAAGCGCCGCTCATGTACAGCAGTGCCTCGGTCAGCGTCGTTTTGCCGCAGCCGGCGTGGCCGGCCACCAGAATGTTGCGGATGTCTTTGCTTGCGTAGCCCATGGATCGTCAAACCTCTTTTCGCGCCGGGGCTGCTTCCGGCAGCCCTGCGGCGTAGAATTTCATTGCGGCACAGTGATTTTTGAACACTCCCGCCTGTTTGATACTACTTTACCACATTGTTGTGGAAATTTAAACAGTTTTTTCGGATTTTTTGTAAAAATTTTTAGGCAAAAGATTGTGGAAAGTGTAAAAAACAGACCCTCGCCTCCCTCTGCGAGGGAGGTGGCCCCGCAGGGCCGGAGGGAGAGAACCTTTCCATAGCCCGAAATATGTCGGATTATCGCAAGGTTCTCTCCCCCACCGCCTGCGGGCGGAGCCCCCTCGCAGAGGGGGCCAGGGTAATGAAAAAGCCGCACAGCTTTCACTGTACGGCTTAACGGCTCACTTATTTTTCCTTCTTCGCCGTCTTTTTGCGGCGGCGGACGCGCCCGCTGTCGGCCTTGGCCTCGGGAACATAGAGGCTATAGCTCAACAGGTAGCGGCCATGGGCAGGGATGCGGTAGAACGCGGCCTTGATGCGCTCCAGCGGGCCGGTGCCGCTCTCGGCGGTGCTGCCGCTCAGCATAACAACATACTGCATATCGGTGTAGCGGGCGGCCACATCGCACTGGCGCAGATTCGTGCGGATCAGATCGCCCAGCTGCTCCACCATCAGAGCGGTCTCGGCAGCATCGGTGTTCTGGCTGGGAGCCACGGTCAGGATTGCCAGGAATACCTGCAGACCGTAGCGGACCTGCACGCCGCGCTGTACGCGGTAAATTTCCTTGAACGTCTCAAAGTCGCAGATACAGGCCCCCGTGTCCTCGGTATCCGGCAGAGCAGAGATCAGCTTGGAGACCTCGCTCTCCATATTGCGGTCTGCCTGGCGCATCTGGCGGTAGGCAGAGCCTGCGCGGCCCGGCTCAATGGCATGATGCAGGCAGCCCATGGCGCTGCCGCGGCGTGCCAGATCCTCCGCCTCCTCGTGGCGGCCCAGCGTCTCCAGCGCGACGATCTTTTCCAGATAAAGGCGCTCCTCGTAGGGGTCCAGCTCCAGCGCGCGGGTACACAGCGTAACGATGCGGGTGCTCTCGCCCCATTTTTTGCAGAGCTCCAGCAGGTTTAAAATGGCTGTGCGGTACTGCCCGTGCAGACGCACGCTGACGCTTTCGACCCACGGCTCAGACGCAGACTGCGGCAGCAGGCGCCCGTCATACAGGTTGACGATCTGTTCATAAATGCGGCTGCGCTTCTCGGCGTCGCTCTCCTTGCGGGCCAGCTCCGACAGGTCGTTGACCTCAAACACATCCACGCTGCAGTCCAGATGGGGGTTCCACTGGTAGTAGCCGCGGCTGGTCACGATGCAGTCCTTCATCTCCTCCAGGCCCTCCGCGTCGATCATAAGGCGGAAGCGATGCAAGATGGCGCGCAGAGCCATGTCCGGGTTGGTAGACCGCTCCCCTGCCCACAGGGTATCGGTCAGTACCTTGTGGGAGACGCGCTCCCCGCGCCGCAAAACGAGATACTGCACCAGCGCCGTTGCCTTGCGGGACTGCGCCAGCTGTGCCAGCACGGGCTTGCCGTTCACACGGATCTCAAAGCCGCCCAGCATTTTGATTTCAATTGTTGCCATCCTTGTCATCCTCTCTGCTCTGATGCCCATGACGTTCCTGTATTTTTGTCCGGCACACAGGTATTCATGTTTTAAAGTATAACGAGTCCATTTGAATTTGTCCAGTACCTCCGCCGGGATTGTAATAAACTTTTCAAAAATCGTCCCGGAGGGCACCGCTCACGACTCCGACGATGCCTTGCCATCCCAGGTGCCGGGTTTATACAGGATGACCGGCTCACCGGGCAACTGCACAATGGCTTTTTGGGTGCACAGCGGCACGATCTGGTCGTTGGCGTCCCGCTTGGCCACAGTCAGCACCACCGTCATAGCCGTAATGCGCGGGGTCTTGGTTTCGTCGCCGTCCTGCGTCCAGCTGCGGGCGTAGAAATGCAGTTCACTGATGAACAGCCCCATATAGGCATCCCGGGGATAGGCCGTTGTGTAGCCGTAGGCAACGTAGGGCAGTGTGTCCGTCACGTTGCCATCCGCGTCCTTGTTCTCTTTTGTGTGCTGCGGGTTGCCGTAGTGCCCGTCGCCATTCAGTTCATCGCGGTAAAACCGCATGTGCAGGTAGCCGTTCAGCGCATTGGCCTGATCCGCTGTCAGCAGTGCTGTGCCGTCTGTTTTTGTCAGCATCGGCACACAGTCCTTGTCGATCAGCTCAATGTGGTTGGGGTAGACGCTGAATTCCAATGCCGTGCCCTGGCTGTAGTCGTTACCCTTGGACGCAAAAACGCTGTCCAAATTATTAAGGTCCGTCGCGCCGTCGGTGAAGCGGATATAGCCGTTCGCCTCGAGCACCTCACCGCGGATCGTCTCAATGAGCGCATCGGCCAGATTTTGCGCGCGGGTCTGCTGCTGGATGTCCATGTACGCCTGCGCACTGGGCTGTATCAGCGTGACCGCCGCCAGCGTAAAGAGCGACAGCAGCACCATGCAGACGATCAGCTCCACCAGCGTTGTGCCGTTCTGGTTTTTCAAACGCTGCTTCATGGGTTGGTCGTCCCTTCTGCCGTGCTCTTGCTGTAGCGGTAAAACTTGTGCTGTTCCGTCGTTTTTTGGCCGTTTTCCGTAACTTCCGCGCTTGTCTCCACGCTGTCCAGCTCGACGTCTTTCACCGTAAATTCACCGTAATCGCCAAAGGAGAACTCCAGCCCCTCCTGTTCCTTCACCCAGCGGAGGGCCGCGTTATTGGCCGGGTACAGCCCGGCGCAGAAGGCATAGGCTGTCTCCCGCAGCGACTCGGCCTTTTGGGACATGGCGCGGGCGTACCGCAGCGAAACGACGAACATCGACGTAAAAATCATCAGCAGCAGGAACGACACAAGCACTTCCACAATGGTCTCGCCGCGCTGATTTTGTAAAGTATGTTTCATAGCGGGTCACTCCTGTGTTGTGCCGGTGCTCTGTTTGGCACCGCGGGTGTAGGTGATGGAATCGGGCTGCTGGCTGGTGTCGCAGTGGAACGTCAGCTGGTTGCTTTTGATAGTATCGTCTGTGATTATCAATTTCTCATAACCGGCGGCAACAAATGTCAGGGCATTCTCACGGTAATACTTCGTTGTTCTGCCATTTACCGTGTAGTACACCTTGCTTGTTGAATTGCCGCTGCTGCTGTACTTTACCGTGCGGTCATAGGTCCGCGTGAAGGCAAAGCTCTCGCCGTTTTTCGTGACTGTCACCGTAATGTCCAGCTGTAAATCGACGATTGCCATGCCCTTGCGGTCTTCGCCCTCCAGTGTGTCGAGCAGGTTGCGCAGGTCTGTGGCATTGGTGCTGTTCGCCGTCTGGTTCAGCTTGTCGGCACCGTCGCCCGGGCGGCGGCGCAGTGTTACCGTGATGGCCTCGGCCCCGCCATCAGGCTGGCTGCCGTTCGGTTTCCAGGCGAACTCCTTGGGCTGGGATTCCAAATCATAGATGTCCTTGCCGTAGCTTTGGGAGAACATGAACTGCTCATTGACGAACTTGGCAAAGCTGCTGTCCCTCTTGTTCAGCTCCCCTTCCAGCACGTCGGAAAAGCTGGTTGCCAGCTGGTAGGCTTCCTGTTCCAGCAGCTGGCGGTTGGCATTGGCCGTCAGCACGGAGGCCGCATAGGCCAGCGCTGCCGACAGCGCCACAAACAGCGCGCCGATACAGAGGACCAATATCATCGAAAGCCCCTGCTCCCCGCGCAGAATGCTGCGTGCCCTGCGGTGCATAATGCCACCTTCTTTCCTGAAATAAAATTACGATGCGTCGCTTGTTTCTATCCGTTCCGGGGGCGCGGTTTCCGCCGCGTCCGTCTCATCCGGGGCAGCGGCGGTCTCCGGGGTCGCCATGGGCAGTGCCGCACGGGCCCGCATCAGGACCGGGGGCACGCTTGCGGGGGCGCTTTCCGCCGCCGTGCTTTCTGCAGTCTCGGCGGGCGCGACGCTCTCCGCGGAATCCATACTCTGGGCATCCTCCGCCGCATCGGCGGTGTTCGTCTCGTTGACGGGGACTTTGACCGTGCCGGATTCGACGGTCTTACCCTTGTTATCCGAGTGCGCCAGCGTCTTCAGCGTCACACTTGCGGTGAACTTTTGCAGCTCGAGCGAGTCGTCCTGCACCTTTTCCTGCAGCTCGGGCAGGGTGATGCGGTAAACAGGCTCGGCACCGTCCTCCTGCACCAGCTCCAGCATGGGAACCGTCTTTGCCTTGTAGTACAGCGTACCGCCGTCCTTTTCCACCGTGCCGGTGACGTTATAGGGTTGCGATTTCCAGTCTGTCACGTTGCCGTTCTCGTCGGTCACAGGCTCAACGCTCAGGTCGTACCAGATGCGGGTCTCGCCAGTCTCCTTGTCCACATCGTCGGTCTTCTTAAGCTCCGTCGTTTCGCCGTTATAGGTCGTCTTGGTGACGGTTTTGATTTCCCCGCGCTTATGCGTGGTGCCGTCTTCGTCCGTCTCGTCCCTGTCGTAGTTCGTCACCGTAATGATGTAGGGCTGTTTCGTCTTACTATCCAGCGGCGTGACGGTAAAGGTATAGCTGTCGGTCAGGTTGCGCACCGTGCCGTCGGCCTGGGTGTACTTGTTCACCGCGGTCCACTCCACCGTAAAGCGGCGCAGCTCCAGCGGGGCCGTACCGCGATTGCTCTTACACTCGGGGTCGTTGTACAGGTTGACTTCCTGCGTGTAAACGGCATTGCCAAGTGCGCGTTCCGGTTCGGCAGCGTCCACGGGGGCGTCCAGCGTGATGGCCGGCAGCTGTGCCGCTGCGGCATCCTGCTGGATGTAGAACCAGTTCGACGCTGTCTTGCCGTCGGTGGGCATAACGCGCACCGCGGGCAGCAGGTATTGTTTTGCATGGTCGGGCGTCAGCGTAAAGCCGTTGCCGTCGGGCACAAAGGTATAGCTGGCGGTTTTGTCGTTGACGCTGGCGCTCCCGCCCACCGTGCGGCTGTCTTTCGGGATGACCAGCTCGGCGTCGCCGCTGTTCAGCATCTCGTCCAGTTTTTTGGTCAACTCCTGCTGGGCCTCGTACTTGGCCTGTCCGGTGCCTTCGCCCTGCCAAGCCTTGGCCAGATTGGCAATTGTATTGTAATTGCCCTTGTTGCTGAAGATATAGCCGGTAAAGTAGACATTGCCCTGTGCGGGTGCGTCCAGCGTCATGTTGAGCTTGAGGTCGTTCAGGAACGTCTCCTGATTCGGGCTGTCGGGCGCAAAGCTGCTGGCCGTAACCTTGGGCGCATCGGCGCGGCGGACGATGGTCTCGGGCTGGCTCAACGCGCCGTCCGGGCCGTCAAAGCAATTGCTACCAGCCTTGCGGCGGGCAATAACGCGGAAGCTCAATGCCTTGCCCTGATACTGCTCCAGTTCCAGCGTCAGGCTGCCGACGTTGTCCGTGGTGGGCAGCGTCAGCACAGTATTGCCGCCGGCATCGACGACGCACAGGTCATAGTGGTCAATGCGCTCGTCGTCGGACGGCGACCAGCTGACCGTGTAGAGCAGGGCATCCGCGTTGTCGGTCTCGCCGTTGACGCGGGTGATGGAGCTCGGCGCGCTGATGCCGGGCAGGCGCTGCTTAACGCTGTAATCCGCCACAGCGGACGCGCCGATTTCCTTGGTGTCGGCTGCCGCCACGCGGGTGACCTCGAGCCGGACCTTGTCATAGCGCCAGCTGTCGCTGCCGTTGGCCAGCATGGTATCCACGTTGACAGGCAGGGTAAAGCTGTTGCCGCTGTTCTGAACCTCCTTGGCTAGATTTACGCCGTCCTTCAGCGCAATTTGCTCCTGACCGGTCACATTGCCGTCCGCGCCCGTCAACAGGCCGTAGAGCTTGATCTGGTAGTCGGGGGCTGCGTCAGTGGCCTGTATGTCGTCCTGAGTCCATTTGAACGTGTAGGTCAGCTGATTGTTGTCCGGGTTCACCTTGCCGCCGTCGGTATCTTCCGCCAGCGTCGGGGCTTTCAGAACATTCAGGTTCAGCTGCTTGAAGATGATCTGCGGGGTCGTCTGCGTGGCCTGTATAGCCCATTCCTTGTCATCGGTGTTAACGGTGCGGCTCACGTCGGAGAAGCAGAGCGGCGTCAGATGGGCATAGGTATAGCTGTGCTCGCCCGTACGGACGATCTCATAGCCGTTCTTCCACCAGATTTCTTTGTTGGTGTCGTTTGTCTCGCTCGCGTGGCTGGCGATGGCTGCGGACACTTCGTCCTCCGTGGCATCCCAGCGATACTTCATATCGCCCTTGCCGCTGGTGACGGGCACCGCGACAACAAGGAAGTCGGTGTAGTTCGTCATGGCATCCGACGGCAGGCTGTTCAGGTTGAAGGTGACGGGAGACTCTGTCACAATACTTTCCCGCGCGGCCAGCGTGATGTACTGGCCGTTCAGGGACTGCCCCTTGACCGTGTCATTGCCCAGATATTTTGCCAGCAGCATGACGCGGTAGGTCGGGCTGCCGTGCTCGCTGCTGTCGCTCTTGACCTTCGGGGTAAAGCTGAACTTCACGGTTGCTTCAAAACTCTCCGCTGTCTGGCCGGTGTAGGTCACATACTCCGTGTCGCCGTCCTTGTTCAGCTTGCCCAGCGGCAGACCGTCCTCGTCCTTGCCGGAGTCACCGTTGTGGTCACGCCACTGGGACGGGAGATAGGTCTCTGACTTGTACTGAGCCGAGCGCAGATACTTTGTACTGCTGCTGTTGTCCGGGGTTGCCAACGCCGTAAGCGTCAAAGTGCGTTCCAAATTTTGGGTCAGGCGGATGTACTGTTTGCCATTCTGGCTGCTGAAATAATAAGGATGCTTTCCATCGGTCAGCTTGACGGTCCAAGCCTCGTCTGTCGGGTATTCGGCGTAGTTTTTCAGCACCGCGACAACTTCATACTTGAATTCTCTCGATTTTTCATCCGGCGTCTGGCACTGATTCCAGTCAAAGCCGCCGTTCTCGCGTTTGACCAGCCGGAATTCAATCTCAGGTGTCGGCAGGGCGTGCATAAAGGTCTGCACGGCGCTGGTCCGGGAGTTGTCTACCTGCGTCGAGTCGTTGTTGGTGTTGTAGGGCGTTACACGCACGACGAAGTAACCCGTCCACGCTTTATCTGCCACAAAGGTATAGCTGCGCTGGTAGACGTCAGCTTTCAGATAGGGAACTGCATCCGATGCGACTTTACCCGCAGCATCGCAGGGCAGAATTTCAACACGGTAGTAAGCGGCGGGGCTGGCATTCTTGTCGCTGTCGCTCGGCTCGGCCCACGTCACTTCATAACGGCCATAGACGTTGTTGTCCGCGTCCTGCACCTGGCTGGCCTTGACTTGGATATCTCCCGGCTGGGCGGGCTTGGTGCTGTCCAGCACGTACTTATAGTAGTTCTGGATGACCTCGTCGGTGATGTCGGTAATATCAACGTCCGGGTTCGTACTGTTCGCAGCTTCGCCAAATTGCAGCATCACAGTCGCTCTCTGGTTGCCGGGATTGGTATCACTACCCGCGCCGGTGTCATCGAAAATGTAGGCTTTCTTACCGTCGGTCTTGATATAGGCAGAGTTTGCTGCGGCATTCCAATCCGTAGAAGTAATGCCTCGCATCCACCACAGACTGTACGCTGCGCCGTTCCCACCCTCTGCCAAAGTGGGCAGGAACGCAATATAAGGATTGGTTGCTTTATCAGTGACGTTATAGCCTATGTACAGACGGTGTGCTTTTACTTTTCCCGAGGACGAGTTCCAATCTGTCTCGTTGTAGGCCTTGTCACTTCCTTGCTTATCCGCTTTCTCCCAGTTACCTGTTGTACTGTTCGGTTTTTCTGTGGTCAGTTTACGGGAATCTTTCTTAAAGAAGCTCTTGCCTGCACTTTCGGAATTCTCAATATAATAGTTGCCGTGGCCGGTGACATTCTCGTAACTCTGGCGCAAATAGGCAATAGGATACCAACCTGTACCAACCGTGGCAAAGCAGTTTGTGACATTGGTTGCTTCTTTCGACCCAGAGCCATTGCCGCGGCTGCCGACAATGCCGACTCTCCTGTCATACACTCCGCCACACGTAAAGTCTGTATTAAGGTTTCGGCAGCGGTCAATATTTACCGTAACATTATCAATGTTCCCCTTGTTGTACGGGCCGATCCATGCCAGAATGCCGACTGCCTGCGACGCTGCCTTGATTGCACCGCTATTGACGCAGTCGATGATGTTCAGCGTCATAATATCGGTGGGCTTCTTCATCTCGATTTTACCGATAATGCCCGCGCAGTCATTTGCGCCGTTTGATTTATACCAAATCTGACCGTAGTTACGGCAGGAAAGCACATTTGTGGTGCCGCCGGAAATAGGCTGGTCAATAAAGCCGACAATACCGCCGACTGCACCGTAACCGCTGTTTTTGTCGTTCGTGTTTGTTGTGATTTTGCCAAAATTGAAGCATTTCTGCACGGTTCCGCCGTAGTCCAGCCAATAGGCGATCACGCCGCCCACATTGGCCGAGCGGCTGTTGAACACACTGCCGCAGTTGACTACCTTGCTGACAGACCACCGGTCATCGCTGCGGTTCTGCTGCTGGCCAATGACACCGCCCACATGGACAACAACACGATTTTCGCTCTTGTAAATGTTGTCATCGTCTGTATCATCCTTGTTCTTAGGCCCATCAAACACGCGCGTAAACCGGCGCACAGCGGCACAGTTTACCACAGTGTCCAGCACGCTTTTGTCTGTGACGTTGGATTCGTTCTGGCCGACAATACCGCCGACGGTGGATGCCGTTGTCGCATTGTCAGAATAGACAAACCACTGGCCGGTGGCGGAAGTGTCGATTGTACCGCGGAGAGAGTTAAAGCCTGCCAGACCGCCCAGATAACCTTCGGCACGGACAGTCTCGCTGTTGTTGCTGCCGCGCAGGGCGACAAGCAGATCATTGGCGGCAAGACCGCTTTGGTTATAGACATTCCTATAGCCGCAGCCTTCTTTGGACACAGTGTCAACACCCATGAGATTTGCGTAGGTCTTGCCTGTGGTCAGCTCTGCCGCCATGCTGTTGATGCCGGCATTAGCATCTTCCGCACCCAGCCATTTTTCAACCTGTGCAACAAGGGCGAGTTTTGTTGTGTCGTCGCTGACCAGCGCTTTTTTGCTGCCGCTGCCCTTGATAGTGCCGTTGTTGGAGCCCGCGACGCCGCCCACAAAGCCGTAACGCGCCGTGATGATGCTGCCCGCGTCGTTGCTGCGCTCGGTGGCGACATAGCTGTTGGCGATTTCGGCATTGTTGCGGCCCGCAATGCCGCCCACATGGCTGGCACTGGCGAGCTTTTCGTCTGCGGTCTGGGTCGTGGTGATGTTGCTGATACCGCTGACCTGCAGTTTGATGTATTTGACCTCACAGCCGGTGATTGTGCTGTTGTTCAGACCGGCAATGCCGCCCACCGTGCTGCCGGTGCTGCGTGCACCGACGGAGACAAGGCCGCCCGTGTCCGCGTTGCCGCCCATCGTGCCGGAATAGGTACACTGCTTCAGGGTACCGTCGTTCTGGCCTGCGACGCCGCCCAAATTTGTATATTTATCAAGATTTTGTGTAAGGTCCAGCAGAACGTCGGTGCTGCTGACCGTGCCGTCCTCCGTGGTGCGGCCCACCGCGCCGCCCAGCGTGACGGTGTTGGTGCCCGCGCGCAGACCGGCGTCCAGCGCCAGCGCGCCGTTTTCGACCTGACAGCCGGTGATGGTGCCCTCGTTCATGCCCGCAAGGCCGCCGATGGTGACCGCCGGGGTGCTGAACCGCACGTTGGCGTTTGCCGCCAGCCTGACGTTGCGGATGGTCGCGTCCTTGCCGTTGTACGCCGCAATGGCACCGATGCTCTCCGATGTGCCGGTGATCGTGCAGTTGCTTACGCTGCTGTTGCTTTCCAGCCCGCTGCCTTGGCCGATGATGCCGAAGTTCGTGGCCGTGACGCCGCCCGCCGTGCCGTTGGCCGCGGTGACGGCGGCCTTGACCTGCACATTCTCAATCAGCGCGTCTTTATTATTATTGCCCGCGATGCCGCCCGCCTCGCCGTTGGTGGCGTAAACCTGATTCTTGGCATGGACGCAGGCGCTGATTTTGCCGCCCGCGGCGTTCTCGCCCGCAATACCGCCCGCATATTTTGTGCTGGCGCGCACCGAGGCACGGTTCTCCACGCGGGTGATTTCGGCACGGTTCGTACCGGCCACGCCGCCCGCGTAGTTGGCGGCAGTGACGCTGCCCAGGACCGCGCCGTTGGCGTTGTCAGCGCTGTAAATGCTGCCCTTATCCGTATTGATACCGGCCACGCCGCCCGCATAGTCGGTTGCGGTGACACTGCTTTGCAGCTGGCCGGACAGCGAAATGCTGCCGACGTTGGCACCGGCCACGCCGCCCGCGTATTGGTTGGCCTCCACCGTGCCAGTGCTGTTGTTCTCTGTGCAGATGATGAGGCCCTTGCTTGCCGCAGCGTTGCCGCCCAGGTTGACGCCCGCAATGCCGCCGACATAGCTGTCGCCGCGCACAGCGCAGTCTTTAACCAGGTAGGCAGACTGAATAAGACCGCCGTTGACGCCCGCAACGCCGCCCAGATAGGTATAGCCGGTTTCACGGTTGCCGAGGGACGCCGCCATGCTGCCGCCGGTGATCGTGCCCTCGTTCCAGCCCGCAAAGCCGCCCGCGGCGCACTTGTGAGCGACTGTGCCGTAGTTTGTGCAGTTTTCCAGCGTTGTGTTGGGCGTGGCATAGCCGATGATACCGCCCGCCAGTGCGCCGCGCGCGTTGTCGAAATTATAGCGGCCATCAGCCAGTTCGCTCAACAAAACGCCGCCTTTAAACGCGCCGTTGTTGGACGGGTTCAGGCCGCCGACGGACAGGGCGTTCTGCGTTGCGCCGTTGGCTGCATTTCGAATCGTCAGCTTCGTTTTAGCGTCGTTTGCGCCGACGATGCCGCCGACGTAGATGTCGGCCTGCAGGTTGAGCATGTTCTGGAAGTTGGCAAGGGTGACCTCGCCGACCGCCGTATTCGCGTCGGTGCTGTCGGTCAGCACGCCGGTGTTCTGGTCAATCTTCGGCAGCAGCGCCGCCAGCGTGACCTTTGCGGGCTTGTCCGCCAGCAGACGGTTGTAGCCGATGATGCCGCCCGCGACAGCGTCGGCCTCGACGCGGCCCGAGGCCACATCGGTTATAAACGCGCCGTCGCCCGTCACGGTGAATCTGCCCACCGGCAGGTTGGCGCCGATGACGCCGCCGACAAACATGTGGAGCACGTTGAAAACGGAAAGGGCCTGAAAGAAATGCTGGAAGGACATGACGGTTGCCAAGCACCACATCATCGTGATGGAGATGACGGCATAACTGAAGCCGCGACACACGAGGGGCCAACGCAACTGCTCAATGGAGAGGTTGGCATCGATAAGGAAATAAAATCCAGCGGCATAGGCGATGAAGGCCAACAGGGCGATGGCAAGCAGACGATAAGGCGTCCAGCGCATCAAGGCAAGCCAGCCTAAGGAAAAGAGGCAGCCCGCCCACAGTCCTGGCAAAGCCCATTGGGCAAGGGTCTCCTGCGTAAGGTCGCTATAGTGCATCACCGCTGCATAATAAACGCTCTCCAAACTATGCTCAGCCGCAAAAAGGGCTTCAAAGACGCCGATGAGGAGAATGATGGGCAGCACATAGGGATAGTGCCACATGGCAGGCTCGAAATAGGGCGATGTGGCGGTGTGCATACGGCGCAGTGCGATGACGAGGGTCAGAAGTGACGTTCCGGTGAGTAGGCGTACCACGGGAGAATTCCACCAATCGAGCCAGTCACCGTAGTTGAACACATAGGCCACCTGCAACGCCAGCAACGCCCAAAGCAGAGCGCCCTGCCAGTCGATACCCTTCAGCGGAATGATTTTCGGCATGGCATGGAAGGGGCGCGTAAGAAAATGCTGAACGGCGAGCACGAAAAGCATCAAGCCCATCACGAACCAGTGCATCAAAGTCCAATGACCATGAAAGGCGAAGGCGGCGGCGAGGAAGCCGGCTCCTTCGATGGAGGTGAGCAACACGAGATGGAGCAAGGGGAAAAAGACGGCCATATCGCGTTTGGGCGTCATCCAGAGCTGGATGGAGGACATACATTCAAACGTTCCTTGAATCTTGGCCATACCACAGAGGAAGCAGAGGGTCCACAGCAGCGGCAAGGGCAAATCGAGCATGGTCAGCGCATTGCAACAAAGAATCACGAAGGCAGAAACCATCAGGAGGAATTTGTTGCTGAAATGGAATTTCATGCGGAAGAGCACGGGGAAATAGAACGCCATTCCGGCCAACGTGGCATAAAGACTCATCTGCACGTCTTCACGCATCAGGGCATGCTCGCCGACCACATCGGGCATGGCTCCCAAATAGACACCGCCAGAAAACTGGAAGCAGAAGGCAAGCAAGACATAAAGCCACGGCCGCACCACTTCGGGGACGAAGCTGCGGAACATGGGCATGGAGAACTCCGTCGGCGGACCGCCGGCAGGAGCATGATGATTATTATCTGACATATTTCGGTTCAGTTATTTAAGCAGGTGTTCTATATTTTGACCACCTAATCACCTTACTTAATAAGCCACAGAGGTTTCAACATTCAGTCCGGCACGAAGCATTTCCAAATCCTTGGAAGCCTTCAGGTGGATGCGCACCGGCACACGCTGCTCCACCTTGACAAAATTGCCGGTGGCGTTGTCCTGCGGAATGAGCGAGGAAGCGGCGCCCGTGGCGTCACTGATGCGTTCAACGGTGCCTTCGAACACGCGGCCCGGAACGGCATCCACCTTCACTTCCACCGGTGCGCCAATCTTGATATTTGGCAATTGCGTCTCGCGGTAATTGGCCACAACCCAGACATCGGCATTGTCCACCAGGCTCACCAAGGTCTGCCCCGGCTGCACGAGCTGTCCGACATGGATATCCTTACGTCCCACCACGCCATCGGCCGTTGCCACAATGACCGTGTAGGAAAGATTGAGCCGCGCCATATCAACCTGCGCCTTCGCCAAGCGAATGGCGGCATCGGTCTGCCCCAGCCGATGGTTTTGCTCGGTCTTCACCGCGGTCAGCGCACTACTTTGGCGCAAAGCCTGTTCATACCGCGCCTTGGCCGAGAGATAGGCCGTGTGAACAGCATCATATTGCTGCGGCGTAACGGCATCATTTTTCAAAAGCTGAGCATACCGCTTCTCCTCCCGCTCCGCATTTTCGAGGTGCACACGGGCCTCTTCAATGCCCGCCATGCTCACGTTGACCTGACGCTGCGCCGTGTTCACGCCGCTACTCGTCACGCGGCCTCCAGCGGTGGCGCTTGCCAAATCGGCTTCAGCCTGCGCCAGGCGTAGGCAAAATTCGCTGTCATCAATGACAACGAGCGTGTCGCCCTTGTGGACTTCCTGATAATCGTCGAAACGAATCTCGCGGATAAAGCCCTGCACGCGGGTGTTGACGGGCGTGATGTGACGGTAGATGGTGGCATTATCGGTGATTTCACTGTTACCGAAGTGAACGAAGTGTGCCACAACGAAATAAATACCTGTCAATAAAAGGATAACAACAAGGGTGTTATAACCCCAACGAAGAAATTTTCTGCTTTTCATTTTCAAATCAATGGTCAAGTTTCAAGCAGGCGTCAGCATCAGTTTGGCCGCCCGCCTGCTGTCATTATAAATTCCCAGCCGCGAAACGGATGGCATAATAACAATAATAGAGGTTTATCTCGGCATCAGCCAGCGCCAATTCGGCATTGAGTTTCACGGAAGCGGCATCCGTCATGTCGGTCACGAGCGCCAAACCATTGGCATAGCGATGGCTTACCACCTGATAGTTCTGCCGCGCCAGTTCCACGCTTTTCTGTTGCGTTCGCAGATTGCTCTCGGCCGTTCGATAATTCACGCACGCCTGCTGCACCGCGTCGTTGATGCGGCATTTTGCATCCTCCAATTGCGCCTGCGAGGTGGCGGTGGCCAACTTCGCCTGACGGATGCGCCGGTTGTTCTTGTACAGCGACGAGATATTGTAGCTCACCCCTACCCCAACAAACCAATAATTGAGGTTTTTGTTGAGGGGCGGCACTTCAACAGTGACTGGCCCGTCGAGATGATCTTCCGCCACGAGCGCCAGTTTTGGCAGTTGTGCCGCGCGTTCCAGTTTCAGTTTGGTTTGGCTCATCGAAACATTCAAGCGTTCCTTTTCCAAGGTGGCGTGTCCCCCATCGGCCACGCGTTGCCACGTATCCCAGGCAGGCAACGACGCCGTTGGGCGCTCTTTGAAAGCACTGCCATCGAGCACATCGGGCAAAGCGTCCACGCCAAGCGCCGTGAGGAGTTGGTGGCGTGCGATGTCGCGGGCATCCGAAGTCTGAACCAGTCCCAGTCGCATCTGTTCCTGCTGCAATTCATATCGGGTAATGTCGTTGGCCAACACCGTTCCCTCCTTGCGACGCTGACGCGTCTGGTCAATCAGTTGACTGGTGAGTTCTGCATTCGCTTGGTAAACACGCTCGCGGTTTTGCAAATGATGGAGTTGCAGGTAAAGCCCCACCAATGCAAAGCGCACATTCTGCTGCACCTCGCGTTTGGCAAGCCGCGCCATTTGTGCGCCCTGCTTCGAGAGTTCAATACTCGCCGTTATCGCCCCGCCGGAATAAACCACCTGCGAAGCCTTCAAGGCATAGTTGTTGCCCCAATGCGGCATAGGAGCGGAAGTGCTCTCACCGAAATGACGGTTCCACAGGCGGGCGTTGCCATAATAGCAATACGATGCCTGCGCCGAAACATCAGGCAAGCGTTCGGCCTTAGCAGTCTCAACAGCGGCCTGCGCTTCGCGCGAAGCCGCCTCAAGGCTTTGCAGACTCGCATTATGGACCTCGGCTGTTTCAAATAGCTGCTGCAGATGTGATTCTACGCGGTTTTGCGCCCAAGTCTCCTGGGCAACAAGACAGATAGAGGCGGAAAGCACCAGACGTGCCATCCGCATTCTGAGAAAATGAGGTTGAATCATGGATTATAGTTGTGGTGTAAAAAGAATTTACCAGACAAACCATCGCGCAACAAGAGATAAGTCCTCCCCGCCGAATCCAGAGAAAAGGATACGGCAAG
>OGQV01001660.1_pt1 | contig 15572 bp, 10 predicted proteins | sample 1553311 | NCBI WGS metagenome assembly OGQV01 (sample SAMEA2579976, study PRJEB22360) | human gut metagenome
TCGGTATCCCACGCCACATTATCGTAAGAATGGCATAACGCCAATCGATAATGACAGACCTGCGTTTTTTATTCAATGCATTTACCGCAATTTTAGCCACCTTTTCCGGTTTCATCAGTAGAGGATAGGTCTTTTCACTGCTGTCCAACAAGGCCGTATCCACAAACCCGGGTTTAATATCTGTAAAACGGATTTTCAGTTTCTGCATATATGCCAATTGCTCAAGCGAATCGATATAGATATTCTGGAATCGTTTTGTTGCCGAGTAGGCCGGGGCAACACCCAATCCCTTTGTTCCGGCAATAGAACTGATTACAGCCAAATGTCCGCCACCTTGTTGACGGAAATAAGTATATGCGGCATTTGTCATACGGATAAATCCGCCGACATTAGTGCGTGCCGTATCGATTTCTATTTCCGGTTGCAAGTCCCGGTTTTGTTTGCCGATACCTGAACACAATAAAAACAAATCCATTCCACCCAATTGTTCAATCAGCCCATTCAATTTCAATACAGCATCCTTTTGGGTTACGTCCAACGCTTGCGTTGCTATTTGTTCCGGATTCCGTTCTTGAAATGCTGTCAGAAGTTCTTTTCTTCTGCCGGCTATCCCTATTTTCCATCCTTGCGCAAGCAGTACCTTTGCTATTTCTTGCCCAATACCTGAAGTAGCTCCCACAATAATCGCCCGTTTCATACTTTATGCTTCAAACTACTATTTTAATACCTCGGCCAATATCTGCCGTACCTGACTCACACTATGCGGAGCACACAATACCGTTCCGTCGGGTGCCACTAACATATAGTAAGGCACTCCGTTTCTTACTTGGTATTTATTATAATAGAAATCATTGAATCCTTTTTCAGTCATCACATAATGTGGGAACGGGAACTTGATACGTTCCATGGCCTTACGCCAAGCCTCCTGCTTTTTATCACACGAAACAGCTATCACCTCTAATTGACCAGAGTACTCTTCCGCCAATTTTTTCACTTCCGGCATACTGTGAATACACATCCCGCACCAACTTGCCCAAAAATCTATCAGCACATACTTACCCTTTGGAACCACATCCACCAACTGAACCTGTCTGTTGTCTATATCTGTCAAATCCAAGTCGAGGAGCGCCGCACCCACTGTAGTTTGCTTAGCTAATGCCACACGTTTTTTGAATTCGTTGTAGCGTGCCGTGTCACAAGGACATCCGATGATGTTGTTTTCCAAAGTTTCCACTTGTTCTTTGGTCAAATTATATCCGCGTTCCAATAAACCATTGGCTAACATCACAGACACTACTGATCGAGGGTGGGAATGGATAAAATCCCATTCCCGATTACTCCCCTTCATATTCATAAATTCTTCATAGTCTTGATGCGCTTGTCCCCCTTTTACCTGGAGTTTGGATTTGGAATCCAATTCCGAGTATGCCCCAGACGTGATACTTATTTCCGTGTTTTCCACAAATAAATCCGTGTAGGTCCACTTGATTTTCATCCCCGGATTTTTAGTTTGTATCTCCATGTTATTGGTAATTAACATGAACGCTTGTGGGCTTTCCACTCTCCCCTTCAACTCAAAACGCTCATCTTTTACGATAGTTTCCGCTTTTGTAGAGCGTTTCCCTTCTTTCTCCATCAAAGTAACTTTCACGCCATCCGGCATGCCCGGAATGTAACCCCGGATGACAAATCCCTCCTTCTGCGCCCAAAGATTAAGGCTTATAAACAACGCTAAAATAAAAATTTTTATTCTCATGGCATTCAAATTTTAATCTCACTCTATGTCATTGGGCATTACGTACCAAACGCAAACTCAAATATTGCGCGTTGTTTTCTATACTCTGCCGATACACCTGATCGGATTCGTAATAAAGCTTACGATAGAAATAATATTCTCCGTTTTTTGATTCATCTTTGGTGCTCGTCCAATAGAATCCATACGCTCCCATAAAACGGTATCCCGGTGTCTGCATAATCATATATGGAGTATAATAACCGGCCAATTGAAAATTCAATCGGGTCCCTTCTTCCGCTTGCCGCATCAATGTACCTGTCCCGCCGCCTCGCCAATCCAATTCATCTGCGTTTGCCGCAGACATACCCAATGCTCGCTCCAACTGCTTGAAATCTTCATCGGTAGGAATGCGCCAACCTTCAGGTACAGCGTTTGGGGCATCGAGAAGGGTATAAAGGAAACCATACCTATCGGAATAGACATCCGAGGGATTAGTTTGTCCCGTGTTCCCGTAATCCACATAATACTTGCAATCGGACGTACGATAACGGCAGTTTTCCGTCATCCATTCCAAATTGCCTATACGCACATAATTATAGGTGTTGTCATCTCTTGTGTCCGTGAATGTCCCGGTCGATACTGGGCTAATAACCGGCAGTTCGTGTGAATCGTCATCGCTACAGGAGGCAACCAATCCTACCCATACGATACTTAACAATAATTTATTTATCCATTTCATTTTTTCCTCCTTCATTAATAAATGTAACCTAATTCTATTACCAGATCGCTCAATAATTGCGCGCGCTCAATAATTTTCGGATATTCCGCATAGTCCACCTTTATCTGTTCCATCGTAGAACTGAAAATCAGTTCGACATAGGCGTTGATGTCATCCGTCTTATCAGGATACTTTCCTAACTGTTGAATCACATAACTACCAATTTTAAGCACTCCGGCAACAAGGAAGCCCGCTTCTTTGCAATGATGTAGATTAAGAGTCATATCTTTTTGAGGGTTATCGGCGATACTAAACTTTCCTTCATGCAGATTGCCGCATGCAGTATAGAACTCTTCCAAAGCCGCTTCATTATCCATAAAGGAGCCCCCTAAATAAGAGATAAAGAACGACTCGGCCAACGCATTTTTTCCCTCCTCGGATAAGGTCAGGATGTCCCCGACGGCCAACGCGACGGCACGTTCACCGGAAACCGTGAGAGTAGAGGTCATCGATCCTCCCATCATAGCGTCCGGATATTGGATATCCGTTGACAAAAACCAGGAGAATGGTCTTATGGACGCGGACAAGTGAGGCAATACATACTCTTGCAAAAAGGAGGTCGCTTGCTTCTTCTCTTCCATGCTCTGCAACAGTTTGTAAGAATAGGTAAGGGACGAGTTCGTACTAGCGCCCACGGAATAGTTGACATCCAACAGTTCAATAAAATATTGCATATCACCATTGGAATCCTTTCCCAACTCTTCTCTTCGAAGCGTATCACTAAAGAGCAAATAACAGTTTTCCTGTTCGAAAAAAGTGCGCCGTAGCACAGATTCCTCATCCATCGCATCCGCGGCAGGGGCAAAGCAATCTATATTGGTATCCACCTCGGGTGTCAAAGTGTCTTCCTTGGCGCAAGCCGTCATTCCTGTTAGAAACAACACACTTATATAGAGGATGTTGTATCGTGTCTTCATAATCAATTGTCATTTGGGGTTATTACTGAAAATTCTCTTACAGGGCGTTCGTTGTTCGGCATACCCGTGTTAAAATCCAATACCTCTTGTGGGATCGGCAGAGTGTAGGCCGGATCGTTTGCTTTCAACACAAATAAATGGGCTTCTTCCATAGTCGTTTTGTCTGCATAATAAGTGTATTTATGAGTCAATTCTTTCGATTCCGGATAAAACTCACATACCCCATAGCGACGGAGGTCAAACCAACGAAATCCTTCCAATGCGAACTCTTTACGGCGCTCTTCGCGGATGTCCTTTACTAATTCTTCGCCAGAACCGATTACTTCATAGCTACTCCCCGAAACATACCTTTTGGCACGTAAAGCATTCAGCCATTTGCGAGCTTCATCCTCCTGTCCTAAGTATGCGGAAGCTTCGGCTTTGTTCAAATAAGCCTCGGCCGTACGGAAACAGAACTTGTCAGAAACAGGCGCTTTTTTTCCTCCCCAAGTCACATTGTAATATCTATTGTAATAGTCACTTTCTTCCGGATCTCCGTCATCCGTCATACCGGGACCCCGTACTAATTTTGTGCTACCGATGAACGTGTTTCTTTTCCACCACCATTGCGTCTTCCGTAAATCATCCTCCTCGTAAGCGTCGTATAATTCGTGAGAAACCCTGTAAGACTTATATTCATAATAGAAAAAGTTGGGAATATCATTATCTCCCATGGAGAAAATCATCTCTTCGGAATCTTCTGAAAGAAATCCGTCGTACGGTTGGCGGCTGTTCAAATCAACCAATGTGTTTTGTCTTACCAATACGGAATCCGCATAGTCTGCGGCCAATTGCCAATTCTGCATATACAGATGAACACGACTCTGCAATAAATTCACGGCTGTCAAGTCCGCCCGATAAATATTGCGGGCCTCTCCTGTTTCCGCCAAACAGGCTTCAGCGGTTTTCAGATCGGACAAAATCAGGCCATAGGTTTCCTGTACCGTATTACGACTGAATTTGATGTCGAGCACACTCTCTGTCGTTTTGAGGGGTACGGCAAGATCTTCTTTCGCGGTAGCAACGTCATACGGTTTACCATAGAGATTCACCAACCAAAAATAATAGGCGGCACGCAGAAAATGAGCTTCGCCCTTTACACGTTTTGCTCCCAATCGTTCATCGGCAGATACTTGAGGAACATCCTCAATACTGGAAATGACGTTATTCATGACATTAATCAAACGGTAGAGTTCCGTCCAGGTCCCGTTTTCAGTGATAAAACCGGTATAGGAATCGTTTTGTCCCACACGTTGTTGCCAGGTGTAGTATCCAAACAGATTACGTCTGAAATTGTCCGCACCAGAAGCAAAACCACCGCCCCAGGCACTGTAATAACTATTTTGTTCCTCGATTTCATCGGCTAAAAAATGGATAAAATACCCCATATTACTACCGCAACCATTCACGGGCAGATAACCATCCCCTGCCAATAATTCATCCAAATCCTCATAGGAAGAAACGTAGTACGTGTCTTGCGAATATTCTTTCAGGAAGTCGGAGCAGCCTATTGTCAAAAGGACGAGCAGACCGCCTAATCCTATATATTTCAAAGCTTTCATAATCTAATTATTTTAGTAAGATTTAGCGTATCGCTGTTAGAAATTCAGATTCAGACCAATGGTATAAGTCGGTGTATCCGAAAGTTGTATATCCGAGAATCCTCCTTGAGTCGGAGTCTGTCCGCGTAACTTACTGTTACAAAACGTGTACAAATTAGTAGCTCCCAAAGTTAACGCCAATCTTTCCAACTTCCAACGACTCAATATTCGCCGAGGAAATTCATAGGTCAGCGAAATACTGGAAATCTTCAAATAGTCAGCACTCACAACTCGTAAATCCGAGTAATCATACATCGTCCAGGCGTTATCCGCAATTTTCACCACATCCGAGGTGGAAGCGGAACTCCAATGATAACTGTAATAGTTGTAACCATTTGAAGCGGAACCCATGATGGCAGGAATATCCGTAGTCAGTTCATCTCCAGGCTTTTTCCATGCTTTCAACATATCCCGATTGATATTGGCTTCAGCGGAATAACCGTTTACAAAGTCTTCCATCATACGTAACAGGCGAGTACTACCACCGATACTGTAATTCAATGAAATTCCCAAACGCCATTGTTTGTAGTTAAAGGTGTTATTGATGCTACCCGTCATATCCGGATCACGTTGTCCAGAAGGTACCAATACTTTTGTATATACACTATATTTGTCCAAATCTACCAACTCAGATTTGCGGTCTTCCCAATCATCAAACATCGGACCTCCGTCCACAGGGCTTAACCCCATATATTTGTAAGAATAGAAAGTTCCTATCGGCATACCTTCTACCACAGCAGTACCGTTCAGAAAATCACTCAATTCATACGTTTCCTGTCCTGGCAAAGTACTCATGGTATTTGTCACCTTGGAGAGAGAACCGGAAAGAATCCAGTTGAAATCTTTCGTTTTTACCGGAGTCGCGGTTATACCGACATTCCAACCTCTGTTACGAAGCGTCCCGGAATTTACGACATAGGTATTGAAACCGTTAACATCCGAGATAGTTTTACTCATAAACGCATCAGAAGTCTTTTTGTAATAGTATTCAAAATTTATCATCAAGCTGTTTTTGAATACTGAAGCCATCGCTCCTAAGTTGTAAGATCGTGTCTTTTCCCATTTTAAATTCGGATTAGCGAAGCCACCGGAAGCCACAGTGGAAATCATCTCATCGCGATAGTCGCTGTAACTACCTTTCTTCAACACCAGCACAGGCGTTTGTCCGTCAAGCATGTTACCCTGCTCTCCGTATGAACCTTTCACGGAAAATGACTCCAACCACGAAAGTTGTAAACCGGAAACAGTCTTCAAGTCCACCAAACCGGAAACCGACCACACAGGTAACAATTTTTCGTTACTGCGTGAACCGAATTTGTTAGAACCGTCGTAACGGGTATTAGCGTTTAAGGTAAAGTAGTCCTTATAACCATAAGTAGCTGTCGCATAAGCTGATAATAGGTTTGTAAGATTATCCGTGATGGTCGGAACATTGCTTTGCACCCAACTGGAATAATACGTAGGAAAAGAAGACGGAGAGAGATCCGTGACAAAACTCTTTCCTCGATCATCGTAGTAACCGCGCTGTGTATGGGAGTAAGCATTGTAGCGGGAGGAATTTGCCTCTGCTCCGATAGAAACGTTCAAAAAATGATTCTCGTTTTCGTCCAAATACTTGTGAAAATCCGCCTGTAGACGGGCGGTATAGCTCTTCGTATTATAATTATTGGTCGCCAACTCGCCACCATAGGGGCACAAGCTACTTTCAGGTGCTTTTTCTCCGTAATCCGAACCACGTAAATCGGCAATATAATGGGTCTTTTCGCCCCAATGACCGTTCAAATTGGCAGAATTGACAGAACCTGATACAGTGGCGCTCAACTTTAACCATTCTGTCACCTCGTAATTCAAATTCACAGTAGCCGTAAAGTTACTGGTACTCTGTTTTTTATAACTATTGACCAATTCATTCAATATATTGAAATTTAAATAACTACCGTACCTATTATAGACACCATAAAAATGGTAAGAACCATCTTCGCTAAAAGCGGGAATAGCCCTACTGGTATTATAAGCATAATCTATAGGATTCACTTCATCCTGAGTGTATTTACGCTCGTTCAAATAACCGTTTAAATTGAATGAAAGCCTCCATCGGGAAGAGAGAGTCATATCCAATTTAGCCGCAGCTGTATAGCGTCGATTAGTTGTACGTCTGATAACATCGTCCTCGCTTGTATAACCCAACGAAGCGTAGTAACGGATATTATCCGAACCTCCAGAAACATTAATGGCATAATCTTTGGAAAACGAGTCTTTTGTCAGCAAGTCAAACCAATCGGTATTCATGGTCTGCAGGCGATCTACTTCTGTCTGAAACTGTTCCTTGGTCAAAGCTCCGCTGTAATACCGGCTCAACACATATTCATAGCCGGTCAAGGGCATATTGTTGGGGTAAATGTAGTGATTGGCTACCAATTGTTGTGAAAACTGTATACGTTCTTTGGAGTTCATCAAGTTGATTTTATCGTCTGTATAGCGAGGATGACGACGAAAAGTGCCCGTAACGGAGCAAGAAATCACCGGCTTGCCCACATGCCCTCTTTTAGTCGTCACCACGATAACCCCATTGGCAGCACGTGTGCCATAAAGAGCGGTCGCTGCAGCGTCCTTTAACACATCCAAACGTTCAATATCCTGCGGGTTCAAACCGGAAATGGCATTACCGATACGGTTCACATAATCAGGGTCATTTAATACGTCAGGAGACAAGTTTACGGGATCATTCACGATGATACCGTCCACCACCCATAACGGCTCACGATTTCCGATAATAGTAGAAGTACCGCGTATACGCAAACGGGGAGTGGCATTGATTTCCCCACTGTTAGAGGTGACAACCATATCAGGAATTTTACCTTCCAACATCTGATTTAGGTTAGTAATACCAGGTTTTTGTATGTCATCCATTCTGACAGAGGTAACCGAACTCGTCAAATGGCGTCGGTCGATATTCAGATAACCGGTAACAACAACCTCGTCAATCTCGCTTACCTCAGCCTGCATGACAATATTCAGTTCCTTTTGACCGGTGTAGGCCACTTCTTGCGATTGCATACCGACAAAGGAAAAGACAAATGCCATCTCTTTTTCATCTATGAGCAACAAGGAAAATCTACCGTCGGCATCCGTCGAAGTTCCTAATATGGTACCTTTCACCCTAACTGTGACTCCCGGCAGAGGATTGCCTTTTTCATCCTTCACAACACCTTTGACACAGTCCGGGGCCGGACTCAGTACCGACGATTGCGGGCGTTCTTTCACCACAATGATGTCTTCATTAATAACCCACGTCAGACCGGTGGAAGCGAATACTTTATCCAACACTTCCGCCACGGTCGCGTTCTCGGCGTTCACGGACACCCGTCCCACACGTTCGCCCTGCTCTTTGCTCATCATAAACTGCAATTTGGTCTGCTCGCGGATTTGCTCCAGCACCTGCCGCAGCGACACTTCCTGCAATTTCATGCTCACCCGTTCCCGTTGCGCCAACGTGGTAGCGGACAAACTGAAAGAGAACAGGCAAACCAGAATAATACACAATTTCATCATTTTTCCGATTTTTTGCCAGCGGTAATGATAAATACCGAGGCATTCTGATTTCTTTTTCATAAATTTGTAACTGAGATTAAACATGGCTACCGAACGGATGACAGCCGTCCCGTAGCAAACCTATCTTGATAAGGGAAGTGTGGGGACACTTCTCTTATTTTATTCCACCACAATCATACGGTCGCCGACCTGGAAAACAATCCCTGTGGATTCCGAAATGGCTCCGAGAATTTTCCGGATATTTTCATACCGTTTCAGATGGCCCGAAAACTGGATGTGCTTTTTCCCGGCCGACCGGTAGACTATCCTTACATCATACCAGCGTCCCAACTCTTCGAGAATCTCCTCCAAGGTGTCGTCGTTAAAGCAGAATTCCCCGTTTTTCCAGGCGGTGTACTTCCGGACATCCACCTCACGGAAAGTGATTTCCCCGCTATGATGGTCGCAAGCGGCCAACTGCCCCGGACGCATCCGCCACTCTCCGGTACTTCCCTTTCCGGAAATACCGATTTCTCCCTCCACCAATACCGTTTCCGTTGCCCGGAGGCCATGGGTATTCACATTAAAAGCAGTGCCATACACCCGGATGCTCACCTCGTCCGTTTCCACATAAAACGGACGCTCCGCATCTTTTGCCACTTCAAACCAGGCCTCGCCTTTCAGATATACTTTTCTTTCCGCCGCCGCAAAAGCCACCGGGTAGCAAAGTTCCGACCCGGCATTCAGATGCACGGCGCTACCGTCGGCAAGCAGCAAACGGTATTCCCCGCCATTGGGTATGGATAAGGTATTGTAAACCACGTTTTCCGGCTGCGACGCCACCGGGGCGGAATAAACCACTTTACCCGAATCTATCCGGATACTCCCGGCCGTTTCCTGCAAATCCCGTTGTCCCGATTTTTCCAAAACAATCCGCTCGCCGCTGCTTAATTGCAAAAAGGCCCGGCAGGTACCCGGCTCCACCACGGTTTCCGCCATTTTCACGCTGACTTCCGGTCTGTCCTGTTTCACTAACAACCATACTACACCTAAGGCCATGAGCAGACTGGCCGCCACTGACAAACGAATGAGGTTTCTTCGGATGCTCTGCCGCCGCATATTCTTCCGGAACTTCCGGTAGCCCCGTACAGGTTCCCAACCGACATACTGCCGGAATTCTCCTATCAGGTACTCATCATCCCCCACCTCCTCATACAACCGCCGCATACTCTCGTCCTCTAACAAACACGCCATCTCCGCCCGCTCATCTGCCGTGAGTCTTCCCGCATAGGATTTCCGAAATAAAGTCACCGTTTTTTCAACACTTTTATCCATTATTTTTTCATTTTTATACCTATTGTGCATAACAAATGAAAAAGGGTGACAAGAAAACTGATTTTTTTTGAAAAAGAAGGTATTTTATAAGGAGGGATATTATTTAAGTTTTCAAGACAAGAAAAACGCCAACCAGAACACGCTGGCGTCCCCTCTCATTTTCCCGCGCAATTGTTTAAAGCTACGCTTTTTATGGGTTTTTACCGTGTTGACGGATATGCCCAACTTTTCGGCAATTTCATTGACGGACAATCCATCTATGCTCAGCCGGATGACCTTACGCTGTTCGGACGGCAATTCATCAATATAAAGATACAATTGCCGGAGCAACTCTTCACGGACAGTCGCCATAAACATTTCATCGGATTCCGGATCGTTTTCCAGCATCAACCGGTTCAGATGCCTGGATTTACACTTTTCGCGGCGTAACCACATCATCGACCGATTATAAACAGCCCGGTAAAGGTAATTGGTCAGCTCGTCTATCTGAAGAAATTTTCGTTCTCCGTTCCAAACATACAACAAAATGTCCTGCACCAAATCTTCGGCAATGACCGGGTCCTGCACCAAACGCCCGGCATAAGAGCATAAAGCCGCGTAATAGCAGCCGAAAACTTCCTGCCAAAGTTCCTCCTTCTTCTCGTTTACCGCTTCCAATATCCGACTTGCATCCATATTTCCGGCACTATCGTTCGCTTTACCACACTAACCGATAGTCTTCCAACCGGAATCCCCTCAGAAAGTCCTCCGTCCGCATTCTTTTTTTTCCTGACAACTGCAACTCCAGCACACGAACGATACCTCCCTCCACATATACATCAAAAAAGGTTTTTCCATCGGTACGGACTTCCCCCGCGGGCAGATTATGGCCCTGCCGTATCCTGGCGGCTTTAAATATTTTAAGTGTCAACACTCCGCCATCCTTCCCGACAGCCTGTAATTCCGTCCATGCCCCGGGAAAAGGCGACAAGCCCCGGATATGGTTACAGATGGTTTCCAGTTTCCCGTTCCAACGGATTTTCATGTCTTCTTTGAATATCTTCGGAGCGAGTACCGCTTCGCGCCCCCGCAGCAATCCACACTGGTCGGTCAACGGATAGTCCCCTGCCTCCATCGCCTGCACGGTTTTCAGCAACAAGTCCGCCCCTTTCTCCATCAGTTCGTCATGCAATTCTCCGGCGGTCATCTCCTCGCCGATTTCCACCTTTTCCTGAAAAATAATATTGCCGGTATCTATCTCCTGCTTTAAAAGGAAAGTCGTCACCCCGGAGCAGGTTTCCCCATTCATTACGGCCCGGTTTATCGGTGCCGCTCCCCGGTAATCCGGCAGCAGAGAAGCATGCAGATTCACCGTCCCTAAGGGAGGCATATTCCAAACCACTTCGGGCAACATCTTAAATGCCACAACTAATTGCAAATCGGCTTTTAGCTCTGCCAGCGCCTGTAAAAAATCGGGATCCCTGAATTTCTCGGGTTGCAGAATCTTCAGGCCGATTTCCCGGGCGTATTTTTTAACTGCGGATTCCTGAAGCTGTTGTCCTCTACCGGCCGGTTTATCAGGATTAGTAACGACTCCGACAACCTGAAATCCAGCCTTTATAATTCTTTTCAAGGGCAGGACAGCAAAATCGGGAGTACCCATATAGACGATACGCAACTTATGACTTGGCATTTTTCTTCTTTTTTATAAAGGCAATCAATTTCTTAAAGACTCTTGTGTAAGCTTCTGTATTCATCATCTCGGAATCGGTCACGGATTTATAAGTCAGTATAATTCCCAAAGGCAACAGAATAAAGGCAGAAATCCACATCCCGGCAGCCGGAGAGATAACAGCCTCCCTGGCCGACCTTTCTCCCATCATCGAAATAATATAATAGATGATAAACAAAAGCACGGAAACCACCACCGGCATTCCTAATCCCCCTTTCCGGATAATAGCCCCCAGGGGAGCACCGATAAAGAAAAAAATAAAGCAGGCAAAAGATAAGGTGAATTTACGATGCCATTCCAATTGACTCTTTATTACATTCTCTTGCTGAGCCACATAATAATGAAGATCGTCCTGGTTCCGTTGTTTTACCTCTCTGGCATATTGCAGGGCATTATCGACCGCCCGACGTTGTTCTTCAATATCAAAAGCAGTAAAAAGGCTGTCGGGATCACTGAACTTTCCCCGGCTTTGATCGGCCAGTATACTATCCCGTTGCGGACTGGGACTTTTGCTTCTTTGATAATTATTCGCCAATAATTTCTTCGTATCTCCTGCTTTTCTCACTTTCAATGCAGCTCGTGCCGAATCGATCGAATGACTCAATTGTTTGAGATTCAGCATCATCGAATAAGAACGAAATCCGTCTTCGTCGCTTCGTTTCAGGTCAGTTCCCGGCAATTCGATCAATACGGTTTCCTTATCGAACTTTAATCTTCTGAAAGGAAATGTTTTACGGGAACTGGGATTCTTCATTCCCTCATCTGTATAAGAATGGCCATTATACAAGACCAGTTCCATCAGATTACTTTTTGCATCACTGATCATCATCCCGGAATCGGCTTTGGTAACATCATAATTCCCGGAACCGTCCTTATGTTCGTATATCAGCATGTTATACATCATGCCGGTTTCTTTATTGATCTTATCGATTTTAATACTATATCCTTCCAAATCGTTCGTAAAGATCCCTTCTTTAAACGACATCTCCGGTTTTTGTTTCCGGATATCGTAAAGCAGGCTATAAAATTTAAGGTTCGCCACCGGAAGGATATTGTTCGAAAAGACAAAAGCGAATACTGTGAGGCATATAATCAGGATAATCAAAGGTTTCATAATCCGGTAGAGAGAAATACCTGCTGATTTTAAGGCGATCAACTCATAATTTTCTCCCAAACTTCCGAAGGTCATGATCGATGAAAGCAATACTGCCAACGGCAATGCCATGGGTACCAAAGTGGTCGCCACATAAATCAATAACTCGGCAATTACCGTAAACTCTAATCCTTTTCCTACGATTTCGTCTATCATACGCCAAAGAAACTGCATAATCAAGACGAACATACTGATGAAAAAAGTAGCTACAAAAGGCCCGATAAAGCTTTTGAGCATAAATATATGTAGTTTCTTCATTTGCCAATAAGTAACCTGTACATTATCAAAATCTTCAAAACAGGTACAAAGGTACGTTTTTTTGTTTACAATACTCTCTCTCCGGTCATCAAAAACCGTATAGATCAGGCCCCCAGGTTCCGGTGCAGGATATCCATTTGTTTATTCCATAACTCTATCGTATCGTTGACTTCGTCTTCATCGGCAAAATCGGTAATAATCAGCGCTACATCTCCGGTCAAGGGCTCCACATGTATATTAAATTCAAAATATTCATCTTCCTCTTCTGCATCATCCCACCGAAACCTCACCACGGCATTACTTTTCAATTCTACGAGCGTAGCCGGCTGCTCACTACCATTCCATATAAAAATAAACTGATTACCTTTTTGGAATACGTCATCTGCAAACCATTCCGATAAACCGGCAGGGGTACTTAAACGAGAAAACAAGACTTTTACAGAAGACGAAAAAATGTACTCTAACTCTATCTTTCTTCTCATATTTCTAAATTTTGAGCCAAATTACTCAAAAAAAATATAAGTACCAAACAGACCGAAAAAAATAGCATTCGCTCAGGAGAGCAAATCAGGCTCAAGCAAAGGTATCCTGACCGAATTCCTGTCTGACTGCCCCAACCAATCTGACTTTCCATTCTTCACCTTTATTCTGATCCAAATGAGATAAGCGATTAATAATATCCGCCACAGAAAGACGATGAAAATCCACTGCCGGGAAATAAGAAACATCATCGTCTTCTTTTACTTCGACCAGGATTTTATGATCTACCAATTCCTGTAGGATTACTCTGACTTTACTGGAACTCATTCGGAGTCTTTTACAAACCATAGCCAGCGTAGGACTTCCTTGTCCATGAATATACAAATCGGAAATATATCGCAACATCCGCAACGTCACTTCAACGTTATCCACCCATTTATTATCCGCATTCATTGCATTCCGGTACAAGAAATGGCGGTTGCGCATAATATAACACAGCTCCGTTCCCCACAAAACGATACTCCAACTCAACTGTAACCACACCAATAAAAGAGGCAAAGCGGCCAATCCACCATAAATCGCATTATACGAGCTCACACCGATCTGGAAACGCAAATAGAACCATTGTACAATTTGAAAAACAGTACCGGCAACAATACCGGCCACCAAAGCATATTTGAATTTCACAGGTGTAGTGGGCATGAACATATAAAGAAATACGAAAAGAAACCATACCAAGATATAGGGTATCAAAGTCAGAATAGCTTTCAAAGCAGCACTGGCATAACTCAATAATCCTTCGTCCATGGCATATTCCTGCAAATTAGCCATCATAAAAACATTCATACTACTGATCAATACGACCAGGATCGGAGCGATAAACAGAATCGACATGTAATCGGTAAATTTTTTTACCAGACTCCGTCCCTTCTTCACCCCCCAAATCCGGTTCATAGCCAGTTCGGTACTGGAAAGCATCCGGATAACCGACCAGAGGAGTAAAACAATACCAAAACCTGCAATCACACCTCCCTGCGTATTATCCAAGGCTTTATTCGCAATATTCATCACCCATTGCATCACATCGGGATTGGTATAAGATTGCTCTTTGAGCCAATCTTCGAATGCCTTTGCAGCACCGAATCCACGGGCGATAGCTAAAATCAGGGCAACGACAGGAATAAAAGAAAGCGTAGAATAAAATGTTAAAGCAGAAGCTGAGATCATCGAAGCATCTTTAATAAAACGATCGATCGAGACAATGACAACAGCCACTGTTTTCAAAACAAGATCGGAAAGAAAAGTGGAAATCCGCCAATCCCGGCGCAAAACCGAGTAATAAAAATCCAAATACAAAAATCGTTTCAGATTATTCCTGTGTTTCATGACCTATGTATGATTTATGCAGCAAAGATAAAACAAAATTCAATACCTGTAGTGTACAATAACGAGGTTACAAAGTTGGCCAGAAAAAAGATCGACATTTAAATCATTACAGAGGTTCGAAAAGTTACAGCAGTTAGACTTAACCTCTAAAACCACAGTAACTCTCCGAACCTCTGCAACTAAAAAGAAGCCCCACAGGTGCCAGGGCACTTTACGGACTTTATAAACCTATTCCATTCTACCACGATCCTGTTTAAGGGAAAAAACTTTAATCGGTTTTCTCCTCCGGCAGGATCAAATAAACAATTCCATCACAGTTTCTTTAATTGTATCGGGATCTGTATCGAGTGCAAAGACACAATCGGGCTGTTTATAAACCACTTTATTTTCTTTTTTAAATTTTGCGATCCCTCCGCCTGTAATATTCAGCATAATCACAGCATCGGTTTCGACAGCTCCGGTACGAATGGCTTGCTTCAGGGAAGCCACTGCAACTCCTGCGGCCGGTTCGATATCGATCCCTTCAGTGCGTTCGAACAAGACCATACCTTCCATCGCCTCTTCATTCGATATGGCAAACATATCTCCGCCGGTTTCGGTAAGCGCGTCGAACAATCCTCCTTTCAACGAATAAGGAGGTTTACGGTT
>OGQV01001661.1_pt1 | contig 15565 bp, 14 predicted proteins | sample 1553311 | NCBI WGS metagenome assembly OGQV01 (sample SAMEA2579976, study PRJEB22360) | human gut metagenome
ATAACCATAGGTAAAAAAGAGCAGGCTGTAACAATACCGAACAAAGCTGATGAACCAGTTTCTTTATTTCGGGCTATCGCAACCAGTTGTATTGGGGCATTTTCAGCGGAACCAAAAACATATTCTAATAATTCAAATGAAGGATAGTCTTGTGGAAAATTTTCAATAAATTTCTCGCCCCGGCTTTCAATAGAACCGGCACTTTCAAGCTCTGGCAGTACTTCTTTTGTGTTGTCATCAGGTGGAGAATTATTAGAACAAGCACTCAACAAAAGTACAAAAGCTAATAGTAATATAAACAATTTGTTTTTCATTGTGCTTTATATACTCCTGTTGGCGTGTATACCGTCATTCCCTTTGGAACTTTTATGGCTGAGTAGCTAGAAGTTGTTACTTTATAATGGACAGAATTTTTTTGTGGTGCATAAGATTCTGTTAATGTTTTATATTCATAAAAAACATTTTCAGGATAGCCGTCCATATAAACCTTGTATTTTAAACGACCAGCTGTTCTAACAGCAGGAATATAAACATTTAACACTTCAAATTTCCCCGGTGCAATACTATATGAGACACCCGCTGATGTTCCTTTTGTCCAACTACGTGAACCGGTAACTTCAACTCCTACTTCCGCCTGCATTTTTGCAAAAACAACATTTGCTTCTGTTGTGCCATTGGCATAACCCGCAATAGATGCGGTGGTTGTTCCGCTTTGTTCATATTGATATGTAATTTGCATAGGACTTGAGCCTTGAGTATTATCGCCTGAAACAGAACCTAATAATTTATGAGTATAATCAATATTCGTATAATTAGGCTCATAACCTACACATTCTCGTATATATACTCCTCTACGTTCTGGTATTCCTGAATCGTTAGCTGCAAAAACAGTAGTGTTCATTGTTGTTACAATAGCTAAAGAAAAAACTATCCCTAATATTGTTTTGATTTTTCTCATTATGGACTTCCTCCTTTGCTTAAAAAGTTATATTTTGTTGTGTGTTTCATCAAACCATTGGCATCATCTCCTTTTGTTTTATAGTACCATATTTTAGCTATTATATCAATTATCAAATTCAATTTTGCTTTTTTTTGGTTAATTTTTCTGAATAGTGAAGGCTGTCTATCAAATTCTTGTGTGTTACTTTACCGCACATGAGCATTTGCACCCGGGTTGTCGTTTCCATAACCTTCCATCAGGTTGATTACGCCCCAGACACCAAGGCCTGCACCGATTGCAACGACCAGTGTCTGAAGGATATTGATTGCACTGCTAAAAAAAGCCATAATCAAATGTATGAACAAACGCTTTTTCTTATGGTCTGTAAGCGTTTGACTCTACTCCTTTCCCTTTTATTCAGACCTTTTTATATCCTTATCAGTAGTAGCAGGGTGCTCGAATTCTTTCTTTCATATCAGTCCTCACCTTCCTCAGCTTCAATCGCTGATACATCTTCTTGTGTTACAGTTACTTCATACATTTCAAATTCTGTATCTTTCGACATCACCAGTCGGTGTGCCAGATATTTTTCGACATCAAACGCATTATTCTTATTGAAATCGGCAAGCTCTTTGTACCGTTTGTGCTTTGTGATGTCATATTTGTTGCTTAAAAACGGCCGGACTCCACGAAGCTGTAAGATACATTTTTCTCCATCCATGACCGCCAGCTCATCTCTACTCATCAGTTCTTTTCCAGTCTTTTGATAGTTCAGTCCATAGGACCGGTTGCTGCCTCTGGTGTCTGATGTGTTATAAAGATCAATGGTTTCCTTTCCCAGGGTTTCTGATATTTCTTTCAGTGTGGAACTTTCCTTTCCACCAAGGAAAAGAACAGTGTCACAGTTACCTGTGATCGTCTCTGCAGCATCCTTATAGATGGTTTTCAGCTGAGATTGTGACTGCAGAATGATAGAAGCGGAGATTTCCCTGCTTCGGATCGTAGCAATCAATTTGTCGAATTTTGGAATCTGTCCGATATTGCTGAACTCATCAAGAAGCAGCCGTACATGATAAGGGAGCCTGCCTCCATACTCATCATCCGCTTTATCACAAAGCAAGTTAAAGAGCTGGGTGTACATGATCGCTACCACAAAGTTGAATGTGTCATCGGTATCACTGATGATGACAAACATGGCTGTTCTCTGATCACCGATCATATCCAGTTCCATTTCGTCATACGACATGATTTCTCTTAGCTCCTGAATATCAAATGGTGCGAGTCTGGCACCACAGGAAATCAAAATCGATTTTGCAGTTTTGCCGGCAGCAAGCTTGTACTTGCGATATTGCCTTACTGCAAAGTGTTCCGGATTTTCTGCTTCCAGTTCTTCAAACAATTCATCCACTGCATTTTTAAATTCTTCATCATCCTCCCTGGTCTCACTGGCATTGATAAATTCCAACAAAGTAGAAAAGTTCTGTTCTTCCTCTGGTGCCTCATACCAGATGTATCCGATCAGTGCAGAATACAATAGACGTTCGGCCTTGACCCAGAAATCTTCCGTTGATTTTTCGCCCTCACCCTTGGTATTTGCGATAATGGTATTGACCAGCTTCAAGATGTCTTTTTCACTCCGGATATAATGGAACGGATTGTAATGCATGGACTTTTTAAAGTTGATCGTATTTAATACCTTGATCCGGTATCCTCCATTTACCAACATCTTCCCGCATTCGACGATGATCGTACCCTTCGGATCGGTGACCACATAGGATACGTGATCCGTCATCTGCATAAGGTTGGGCTTCACATAGAATCTTGTCTTACCAGATCCGGAACCACCGATAACGATCACATTCTTATTTCTGGCATACTTCGGAGCTTTTGGTCGACTGTTCATGGTCAGACGTTCCGTTTCTGTGAGGATGACATTGTTTTCAAAGACCGGATCCATGAAGGGTTCGATATCTTTTCTATTTCCCCATCTGGCCGATCCATACTCCACACCTTGTCGGAACTTCTTTGCATTTTTTGAACGATAGTAGACCACCAGTTTTAATGCACCTGCAACCAGAACACCTACTGCAAGGTCCTGCAAAGCGACACTTGGCAGCCAGCTTAAAAATGCCAGTCGGAAATTGACTAACATCACGCCAAGTCTCTGGACCATGCTTTCTCCCAGGCAATGCCGGTACAGCCAGGATCCTTTATCTGCTACATAGAAAATAAAGAAATATGGGAGATTTAAGATCACCAGCCGTTTGACCTGGATCTTCTGTAATTTTTCCCGGATCATCGTTCCTGACCTCTGGATTTTTGTCTCTGCTTCACACGCTGGCGGTGCTTTGCTTTTCTTTCTACAGATTTCTGCAGTTTCTTTCTGACGGATGGTTTCTTCGACTGTTTCTTTTTCAGTTCTACTCCGGCATATTCCCGGAAAGCCGCTGTCATCACATCCACATCTTTGGCCTTAAAGAAGACCAGAAATTTCGGTGGATCCGCACCAACCTCTTTTTTCAGGCTGTAATCAATCCCGTACTTTCTTGCCACACGGTCAAAAGATTTGATATTTTCATCTGTGATCTTTAAGTTGGAAAGCTGTACTCCCTGTGCATTCAGCTGCTTGATGGTCTGCTTTCCATGTGGCTTTTTCTTTTCAATCTTTTTTCGGGCTTTTTCCCTTCCTTTCTCCTGAGCTCGTCCGGTCTTTTCAGCCATTTTCACCTGCGTTGCTTTCTGTTTCCTGCGGTTATCCATTTCCAGGAACTTCCGAAGGGCTGCTTTTAGCACACTGGCAGTGATCTTGACTCCCTGGATGCTCAGGCTGATCACTTTCTGATTTACTTCTTCCTGCAATTACCCACGTCCTTTCTTTCCTTTCATCTCAGAATAAAGACGGGCAATACAATATCCGATGCATGGAACATGTTTTCCATACGGACAGCCACCACATGGTGTTGTTTTTACTGCTTTTTTCTTTTCCGGAAGCAGATAGTGGCACTGTTTCAAGCTACAGCCTTTCTTTTTGCCTCCCCACCAGTAACAGTACTTGCAGGACCATGGCTTTTCTTCGCTGTACTTTCTTCCCTCAATAGCTGCATTTGGTTCTATAATTAGATCTTTATTTGTCTTCATTCTGTTCTTCCTCTTTTCTCATGATTTCTGTCAGTTTTTTCTCTGCCTGACTTCCGGCAGCAATGAGACAATACAAAACTGTAAATATTGCCGCTGCTCCCAGAAGAGCAACAAAAATAATGATATTTCTCATGGTTTCTCCCATCTAAAAAAGCGTCCACAGATTCCTTTCGGTTTCCATGAACGCTCATTCTTATTTGATTAGTGTTTCTTTTTTCTCATAAATGCAAGGGCTCCTGTACCAGTCGCACCAATGCCGAGAAGCATAAACCACAGCCACAGATTGGTGTTATCCCCAGTCTTTGGTGAATCACTGACAGGTTTTCCACCTTCCGGTGTCTTTTCTGCCGGTTTTTCCTCATCCACCATGGTTACATGCTGTACTACACTGGTATCCTTTACTTCGAATTCCACATCTTTTGCAACCAGATAGCCATCCGGTGCTGTTTCTTCACGGAGAGTGTATTTTCCGATCGGAAGCATTTCGATGTAATGTGCTTTCTCTGTACTGGTCCAGCTTTCCACAACTTTTCCATCCTGATCAAGGATTGTGAGTTTCGCTCCCGGAAGTTCTTTTCCGGCGATATCCTGTTTGGAGATTTTCACCTTCGTTACATCATCCTTCATCTCAACTTTCTGCACATCGGCAGTATCTTTGATCGTGAACTTCACGCTTTCAGCTGTCACGTAACCATCAGCAGGTTTTGTTTCAACCAGTGTGTATTCTTTTCCGACAGTCAGCTCACGGATCACATGTGCTTCTTTACCGGAAGTCCATTCATCCACGATATTTCCATCAGCATCTACCACTTTCAGCTTACATCCTGGAAGTTCTTTTCCGGTTGTCAGACTGGATTTGGTAAATTCTACAATGGTTGGCTGATTCTCAAAGGTAAAATCATAGGTTACTGCCGGCTGATCCTCGCCTGCATACTCAAAAGTAAATTCCTTTACTTCATCGTTGGTTACAAATCCGTCAGGTGCATAGAGCTCTTTTACATAGTAAGTTGCTCCTATTGGAAGATCTGCAACAAATGTGATCTTTCCTTCTTCATCCGTAGATTTCAGTTCAATGATCTCATCGGCTTCGATCAGGACTTTACCTGTTGTCTCAGACTTAATGTCTTCTTTGGCAAATAATCCAAAGATAGCGCCTTCCAATGTACGGTCAGAATCTTTTTCTTTCTTAAGTACACTGACTTCTACTCTCTGGCGGTTGTTCTGCCAGTCTTTGTCATAGACTACAACTGGTGTATTCTGATCCACGTAAGTCAGATCTACATGACGAATCTCACCATCCAGTACATGACCGTAAGCAGTTCCTGTTTCTTTCACATAGTATTTACCAAGTGGAAGATTTTCCAGTTTTGCAATACCGGTTTCATCTGTCTTGATCGTTGCGATCAGTTCATCCTTTTTATAGTAATCGTCACTGACGCCATCGGCAGCCTTAATGTCTTCCTCAGCATAGACTTCAAACGTAACATCTGTCAGTTTTCCGGTTACATAGTTGAAAATGTGTTCCACCACACCTTTGACCTTATCGGCCAGCGTAACAGAATCCAGAAATTCTCCCTTTTTGTTGATGATGAGTTCACCAACCGGTACCCCATCCTTCATTTCCACTTTCTGGACCTCTCCGGTATCTTTGACTGTGAATGTCACATCATTGGCTACCAGATAACCATGCGGTGCAAATTCTTCATGGAGGGTATAAGTCTCACCCACTTTCAGATATTTGATCACATGTGGTGCATCTTTGGAAGATGCCCAGCTGTCTACCACATTTCCATCTTTATCCGTTACTTTCAGATAAGCTCCATCCAGTTCTACACCGGTTGTTGCATCTGATTTTGTGATCTCAACAGTTGTCGGCTGGTTCTTCTTTACGGATTTTAATGTTACTGTCTGTACATCCTGCCCCTGATAAGAAGCATCAAATCTCAGTACTTCATCCGAAGATACGAATCCATCTGGTGCTTTCAGTTCTTTTACATAATAGCTTCCAAGTGGAAGATCCAGTGTACATGCTGCCTGACCTTTTTCATCAGAAGTCATTTCCTGTAAAAGAGTATCTGCTTTGACGATCACTTTTCCATCTTTCGTCTGAATGTCTTTTGCATTGTAAATACCGAACACTGCTCCGGCTACTGTATTGCCTGTCTCAGCATCCTGTTTTTCGACCGTAATCGACACTTTCTGTCGTTCATCTGTGACAGAGATTTCTTTCTCGATCACTGCGGTATCCTGATCTGCATAAGCAAATTCGACATTTTCCGGCACCGTATTTAACACATAAGTGTCCGGTGCATTCTTCTCTTTGACATAGTATCTGCCAAGTGGAAGATTCTTTACGGTTGCATAACCATCTGCATCCGTTGTGACGGTTGCTACCAGTGCATCCTTTGCAAAATACAGAGTTCTCTGTCCATCTGCATCTACCTGATGATCGGCAGTATAGATATCCTCTGCCGCATAGACTTCAAATTCAGCACCTGCAAGTCCAGCCATTTCATACTGGAAGTCCTTATCAAATCCCTTTAACACTTCACCCTGTTTATAGATCTTTAACTGACCTTTGACCGGGGCATTGGTATATTCCACATCAATGACTGCATCTCCTGTGACAGGATCGGTCAGATAAGCAGTATCTGTATCAACTGCAACTGTCACATAGTTTTTGGATATTGTGTACCCATCGGGTGCCGTCACTTCCTCAATCCGGTAGTTGCCAGGTTTCAGATTCTTTGGCAGTACCAGGTATCCTTCCTCATTTGTGAAATAGGATTTGTGTACCGTTGGCTTCGGATAGGATGTTGTCTGTTCCACATATTTCTGGTTATCCAGGTCATATACCTTGAATTCTGTATTTGCCAGGAGTACAGATTTCTGTGTTTCTGCATCCTTTTTGATGATCTTTAATTTTGCTTTGAATTCTTTATCCAGAAGCACTCGCCATGTCTGCGGTGTATCCGGATGATTCTCTGTGATCTTCACTATAAAATCATCAACCGGTGCATAGTTGTGTTTGCTTGTGGTTTCTCTTACCACATAAGTTCCATATGGAAGCGGAATCGATCTTGCATATCCTTTTTCATCGGTAAACATTTCTGCCTGGCCATCTGCAGTCAGTACAACTGGTCTGGCTGAGTCAAAATCATAACTTCCATCTGCTTTTACTTTCAGATCACTGACAAGCCATGCTGAAAAACCAACTCCCTGCAGAAGATCTGCATCGGTCTTTCCGTTGTTTGCTGCCTTGATGATCTGAAATGGCTGTTTGATGACAGTTTCTTTACATACAGAAGTTCTTTCTACTGTCGGAACAGTAGCACCTTCGTAAGTACAGTCCACCTCATGTTCTGTCGGATCCAGTACGTATCCCACCGGAGCACTAAGCTCTTTCAGATAATACTTTCCAAGATACAGATCCGATACAGAGGCTTCGCCATTCTTATCCGTTGTCAGGGATGTGATCAGGCTGTCTTTCTTATGGATCGTTCCGGTTCTTCCATCCGGATGAACAATATCTTCCCTTGCATAAAGGCCATATACTGCACCTTCCAGCGTTGCATCACCCTGTGCTGCATTCCCTGTCTCAGCATCCTGTTTTGCAATGTTGATCTTTGCATTTACACGTTTGTCTGTTACATTTTTGGTCGTTGTCTTTCCGATAGCAAGAGTCACATTATAAGACTTTGTATCGATCTGATACCCTGTTGGAACAGAGATTTCTTTCAGATAAACAACTTCCTGTGTTTTCTCCATTGTGAGCTGTGAAGCACCATTCTGATCAGTTGCAGGCATCTCTGCGATCAGCTTTGTATATGCAGCATCGGAATAGATCCCGTACACTGCACCAGCCAGTGCATTTCCTGTATCCTGATCTTTCTTTACAATGGATACTTTGCATTCTTTTGTCCAGGTTACTTTAAAATCCACATATTTCTCATTTCCGACACCTTCACCGAAAACAAGAGCCAGATCCTGTGTTCCAGATCCTGTTACAATCTTGTAAGCAGAGTATTCTTTATCAATGCTTCCCTTCATCCGAGAAGAAAATGTAGCACTGACGCTCTCTGCCTGATCAAGTGGTGCTGTCAGATAAAACTGTGTACCTCCACTGATTTCTACACTTGCTCCTGCAGCACTTGTTTTACCGGTTGTCACATTTACAAGCTTTACACCGCTTGGCAACTTAAATGTGATTGTCTGCAGTTTATCTGCTTTGAATGTGATCACGCTTGTTCGCTGGCTGTTTCCTTCCACATAAGCCTTTACATTAGATTCGGAAAAGCTCATATCTACAGACGGAATGTCCGGCATATTTACACAATAATTGTAAAGTTCCATTGCCAGGTTCTTTCCTGTTGCATTGGTTCCGGATGCCCAGTCACTGGATCCATTTGCATAAGCTGCTGCAAGATGGGTAATGATGAATCTCTTTCCTGCCGGAAAATCCGGATGTTTCTCATCGAAGAAACCATTCTCATCACTTGCTTTTGTTCCGTAATAGCAGACCTTTGCAAGTGTCTTTCCATCGGCAAGTTTCTGGATCGTATAAGTTCCATTTCCCGGTCCTTTTTTCGATGGTTCAACACAGTATGCTGTCGCATTGATGCTTCCCCATTTCACATAATACGGACAAGTCAGATAAGAACCTAATCCATAATCTGCGTAATAGTACCAGGAACCGGCTGTGACTGTGACTGATTTTGTTCCTGTTTCACCGGAAGCAAGCATCATTGGCATATCAAAAGTAATACTTTCGCCTGCTTCAAGATCTGCAAGAGCAACTTCCTGGTCAACAGCTTCCTGCATAACCTCTGAGAGTGTGATCCCTGTTTCCGGATCAACGGTCTCCTGATTCTCCGTTGCTTCGATCTCTGCATCAAATTCTTTTTCTGTCAGTTCTGTTTTGCTCTCCGTTTCAGCAGCACCAGTTTCCTCTGTAGACGAGTCAGCCTCAGAATCCTCAGTTTCTGTCTTATCGGAAGAACCAGCATCCTGATCAGAAGAACTTTCTGACTGCGAATCTTTCTGCTGATCCGCTTCTTTTACCACGATCTTTCGATTGATCTGGTAGGTTGGGTGATCCGTTGTCTGTGGTTCTACATAATAGACTGCCTTATAGGAATTGGCATAATCGGTAGAAAAATCATTCCCGTCCGCATCTTTTGCTTCCTGAAATGTAACTTTTACTTTGCTGTCATCCTGGATCGTAAGACCGGTATAATCACTCTTTACATCGAAATTGTCTCCAACCTTGATCTCATAATCCTTTGCAGTTACCACTTCATCTTCATCCAGCTGATCCTTGATCTCCTCATAATACGGAATCTTTTTTACAGATCCAGCATCATCAGAAGCATAGGCAACAGCGGGAGAGAGTACCGTCGATAGAACCGTTACTGCAGTCAGTAAACCGGACATCACCCTGCGTGCTTTCTTTTTCACGTTCATTCTCTTAAATCCTTCCTTTCTGATTCTTTTGTGTATGGTTATCTGTTAGTTTCTGCATATTATCTTTTATACGAAGATGATCGCCTCCTTTCCTGAAATTTGTGCTATTTGGGACAGTCAGCACAAGCTGAGATAACAGCACAAATATATGGCGGTACCTGTTTGTCACAAATACCGCCACATGATTTCTACTGTCATCCTCTTTTTAGATTCAGACATTTTATTTTGATTTAAGATTTAAGCGTTTTCCTGTTTTCTTTCCCGGATCCGTTCCTATATCAGTTTCCATCTCTGATACGTTTTCTTCTGGCAGACACGCAGCTTTTCGCTCTATGCATGTTCAAATCAAATATCACTCCGGGCAGGCTATTCATTTTTCAAGGTACATGAAGGTGTTCTATGCAAACCCTTCATATAACGAAACGCTCAGAGCCTGTTTTACAGTGGTCTAATTCAATTTTTTTGAAATTTTTTTAAAATTCTTCGTTTTCCGCCTTTTTTTTCATCGTTTTTAATGCTCTGTTCAGGAGGTCATTTACACTCTGTTGTTTGATTCCCAGATAATCTGCGACATCCTGCTGACGCATTTCTTCGAAATAAACCAGATTGAGTACCATCTTTTGCCTCTCTGTCAATTCCTTGATCAGCGCATGCAGAATTTCTCTGTCGATAACATCGTCAACAAAATCTTTTGAAGATCCTCTCATAATCTCCGCATCATCTGTAACATCGCTGTTAGAAAACACACCATGATTGGTGCTGATTTTGCTCTGGCTGTATGCCATACGGTCTTCAGCCTCCATCAGCAGACGGATATACCAGTTTTCATTATCAAAGAACTCTTTATTGAATTCCTTGTTATCGCCAGTTACACTCACATATTCATAGTCATCACAACTATGAAGCGGAAATACGGTTGATTGATTTCCTGCTGTATAAAGTACATATCCGTGATCATAAACAGAGATTGTTGTATCTGCATTGATCATTTCCTTTACTACAACTTTGTGTTCCTTCAAGGATTTCACGCTTGGGATTCTCTTCTCCACATCAGCAACTTTCACGATTTTTTTCAGTTCTTTTAATGTCAACATAAAGACCACCTTTCTGCCTTTCGGCTCCGGGTGGTCCATTCCATCTTTTATGAAATTTCTGCACAGACATAAAGAACTGCAGCACAAGAGATCACGAACTCACCCGTTTTTTTTGAACGGGAGTCCGCGACTCCTTTGTAACGCATGTATCTGCGTTTAGATTAAGTTTGCCAGATTGCCTGGCTTATTCAGTTGATATGTGCATCTTCTGATTCATTCTCTGTTTGCTCTTTGCGAAACATGGAATAATCGCCCATAGCATCGTAAGGACAATGCCTTACAAATTCCTGGTATTCGATTTCAGTCATCTTTGCTTCCTCCTTTGTGTCATATTATCAAAATCTCTATTTACAATTATTTTTGCAAAAAAGAATTCAACCTCTATATAACGAAACGCTGAGAGCCTGTTTTACAGTGGGGTACGACAAAAAATTTAAAAATTTTTCGAAATACGTCAAAAAAGCCCGACAAAACAAATACTTCAACAATCTCCAAAACCAGAAAATACTTCTGATCTTGCAGTGTATCCGTAAATGTTTTGCCGGGCTCTTAGTGATTCCAGTCAGGTTCAGCTCCTTGACAAACTCTTACTGCCTGGTGCGTTCTTGATGGTTCCTGCCAAATCCAACGCTTACTACAGACAGCTCATTCTATTCTGTTATGATCCCTGATTCATCATCTTTCGGGAATACGTCCGCATCCTGGACTTTAATTGTTCATCTCGGATGTGGATCGGACGAACCGACACCATATCATCCTTTACAAATATCTCCAATGTACTGCGACATTTTTTGCACTCCACTTCTGAATCGCTTTGTGCGCTCTTTTCAATAAATGCTCCGCATACAGAGCAGTGTACATGCCATTTAATAGCACCTGATCCCATATAGGCTTCCTCCTTTAAGCAATAAGATATTTCTCCATTTATTACTCAACGGACCAAAGGGAAATCAAATCCGCCTTATGAGCATCATGCCATCCATTCCGTAAGTGCCAAAGCTACACGAACAGCACGATTTCTATTCTGATCAGATCTGCTTTGTCGATCTGTGCATCCTTTTTTATCCTTCCACCAGCTACCACACACTCTTTCCGGTATAAAAAATTCCGCTGTGATTAATTAACATGATATTTCAATAGTTTCAAATACATCACCAGTCAGATCACAGATGTCCTGAATCTGAATCTCGGTATCATCGATCCGTAAGTGAACTGATGGATCAAAAAATTCTATGGTTCCGGATAATGTATGGTACTGACCAACAGATGGATCCTTCCAGAACTTTTGAAAATAAGTCGCCTGTATCTTCATTCCATATGTCAGAATCCTTAATTTCATATCCAGCTCATTTTTCTTTTCCTCAGATAAATCTCTTTTCGGTTCGTAAATGATTTCCTGTTGCCGGATCGTTTCATCCAGTCCACGAAGTGCCGCAAATGGAGCAAACTGTTTTGCCCTGCGTCCTACATCCATGGGATGCCTCCTGGAAACCGGTCTTGGTAAATATAAATACGGTTGATATGCACTTGCCAGCACTTTTTGCACCTCCTCTAAGCACGGTGACCACCAATCTGTTCATTGCGTTCTCGATAAGTAGAACACTCTAGCAGGTTAGATCCACGCATGATCGCATTCTTTCCATAACGCTGCTTTACATTCAATACTGCTTCCTGTAAATGCCGTTCTTTATCGGTCTGTTTTGGATCATCAAACAGGCTGTACTGCACATAACTTTCAGGAGCAACCCTGTTCGCACACACCTCGATTCTTCGAATTCCGGTATATCTGTCCGCAATCCTGAGATATAAATCTTCCACTGCATCCATGATTTTTTTTGAACTGTTACTTCCTCTTTCGAGTTTTACGGTTCCTTTGGATGCCTCATGCTCATACCTGTGGTCATATGCGATCCATAAGGTGAGAGAGCTTGTTACCAGTCCTTTTTCAAACAGATCCAGGACCAGATTATCTGTCATTTCCCTTACGATCACAAGTGCTTCGTCAAAAGAATAATTTCGCATCAGCACCTGACCATTTGAAAGGCTGTGTTCCTCCGAATGATAGTTCTTGATGTCACTCATCCGGCATGTTTCATAGCCCCATGCATGATCGATCAACAGCTCTGCATCAATCCCAAACATCTTATACAGCCAGTCTTCGGATCTTAAAGAAGCCATTGCAATATCGCCCATCGTATGGATTCCATAACCGGCCAGTTTTTTTTCAGTCCGGGATCCAATCCTCCAGAAGTCACTTAATGGTTTATGATCCCATAGCTGCTCTCTGTAAGAGAATTCATCCAGGATTCCAATATGGTCATCCACATGCTTTGCTACGATATCCATTGCGATCTTAGCAAGATACAGATTGGTTCCCACACCAGCGGTTGCAGTGATACCTGTTTCCTCCATAACCTCCTGCATAAGCTTTACCGCCATTTCTTTTGCAGTGAGATGATAAAGCTGCAGATAGTTTGTCACATCAATAAAACACTCATCGACACTGTACACATGGATATCTTCTTTTGAGACGTACCGCAGATAGATTCCATAGATCTTTGCGGAATAATCCATATACAGCTGCATCCTTGGCATGGCTGTGATGTACTTTACACAATCCGGTATCTCATGGATCCGGCACCGGTTCTTGATGCCAAGAGACTTCATAGCCGGAGTGATTGCCAGACAGATTGTTGACTTTGATCTGGTCGGATCTGCAACCACCAGGTTTGCTTTAAATGGATCCAGCCCACGTTCTACGCATTCCACAGAAGCATAAAAGGACTTCAGATCAATACAGATAATAGAAGTCTGATCCTGACTCACATTGTCACCTCCCATACGTCTTTCCTCTTTTTGTAACATGTATCCCATTTTGACTATCAATGACTGTGTATCCTTCCTGTTTTCTTCAAAATATAGGAAATTCATTTCACATATTCGTTGACAAAAGAGGAAATATTGTATATCTTATAGGAAAGATGTTTCCCTTATCTGTGATTCACATTATGGGAGAGATATCTCCCTTTGTCAAGATTAATTTTTGATTTTTAGGAGACACATTTCCCGTTTTGCCTTGAGGCGGCTAATGAAACTTATAAGACAAGGCTTAGAAAGAGGTATGTTTATGACATTCGGTGAAAAAGTAAGATCATTAAGAAAAGAAAAAAAGATGAGTCAGCAGGAACTGGCCAGCATGGTTGGCGTTTCATATAGGACCATTCGATCCTGGGAAGTGGAAGGACGTTTCCCAAAACAAAATGTTCTGTATCAGAAACTGGCAGATGCATTACAGTGTGACGTTTCTTATCTCATGAGTGAGGATGAAGCTTTTATCACAGAAGCATCCGAACAGTTTGGTAATCGCGGTGCCAAACAGGCTCAACAGATCCTGGAACAGGCTGCAGCTATGTTTGCCGGTGGATTACTGACTGACGAAGATAAAATAGCTTTTATGGATGAAATCCAGAGTCTTTATCTGGATTCCAAAAGACGTGCAAAGAAATTTACACCGAAAAAATATCTGAAAAACCAAGAGGAAAAATAATAGAAGGCGGGATTATTGTACACCTAATCTGTTACCTTATAGTTACAAGGATATTTCTGCCCTTTTTATTTTTTACTTTTGAGGTGATTTATTTGAGAAACACTTACATTTATACAGAAACAAAGAAATTAATCAAGAAATATGGCACCAGGGATTCCTTTGAGATCATGGATCAGATGAACATTGCTGTCGGGGAAACTTCCAGATATAAGACACTGAAAGGATACTGTTTTATGAGCTGTAAGACGATCTATGTCATGATCAGCAGTTTCCTTTCAGAAGAAGAAAAGATGATCGTTGCCGCCCATGAATTAGGGCATATCATCCTGCATCGTTCCCAGCTGAAAATGGCTCCAATGCAAGATGATACACTCTACAATATGACGGATAATACAGAATACCAGGCCAATCTGTTTGCTGCCGATCTACTGATTGAAGATGAAGACATTGAAGAGATGGTTCAGAACGAAGACCTGGATTATTTCGGACTCTGCAGTTCATTGAATGCGACTCCGGAACTCATGAGCTTTAAATTATACAGCCTGACAAAACGAGGCCAGGCTTATCATATGCCGATGGAGATTCAGAGTAATTTCCTGGCAAAATAATAAAGGATAAGTGTATTCTACAATAAGAAAACTATAGATTTATCTCACTGAAAGGGGGATTATTTATGTCAAAACATCATATAGAAAAGGTAACCTGCCCTTCCTGCCATCATGAGGGAGATTTTGAAGTCTGGGACAGCATTAATACTGTACTGAATCCTGAAATGAAAGAGAAGGTACTTAATCAGTCTATTTTCCTTTATACCTGCCCGAACTGTGGAGAGACCTTTCGTTTAAACTATCCTACACTCTATCACCAGATGGAAGATCTTGTCATGATTTATCTGGTTCCTGAATCAGAAGTAGAGAAGACATATGAAATGTTTTATGGAGAAAATGCTTTGGCTGATTATCGTACCGAAAAGTACTTAAACCGGATTGTGACATCAGCAAATCAGCTCATTGAAAAGATCAAAATCTTTGATGCTGGTAAGGATGGCAGGATAATAGAACTTGTTAAATTACTTGCGGCAGATTCTATTCTCAAAAATAATCCTGATATAGATTTTGATGAACTGCGCTTTGCTGTCGACGACGACGGAACAAATATTCTTGTAATCATTAATAAGGGTGAGATTACTGGTGCAGTTGACATTGACAATATGTATGAATTTGCTTCTTCACACTGCAATGATTTCAAGGATCTCCGCGATGATGATGAAATAGTTATCAATAGGGAGTGGATCCTTAACAAACTTGCCGAAGCAGAAAACGAATAGTATATTTGGTGGCTACACCCCCAAGCCCCTGTAGAATAAATAACGCCAGTACTGGA
>OGQV01001665.1_pt1 | contig 15543 bp, 12 predicted proteins | sample 1553311 | NCBI WGS metagenome assembly OGQV01 (sample SAMEA2579976, study PRJEB22360) | human gut metagenome
GTGCTGAGATAGTGGCTCTTGAGGCACATGCCCTCCCTATAAAAACAGACAGGTAAACACTGTGGAACCCCGCCGAACGGCAGGGTTCCATTTTTTCGTAATTATAAGCGATGGCGATATGCTCTAACGCAGCCAGATCACGTCTCAAACCGAAATCTCATTTATTAGATTTCGATCGCTCCGCTCTCGTCGAAATGACGCCCCTGCTGAGCCTTTTTTGCAGCGCGCATCAGGAATTCCTGGTTGTCGTTGGTCTGCTTAAGCGACTTGATAAGCGAATCCATGGCCCGCTCGACGTTGTTGCGATTGGCAAGCACGCGACGCACTGCCCAGATGAGCGGTGCCTCCTGAGGATCAAGCAGCAAATCTTCTCGACGGGTGCCAGATGCAACCGGATCGATTGCGGGGAAGATGCGATGCTCCGCCAAAGAGCGATCGAGTTTCACTTCCATGTTGCCGGTACCCTTGAATTCCTCAAAGATAACCTCATCCATCTTCGAGCCCGTCTCGATAAGAGCTGACGCCAGAATGGTAAGGCTTCCGCCACCCTCGATATTGCGGGCGGCGCCCAAGAATTTCTTAGGCGGATACAGCGCTGTCGAGTCTACGCCGCCAGAAAGGATGCGGCCCGATGCAGGTTGCGCCAAGTTGTAGGCACGCGCCAAACGCGTAAGCGAATCGAGCAGAATAACAACGTCCTGTCCGTTTTCCACCAAGCGTTTCGCCCTTTCGATAACCATTTCGGAAACCGCAACATGGTTTTCACAAGGCATATCGAAGGTAGAGGAAATCACCTCGCCATGAATGGATCGCTCCATGTCGGTAACTTCTTCGGGGCGCTCGTCAACCAGAAGGCACATCAGATGCACTTCAGGGTTGTTCGACGTAATGGATGCTGCAATATCTTTCAAGATCGTCGTTTTGCCCGCCTTGGGGGGCGAAACAATGAGACCGCGCTGACCCTTGCCGATAGGTGCGCACAGATCGATAACTCGAGAAGTGATAGAGGATCGTCCATGCTCAAGCACCAGACGCTCATCGGGGAACACTGGCGTCAAATCAGCAAAACGAATACGCTTGCCAACTTCGTCTAGCGGGACGCCGTTCACGGTATCGATGCGCTGAAGGGCGGCAAACTTTTCCTTTGGACGCGCTGGACGCGTTTGACCGGTAAGAAAATCGCCCTTGCGAAGATGATTGCGGCGAATGGTGGAAGTGCCCACGTATACGTCTTTTTCACCAGGAAGATATCCGCTCGTGCGCAAGAATCCATAGCCATCGGCGAGCACATCAAGGATACCGCTGACCTCTTCAAAGCCTTCGGCCTTCATGCTGGCAGCAAACACCGCTTCGATAAGCTCTGCCTTCTTAAGGCCCTTGAAGTCGATCTCCAGTTCCTGGGCTTTTTCACGAAGCTCAACGACCTTAAGTTTCGCAAGATCTTCCTTGGAAACCTGAGGGGCAACTGGCTCACGACGGTTTTGCTGATGCTGGCGACGGCTGTTGTGGTAACGGTCGTTCTTCTGGCGGTCGCCACGATCGCCCTTCTGACGATCGCTGCCCCTCTGCTGACGGAGTTTGCGCTGGCGACGGCTCTTGTGGTCGTCGCGCTCTTCGCGTTCGTTGGAACCCTTTTCCTCGGTAGCATCAGAGGCATCCGAAGGTTCAGAAGGCTCTTGCTTTTCCGCCGCTTCAGAAGAGGCCACTTCCTGCTTTGAGGAATTCTTTTGCTTCGATGGGGTTTCCCGATCAACGGAAGAAGCCTGATCGGAATCCGCTTCCTGTTTAGGCACGGCTTCTTTCTTGGGGGCTGCCTCCGCATTATCACCCTGAGGTGCTTCTTCGGCCTTGGCCTTCGACCTGGTTCGGGTGCGGGTTCGCTTTGGCTTGGGCTCGCCCTCGGAGGAAGCGTCGCCCTGCTGCGAGTCGGAAGACTCAGCTTGAGGCTCTTCCTTCTTTTCTGCAGCCTTGGACTTTGCGGGCTTCGCCGTCTTAGGCTTCTGCTCGGCTTCGGCATCGGCAGGAACTTCTTCGACTTTCTTCCTGCTTGTCCTGCGACGCCTGGGCTTTTCTTCCAAGGAAGCAGCCTCAGCTGCCGCGGGTTTCGCCTCAGCAGAATCGGAGGGCGCAGCCGCTGCGGCCGCTCCCTCCTGCTTGTCGGAGGCCTTCGCCGTACGACGACGCGTGGTACGTGCCGGCTTCTTTTCCTCGGGCGCAGACTCTTCGACTACTTCTGCATCACTCATGCGTTCTGGACTTTCTCCCAGTCCTTGAGGAATGCCTCAAGGCCACGATCGGTCAACGGATGCTGAACCATCTTCTTCAGCACGCCGAAGGGAACCGTTGCGATATCGGCGCCCATCAGCGCTGCCTGGGTAACATGGTTTGCGCTGCGGATAGAAGCGGCAATGACTTCAACCTGCTCGCCGTTTACGGTATTGGAAGTGAAGTCGTAGTTGTTCAGCGCGGTTACGATGTTGGCAACCTGATCAAGGCCGTCTTCCGAAATATCGTCAAAGCGACCGATGAAGGGGCTGATGTAGCGAGCGCCAGCGCGTGCGGCCAGAATGGCCTGAGGAACGCTGAAGCACAGCGTCATGTTCACCGGAATGCCCTCGGCTGCAAGCGCATGCGTTGCGGCAAGGCCTTCCACCATGGTGGGGATCTTCACAACAACGTTAGGAGCGATAGCGGCAAGCTCGCGACCATCGGTGATGAGCTCTTCACGCGTCATAGCAACGGATTCTGCGGAAACGGGGCAATCAGGGCCAACGATGTCGCAGATGCGCTTGATGTGGTTGTGGAAGTCATCAAGCTTACCGCCGATGCGAGAATACAAAGACGGATTGGTGGTTACGCCAGCCAACGCACCCCAGCTTGCTGCCTCTTCGATCTCATCGAGATCGGCAGTGTCCAGAAAGAATTTCACTGGATCCTCCTTAAAAGAAATGAATAACCGTGCAGGCACACTTTGCCCGTAAAAGGCCACCTGCAAATATGCTGTTAAGGGGAATTAATAAGACCCGTTCATGGTAAACAATCGTTTTACACAACGCAAGAACGGAAAAATGCGATCTCTTCCGCATAGCCTGGCAGCTCGTTCGGCGTTTCCAGAATACAGGGCAATCCCAGCAGTCGAGGATGCATCACTACAGCAGCCAGCGCTTCTTTGCCAATGCGGCCTTCGCCGATGCGCGCATGGCGATCTTTATGGGCACCGCATTCGTTGAGGGAATCGTTAATGTGCAAGGCACGCAGCCTATCCAACCCGATCACGCGGTCGAATTCCTCGAGCACGCCATCCAGATCATTCGCAATGTCATATCCCGCATCCCATACATGGCAGGTATCGAGGCAAACACCCAAATGGCTATTAAGCTCAACGCGGTCGATGATGGCCGCCAGTTCTTCGAAGGTACGGCCTACCTCGCTTCCCTTTCCTGCCATGGTTTCCAACAAAAGCGTGGTGGTTTGCTCGGGTGCCAACACGGTATTCAGGACCTCGGCAATAAGCTCGATACCCGCATCCGCACCCTGCCCCACGTGTGAACCAGGGTGAATGTTGAATAGCTGCCCCGGAGTGCGCTCCATTCGCGCCAAATCTTCGGCAAGCGCCTGGAATGCAAAACTGCGCACCTGCTCTTTTGCCGCGCACGGGTTCACCGTATACGAACCATGTGCCACGATGCGCCCGATACCTGCCAGCGCCGCCTCTTCCGCGAATGCCCTCACATCAGCGTCATCAATCGCCTTTGCCTTGCCGCCACGCGGATTTCGCGTGAAGAACGCAAACGTGTTTGCATCGATGAAAGCTGCCGTTTTCGCCATTGCGGCATACCCTTTGGCCGAAGAAAGGTGGCAACCGATAACGAGCATGCGCCCATCTGTCGGCGGCTGCAATACGGCTTGATATTCGGACATTCATTCTCCTTTGTCTTTGCCTTGCATATGGCGGGATGAATCGGGAGCCGGCTACTCCTGCTCGCTGAGCAGTTCGGCGGCGTGGGCAAGAGACGTTTCGCTTACCTCGCCGGCAAGCATGCGGGCGATTTCTGCCGTTCGGCTTTCGCCCGAAACAGGGGTCAAGCAGGTTTGCGGCAGCGCATCGTCGGACTTCGTTACCAGATAATGGGTATCGCCACACACGGCAACCTGGGGAAGGTGCGTTACCACAATGACCTGATGGGTTTTAGCCAGATCGCGAAGAACGGCGCCAAGCGCACGAGCGGTACCGCCGCCCACGCCAGCATCGATCTCGTCGAACACCAACGTATCCACCTGATCGCACTCCCCTAACGCAACCTTCAGAGCAAGCATCACGCGACTCATTTCACCGCCCGAGGCAATTTTTCCAAGCCGCTGAGCGCTCAGGCCCTCACCGGCAGCAAAAAGAAACTCGAAAGACTGCGAACCCCATGTGTCCCATTGCCCGCGTGGCAGATCCGAGATGCTTGCCTCGAGACGCGCTCCCTTCATTTCCAGACGAGCCATCTGGGCTTGAACGGCATCGATAAAGAGGGGAACAACCTTGCCGCGGGCTTTGGCCAGGGCGCATGCCGCGTCGACGAGCGCCGCTTCCGCCGCATCTCGCCTTTCAGCAGCCCGGGAAATCAGCTCATCGCGCCCATTGTATTCGCGGATTTTCTCCTCAGCTTCAGCGCGGTGTGCCAACACGTCTTCCATGCGCGGGCCAAAACCTCGCATAAGGCCCTGCAGCTCGGCGATGCGGTCCTGTGCTGCCTCCAGCTCTTCCTGGGGAAAATCGACGTTATCTTTGTACGTCGCCAAATCGCGGCCCACATCCTCCAGCGAGAAGAACGCTTCACGCACGAGCTCCAGCACTGATTCAATAGATGAATCCACCGCTGCAATTCGCTCGAGAGAACCCAATGCCGACTCGAGCGATTCCACCGCACCGCCCGGCCCCGTAAGGCTGCGCTGCGCAGACATGGCTTCATGGACCAGCATTTCGGCATTTTCCAAGCAGGGCATACGCTCAACAAGTTCTTCGTACTCACCTTCCTGGGGGTCCGCCTTGCCAATCTGCTCCAAGGCGAAGCGCGCCCTGTCGAGCTCGACAGCATCGGCTGATTCCAGGTCTTGCAAACGAACCAGCTCGGCAGATGCATCGTTTGCCTCGGACAGGCATGCTCGATACGCCTTCAAGGGTGCACTGATTTCATCTTTGCCCCATTCGTCGAGCAAAGCACGCTGATAAGCTGGCGAAAGCAAGCGCTGGTGCTCGTGCTGCCCGCAAAGGTCGACCGTCTGCCCCAAGCCACCAGCGAGCTCCTTCACTGAAGCAAGCGAACCGTCAATGGATACGCGACTGCGCCCTTGCGCGCCGATGCGACGCGCGGCTACCACGCCGTCTTCTCCGCATCCTTCACCAAGAAAACGACCTTCTACCTGGAGTTCTTCGCAGCCCTCGCGCACAAACGACGCACCGGCACGTTCGCCAACCAGAATTTTCAGCGCATTCAACAGAGCGGTTTTTCCCGTGCCTGTTTCGCCTGTCACCACAGTAAAGGCAGGGCTTGGCGTAAACGTTGCCTCGTGGATCAACGCCACATCGCGAATATGCACTTCATCAATCATGGCAACCCCTTTTAGGTGCTCGACGCACCGTATTCGTATCTTTCACCGTTTGATTTTACGCTACCGAATTCGAAAGACATGCGAAAGCAATCGCAACAAACCACCACGCCGCACAGGCTATTGCCTCAAGACATATCTCCAGTATGGACGCACGAATCGCCACCGAAGCCGTATACTGAAACATACTCGTAACGAAAGCTGGAATCATGTCTCTCAATGATGCACCACATATCGAAGCCTACGGAACGCTTTCCCAGCTTCCCGCATCGGTGTGCGCCGTCATCGACGCTTTGGAGAAGCGCGGTTTTGAGGCATGGATTGTCGGCGGCTTCGTGCGCGACGCGCTTCGCGGCGTTGCGCCCCACGATGCCGACATTGCCACCAACGCCCACTGGGAGCAAACGCGCGAAGCGTGCTTGGCAAGTGGCATGGCAGTGCATGAAACAGGAACGAAGCACGGTACGGTAACCGTTGTTTATCGAAATGAACCCATCGAGGTTACCACCTTCCGCACCGAAGGCGCCTATACCGACCACCGCCACCCCGATAGCGTGCTGTTCGTCGACACCATCGAGCAGGATTTGGCGCGACGCGATTTCACCATCAATGCAATGGCGTTCCACCCAGTCCGCGGCCTTGTGGATCCCTTTGACGGACAGAACGACTTGGCTAACAAAGTTATCCGCTGCGTCAACGACCCCAATGTCCGCCTGCAAGAAGATGCCCTGCGCGTTCTTCGCGCTATGCGTTTCGCCTCGCAACTTGGATTCTGGATCGATCCCGATACCGAATCCGCCATACGCAGATACGCACCCACCCTTACCGGTGTTGCGGGAGAACGCCTAAGGCAAGAGCTTGAAAAGCTCCTCTGCGGAAGCCATGTGCGCCAAACCTTGCTGCGGTTTCCTCGTGAGCTTGCCTATATCGTTCCCTGCATTGAGGCCATGGACGGCTTCGACCAGCACAACCCTTGGCATATCTACGATGTATGGGAGCACACCGCTGCGGTAGTCGAAAACACCCCCGCCTACCCCTTGGTGCGTTGGGCGGCGTTGTTCCACGATGCAGGCAAACCCGACACATTCCTTATTGGAGCAGACAACTTGGGCCACATGCCCAACCATCCCATAGCAAGCGTTCACCACATGCGCGAAAGCGCAAAAACGCTGCATTTCAGCAAGAAGATGAAGCATGATCTCGACTTGATCATCCGCTACCACGGCGACAGACCAGAGCCTACAGCAAAAAGCGTGCGCAAGCTTTATGCCCTGGTAGAACACGACGAGAGGTTATTCCACGCAATCTGCGACTTGATGCGAGGCGACGCAAGAGGGAAATCGACCCGTGCAACCAAATGGATCCAGAAGATCGACGCAGCCGAAAGCTTATTCGACAAGATGCTCGCGCAGGGCGAGGTACTATCGCCTGCCGACCTGCCAATCAACGGCATCGATCTTATCGCTCTCGGCGTACCTCAAGGACCGCATGTTGGGCTTGTGCTGAACGAGCTATTCAGCGCCGTAGCCAACGAAGAGGTTGCCCCTAAGCGCGAAGCTCTTCTGGCGTTGGCGAAAAGGTTTATGCAATCCTAAACCGCCTTGCTAGCGCAGCGCGAATAGGTGATTCACAGGACCGCTGCCTTTTCCTAATCCGGGATTCGCTTGGATTGCCTCAGTGAGGTAGCGCTTCGCGAAGGCAACAGCATGCTTCAGAGTTTCGCCTTTCGCCAAATACGAGGCAATAGCAGAAGAAAGCGTGCAGCCAGTACCATGCGTGTTCTTCGTTTCCACGCGCTGAGCGGAAAGCCATGTCACCGCACCGTTTGCTTCCAGCAGCACATCGTCGGCTTCTTCGGGCAAATGACCACCTTTCACCAGAACAGCCTGCGCTCCTTTCGACTGAATAACCTTCGCCGCAGCCAGCATATCCTCTTTTGTTTCGATGGGCATACCTGAAAGCACTTCGGCTTCGGGGATGTTTGGCGTTACCACGGAAGCCTGCGGAAGCAAGTCAAAAAGCGCTTGCACTGCGGGTGCCTCCGAAAGAGCAGCCCCGCTTGTGGCAACCATGACCGGGTCGAGCACAACATTCTGAGCGTCAAAACGCTGCAGGCCCTGCCCCACCGCATGCACCACTTCCGCCGTAGGAAGCATGCCGATCTTAACCGCATTGGGGTAGATATCGGAAAACACGCTTTCCATCTGCAGAAATACAAAATCAGGATCTGTCGCTACCACTCCTTGAACACCCATGGTGTTCTGCGCAGTTAGCGCCGTGACAACCGATTCCGCATAGACCCCCAAAGCGCTCATGGTTTTGATATCCGCCTGAATGCCGGCTCCGCCACTTGAATCGGAGCCGGCAATGGTAAGCGCTGCTTTCATATTCTCTCCTCGCTCAAAGCAAACTAGCGGCTCGGGTATAGAAAGGGAGCTTGAGCCACCTCAACACTCGAACACCTACCGCTCGCATCACAGGTAAAAGCGGCCGCCCAAATGGACAGCCGCTTCATAATTGCTATTTGTCGGACATTTCCTCGCCAAGGTCGATGGTAAGGCCGTCCATGATGGTATTAACCGTACGAACCGCGCACATCTTGCCGCACATGGTACAGGTGCCCTCCGTCGAAGGAGGGGCGCTTTCGAAGTACTTGCGGGGCTTCACCGGATCGATGGCAAGGCTGAACATCTCTTCCCAGTCCATACGGCGACGGGCGTCGCTCATGCGATTGTCGACATCGCGCGCATGAGGAATACCCTTAGCGATATCGGCAGCATGAGCTGCGATTTTTGTTGCAACAAGGCCCTCACGCACATCATCAGCATCGGGCAAGCGCAGATGCTCGGCGGGCGTTACATAGCATAGGAAGTCGGCACCGCACGATGCGGCAACCGCACCGCCGATAGCAGATGTGATGTGGTCGTAACCGGGAGCGATATCGGTAACCAGCGGGCCAAGAACGTAGAACGGGGCGTTGTGGCACAAGCGCTTCTGAATCTTCATATTGGCAGGAATCTCGTCCAATGCCATATGGCCAGGGCCCTCAACCATAACCTGAACGCCTGCATCCCATGCACGCTTGGTGAGCTTGCCGATCTCGATAAGCTCAGAAATCTGCCCAGCATCAGTAGCGTCGTAGTTGCAGCCGGGACGCATAGCGTCGCCGATGCTGATGGTCACATCGTGCTCATGCAAGATTTCCAGCACTTCATCGTAGTATTCGTAGAAAGGATTTTCGTTGCCCGTGGCTTCCATCCAGGCGAAAATCAGCGAACCGCCACGACTAACAATATTCATCAGGCGACCGGTTTCCTTGAAGTTGTCAATGGTGCGACGATTCATGCCAGCATGAATGGTTACGAAGTCCACACCGTCTTCAGCGTGGGCGCGTACAACGTCCAAGAAGTCCTGAGCCGTAATACCAATAAGAGGTTTTTCCAGGTAGCCGATGGCATCGTACATAGGCACCGTGCCGATCATGGCAGGGCTCATATCGATAAGCTGCTTACGAAAATCGTGCGTTTTTCCGTGGTTGGAAAGGTCCATGATGCCTTCCGCGCCCAGCTCGATAGCGGTGCGCACCTTCTCGAGTTCCATTTCGGCGTTCATTAGGTCGCCGGAAATGCCCAGGTTAACGTTTACCTTGGTACGCATGCCTTCGCCTACACCCTCGGGGCTTAGGCTGGCGTGGTGGATGTTGGCGGGAATGGCAATGCAGCCCTTCGCAACGCCCGCACGAATCTCCTCAGGCGTTTTATGCTCCTTGGCGGCAACTGCTTCCATTTGAGGCGTGATTTTGCCCGCACGGGCATAATCGATTTGAGTAATGAGACGATCTTGCGTCATCACAGCTCCCTTCGTTGGCATTATCCATACAGGTTCTATGGGTCGGGGCCTTGCCCCCTCTCAGCCGAACAGCCGCGCATCGCAGGCGGTTAGCTCCCCTGTTATGTGGTTACGTTATTGTACTCGCATATAGGTATACGCCGCGCGTGGGAATCCCAAAAGGGGGAAGATAACCAACAACGAGCCTTCTTCCAGGCTGATGCTGGCAGGCTTGCCAACAAGCTCGTTCGAAATGCCCCACAGCGCTCGGTTCGTGCAGGTTGCGCCGTCGAGCTCCCATTCCAAGCCAACTTCCGCAACGCCACACGCAACATCGCTATGCGAGATCACCGAGCACGTTCCCCACGCGCCTTCCGCAAGCGAAAGAGAGCAAAACGGGCCTGGTGCAACCAGTGGAGCAATTACCGTTTCTTCGCCAATGCCCCATACGCAGGTACCCCGCGACGCCGCCTGAATAAGCAACTGCAAGTTGCCTAAGGAATGGTCGAGCCTGCCTGTAAACGCATCGCAGATGACCAGCTCTTCAAAGCCCTGCTGCTCGGCATAGCCGATGGCCAAATCCATATCGGTGAAATCTTTATGCGCATCGTACTCGAACACGCACGGGTGCTGCGGCACCGCGCCAAGTGAATCGAAATCGCCGAACACCGCATCAGGCACAATGCCACGCTCTTGCAACGCCGCGAACCCGCCATCGACCGCATACACTGCATCGAATTCCTGCGTTTGCAGGATGTAGTCAAGCTCTTTATGGGCCGAAGGTGCAGCGCCAACAAGCAAGCAGCGTTTCATATGAAAGTCCTTTCAGGGCGAAAGAGTACGAGAATCATCCCTAACCATGAAACCAGAAAACAAAAGCAGAAGTCAGAGATCGAGGAAACATCATAGAAGAATTTCTTGAAACTCTCAGGTCCATACCAGTCAGCAAAGGCAAGCCAGGTGCCTTAGATTTCCGTCGGCAAACATGCCAGTGGCATGTTTGGTCCCAAACTAGGCATCCGAGCGGATGCATTCTGCTCAGCTTGCCTGAGCAGAATTCCAGACGGACTTCGCCCGTCAAGCACGCTCGCAGGGGAAAGATAAGGTGCCCGGCTTGGCAGCAGCGTCAATTCAATACATTATTCGTGGAACAAGGTATAATACAACTTCGAGTGAGCCGGGCAATCGCGTGCGCAAGCATGAGGAAAGTCCGGGCTCCCAAGGGCAAGATGCCAGCTAACGGCTGGGCGGGGCGACCCGACGGACAGTGCCACAGAAAAGAAGACTCCCCTGCATGCAGGAGAAAAGCTGAAACGGTGCGGTAAAAGCGCACCAGTGCGTTGGCAACAACGTAGCTTGGTAAACCCCATCTGGAGCAAGCGCAAATAGGAATGCCATACGGCCGCCCTTCCGTGCATTCGGGTTGCGTGCTTGAGCTTTGCGGCGACGCAAAGTCGAGATAAATGGTTGCCGATTACAGAACCCGGCTTATAGGCTCACTCGCATTTCAATGCCGTCCCTTTGGGCGGCATTTTTTAACCATATCGGCATCAACCTATATCTCGGATTGAGAATCAATCAAACGACGATAGTACAAACAGCTCTCGTATAAGTCGTGATGCATTCCCTGCCCCTCAATTTTTCCCTCATTAAGAACGACGATCCAATCGGCGCTTAAAATGGAGGACAACCTATGAGCCGCATAGACGATCGTCCGTCCATCAAAAAGGCTTCTCAAGAGACAATCTACTTCGCGCTCGGAAATTCCATCAAGACTCGAAGTTGGCTCGTCGAGAATGAGCACTTTAGGATTACGGATAATAGTTCTAGCCAATGCGATACGCTGTCTTTGCCCTCCCGACAAGGCCAGACCCCGCTCGCCAACGTCCCTATCCAAAGGAATATCACCTAATCCAACAGAATCAAGGGCATTCTCCATGTCAAAGCGAGAAGCTGAGAGTTTTGCAAGCCTTAAATTATCCTCGACGGTACCGCTAATCAAACTAGCGGACTGGTCTATAAAGCCAATTGAATCCCGATATTCCTCAAGGGGGATATCGGACAACTCAATACCATCAAGGAGTATTTTCCCTTTTGAGGGAGAGAAAAAACGTTCCATCAAACCCAAGCACGTTGACTTCCCCCCACCCGAAGCTCCAACTAACGCAGTTACTTTCCCAGGAGGAATGCTGAACGAGGCATCGTTCAAAGAGTCATTCGAGGACGATGGGTAGCAAAATGAAACACGATAAAAAGTAAAAGATGGACAAGGAGAAATGCCTCCCTCTTTGTGGCAAGAAGAAGGAAGACTCCTAGGATGAACTAGGGTTTCAAAGTCTCTAATTCTCTCGTCGCCTACAGCAGCTTCGCGCGCATATGAAATAAAACCAACAAATTGGCTTACCGAAGAAGAAAAGTAAGAGAAGTACATCAAGAAAACTACAAGATCGGAAAAAGCCATTGCGCCCGCAGCAACCTGCCAGGATGCAAACAAAATCGTTCCAATATTCGCAAGCTGCATCAAGACAGACGATATCGGAGAAAGAAAACCGGCAAGCAGAGACAATTTAAAGCCAGCTTTTGCAGCAGCCTCTATTTCGACTCCGAGAGATTTTTCCGCCGAGCTCCATGCGTTATAAGATCGCAAAACCCGATTCGTGAGAGCGAATTCCTGGGTTTTTACTGTAATACGCAAAAGAAGCTCCTGAACCTCTTTCCTGTAGCCCGACATCGGGCGCGATGCAACGACCGAAAAAAGCAAGGATAGCAATCCAAACCCCAAACCGATAACAAACGTCATGGGGGAAATGAGAACCAGGGCAACAAATGATCCGAAAAACACGAACAAGGACTGAACAAGAGAAACAAGCTGCCCAGGGAGTCTCTTGACCAATTCAACATCACTTACAATGCGCTGAGAATACCAACCTGAAGGTCGAGCTTCCTGGCTCAAAACCGACAAAGCAAAGAACGAACGGGATAGACGGCCTCTTATTCGCTTAGCTAGTCCCTCGCCTATCTTGGCAATCAGAACCTGCTGGCCCATAGTCAATAGGGCGCTTGCAGCAAGAAGGATCAGCAGGATTATCAAGGGGTCGAAAGCATTTGCCCCTTCCTGTGCAGCCTGAATCAAAGCTCCACCATATTGGGGCTGAGCCAGCAAAATTATCTGCCCGAGTAGCCCCAGAACCAAGCAAGCGACAAACACCCACCCCAAAGAAGGGACATGCCTCTTTAATAAAACGATTATTGTTCGCATGGAATCGGACTCCCTCTATCGGAGAAAAAGACGACAAAGCAACCTCCCTTTTCTATTCCACGGCCTTACGAGCTAAAAGAACTTTTCCAGCGTTTACGCTTGGCAGCACCATCAGCATGGGAGATAGAACGACCGCAAAAGAAGGCGCGAAAATCAGCAGCGAGGAAACTAAGCAGGCAGATAAGGGGAGGCTAACCGAACAAACGGCAGAAGCAATAGCCCCAGAAGATAATGCGCACGCCATGCCAACGATGAGCGCATTAAACGCATGGATGAACGACTCACATATCATCATTTCGAAGATCGATCTATGACTCGATCCACACGAAATGAACGTCCTTCCTTCAAGAACCCTGTCGTTTGCCGTCATTGCAACAACAGCCACAGCTCCAGCAACGCAAACTAAAATAGGGGCACCGAGAAAGGACAGCAGCTGTTCAGTGCTTATCCCGCTTGCTTCGATTCCCTGACCCCTCAGATAGACAACCAGAGCATCAACAACAGCAATGAGCCCCGCAACCAGCGAAATGCCTATTGCAATAGGCATTTGCATCGCCACAGATTCATCGGAATAGAAAAGTACCTTGCTCTGGGCAACCAGCCAGACCGGAGAGCCCCTCCAAGGAGCAACAGCCGTCCACGTTTTCACCACCCAAGGGAGCAACGGCCTCAAAACGACAGAGCATAACAAAGCAACAACAAAGGGGAGGAATACAAGACAACTGATTCGAGCCAGCGGGTCTGATTCGACGGAAATTGCAATCAACGAAAAAAGGCCAACAACTAACAAGGCACAGACAACGATGCGGAAGGCGCCGATTTTCTTTCTATATGGCAATTGACCGCCCAGGGTTAAAAGAGGGGAAACATTCAGGGAAGAATGCACACTGCTCAACCCACCAAGAACAAACGCAAGGAGCTCAACGCAAGCGACCAAGGCGACAACCGGAAAATCAAGACAAGCCCCCAAACAAACAAAGACATCAAAGCAAGGAATCGCAAAGCCGAAAGCAATGAAACCCAACATCAAGCCAAGAAACGAAGCAATTGCTATCTGAACAAAAAAGCAAAGTCCTACATATCTCCTGCGCATGCCTAGCAACCGCCACACAGAGTAAGATGGCTCTTTTTTCTTTGCAACAAGTCGCGCCACAGAGGCAGATACGGGAATGGAAGCAATCCATGTCAGAAACAGTGTTGCGGTTCCCGCATTGAGCAGCTGCCTCGAAGCCGCCCCCTCTAGCCCATAAGACGAAGATATGAGCAAGGCGGACCAACCGCTAGCAACGCCACAAAAGAAGGCGACCAGAATAATACCCACCCAATCAAGCCATCTATTCCTTAAGTCAGAAATGAACAAACGCCACATGGTTACCCCTCCAGCAAAAGGGCTATTTCATGCGGGGCGGGATGGTTGAGCTCCGCAGCAACCATCCCATCTTTCAGAATCACAACACGATCGGAATAAGAAGCTGCCGTCAGATCATGGGTTACCATCACAACAGCACGATTACCCTGCTTCGATTCGCGACGCATTATATCCATCACCGCTCGCGTATTATCAACATCAAGAGATCCTGTAGGCTCGTCTGCAAATACTATTGGAGAATCAGTAGCCATGGATCGCGCTATTGCTATACGCTGCCGCTCTCCTCCCGACAATGAATCTGGATAGTCCTTTGCCTTATCGGCGATACCAAGGCCACTAAGCAAAGCTAGCGCATCTTTTTTCGTAGCTTTCTTTCCAGAAAGTCGAGCGGGAATCCAGACGTTATCTACGGCATTCAGCGATGGAATGAGATTTAAATTCTGAAATACGAAACTGACCAAACGCCTTCTGACTTCGTCTCTCTCTATAGTGTTCATTGATGAAATCAAGTTGCCATCAAGGGCAATAGAGCCCGAATCTATCTCTTCGAGGCCCGAAAGGCAGTTCAACAGGGTCGTTTTTCCCGACCCACTTGGGCCGACAATAGAAACGAACTCACCCACGTTAACCGAAAAATCAATCCCATTCAGCACCCTATTCTTCCGAAGCTTTTTTCCTTTGCCGTATACGAAAGACTTTTTTATTCCTCTTGCATCAATCAAGGCTGACATCGAAGAATCACGCCCTTTCTGCAATTGCCGGGCATGCGGAAGCATGCCCGGCACTATCTTTGCTTAGCCGCACCAAAGGCTCACAGAGCTGTTATCGCCATTGCACATAAAGCTAGCCCCAGATGCCCTAGGATCGATCGCATCGCTAGAGGCTTCGAGCGACTGAAGATCCAACATAGAACCCATTTCCTTCACCTCCTTCCTTGATTTGCGCGCATTTTTATATCAATGAAGAGAAACGGGAAACCATCCAAAAGGATGCTCGACCGAAGACAGGAGAAATCCGATCAGCCCAGCGGAACCAGTTGAATAATCAACCGATAAGCAAGAACCACCATTTCCCAAGGCCCAAATTGGCCCCTCGAAATCTTGACCTTGCTCCCGAAAGCAAAACTCCCCTATCACGTTCCTCGCCATTGCCGAAATAGCATCAGCATTTTCCTCCCCATCAATGCAGAGAAGTGCCGCTGCTTTGCCCAATAGCCCATGGAACAAGCCACCGTTCAGGGCAACGTATTCTTTGAGCGAAGAAGAAATAGCTTTAAGCTCATTTGCATATCCATCCGCGTTGCATAAGGCAAGTGAAACCCCAACACCCGCAATACCCTCAGATAAGTACCCAAAATCAATACCCGAATAATCAACTGACAAAGAGCCATCAGGTTTTACATCGAGTCCCGAAAGTTCGTGTTCGAGGCAAATGTTAGCCAAGCGTTTCCACTCAGCCGATTGCTCGACAAAGCACGCAGCCAACTCATGGC
>OGQV01001680.1_pt1 | contig 15437 bp, 23 predicted proteins | sample 1553311 | NCBI WGS metagenome assembly OGQV01 (sample SAMEA2579976, study PRJEB22360) | human gut metagenome
AAGAAAGCCACCCGTCGTAAACCCCCCAGCTCCTGCCGCAGCAGAACCTGTCTGTAAATCTTCCTTATATGTAAATCCCGGATCGCGGAAATGTACATGTACATCGATCAATCCAGGGGCTGCGATCATCCCGGAAGCATCAATGACCTGTTCAATGCCAGAGACATCATCTACCTTACCGATCTGTCTGATCCTCTTCCCGTCTAATAAAATATCTGTTACCTGATCGAATCCGCTTTCTGGATCCATCACTCTTGCATTCTTAATTAAAATCATCTCTGCCTCCACGATCATATGTTTTATTTTACCTGTTCTTTCACTGCTTCAGCGACAGTTTCTAAATTATCTTGTGTCAGTTCTTTTTCTGATTTCACGACAATAACATAGTTATTTCCGCTCTTTGATGTGATCGTCCCAAATGCATTGTATGCTGTCTCATCATCAATTTCTTTTGTCATTTTCATTCATGGTCACCATACCTTTTTCACTTATTACTCTGTTAATGTATCCAGCATAGCCTGCATTACTTCTTTCAGAATTAACCCGTCTCTTAATCCCATACGGTAATAGAATTCATTCAGATCACTGCATTTGTTTGATGTTTCTGTTATATAATCAAATACAACCTTCCCCTGTTTCGGTGACAGTTTCCGAAGTACTTTTTGCAATTTCAATTCCAATTCTTCATTGAATGGATCGTACTGTTTTCCATCTTTTTCCCAATAAACCTGTTCCATTCTTTCTCCAATCAGGTCATTCATGAATTCTTTCATTTTCTCCGTTACTTCCATCTTTTTAATCTCCCTTTAGTCTGATCTTGATTGTTTCCAGCCACACCACAGCCCAGCTCGAAATAACAGGCAATATGTAAAGCACAAAGCCTGCCACAAGCATTCTGATTGCCTCTGTACCTGTTTCCTGCCCGAATCCATACCCTAATATAGCTGTGATACAGATAATCCCCGACAGAACATGAAATACGGTTACAGACAGCCATGTAATGAACATAACCACCAACTGTATGATTGTCAGGCAAATTCGCACTGGCAATAACAGAACTCTTATAATAATTCGCATAATCACCATGACTGTCCACTCCTCTCACTGTTTCAAATACCTGCGGTAACTGTCCATGACAGAATCCGTAACACCGTTTTTGTACACCTTTCGGATATCCACAATCTTTTCATCTTTCAGCAGTTTCAGCCAATCTAACAGGTCTTTTCTGCTATTAGCAAAATTACAGCATTTTCCATCTGCATATTCAATCCGATATCTCATAAGCCCCTCCTACACATATACCATTTCAGTCAGTATAATTTCATCTACCCGGCTTCTTACATTATTTGCCCGGCGAACCCAGTCCATCTGATCTCTCCTTTTCAGATCCTCTGTAATGCCTTCCTGCTTCATCATCTGATCTATCAGATAATCTCTGCGTTCCACACACTGCTCATTCAGGTCAGCCAGATACGTCCAGAGCTTTCCGCTTAGACTCAGATAGGAATATAACCCACTCTTATAATCTTTCAGATAATTCCTATGGAGACTTCCGTAAAATCCAATCTCACGAGTCTCATTCGGTACTGTGAGCAATGGCAGATATACTTCCCCGACAAGTATATAATCCAGTCCGTTTTCTTCATCATGAATCAATGGTTCCAATTTTTTCATTTTCCAATACCTCTCTGCTTGCTTTCTCCCTGTCCCTGTGATACGATCAAGCCGAAGCGGTGACAGGTAACTCTTGCTCCGGTTCAAGCTCAGACGGCTCTGGTTCTATTTTGCAGGTAGGCTCCAGAGCCTTCTTTTTTTGCTTGTCTCTCCATTTTTGTGTCCTTGCAGTCGCTTTCTTACGTTCTTCCAAAACCTTTTCATATTCTTTCATAGCTTTCGGATCACCAGCCTTTGCAGCCTGTTCTATCTCTTTTGCTTTTTTCTGCCGTTTCTGATAACTCCTCTTGCCACTTGCCCGGTCTCTTTCCCGTCTTTCTCGTTCTTTTACAAGAATCGCCTCATACTGCCGGATCGCCTCTTCATCGCCATCTTCCGCAGCTGCTTTTATTCTGGCACGTTCTTCTGCCCGTTTCTGAGAACACTTTCTTGAAGCTATCCTCTGTCGTTCTCTTTTTGCTTCTGCCTTTCGTTGTTCTTCTTCCTGTCTGGCTTTTCGTTCCTGTTCCAGTTCTTCTTCTGAAAAAGGTACCGCAAACTGTCCAATAAAATTGAAGTAAATATCAATCTGCTGTGTCCGTCCGGTTCCTTTTCCAACCGCTTCATGAACCATAATCTTATCAATGAATTCATTCAACATTCTAGGTGTGATTTCATCAAAGCTCTGATACTTTTTTACCAGCCGGACAAACCGATCTCCATTTCCTGCTGAATCCTCATTCTCTCCAAGCTCCTGTTCCAGTTCAGATACCTTTTCTTCCAGTTCCTGCTGTTCGTCATCGTATTCCTTCATCATACGGTTAAAATGCCTATCTGGAATCTTTCCCAACACATTTCCTTCATACAGGTTCTTAATCAGAGTATCCAGCTCTTGAATACGGTTCTTAGCTGCACGAATCTCTTTCTGCGAATCCTGCAAGAATCTTTCACTGTAAGTCTTCCTTAGTTGTCCCACCTGCTCCAAGAATTCTTTCTGATCGGTCAACACAAATCTGGCAACTCTCCGTATAGAATCATCAACCAGCTGATCCAGTGCCGATGAAGTTATGAAATGAAACGTACATTCTTTGTATTTGTTTCCATATGCGGAACATGAAAAACTGCTGTCTGAATCATAGCATTTCCCATCTTTCCTTTTCTGGGCTTCCGGGCTTCGATAACTCATCCTGCTGCCACAATCCGCACAATACACCACACCAGACAACCTGTGCTTATAAGTTCCATTCGCAACACGCTTTGTAACTCTTTTTCGCAGTTTCTGTGCCTGCTGCCAGGTATCTTCATCAATGATTGCTTCATGAGTATTCTCGAAAATAATCAGTTCATCTTCTCTGGCTTTTCTTCTTTTCTTTGTCTTGAAGTTATCACAGATTGTTTTTCCAAGAATTGTATGCCCCATATATTCCCTTTTATCGAGGATTCCACTGACTGCGGTAGCATTCCATATATACGGATCATGATAGCTGTGATTTCTGCTCACTTCTCCATGCCTTTCCAAATACGCTGACGGAATTAAGATATGCTCTTTTGTAAGCATGTCAGCAATCTGTGCTGGTCCGTATCCCTCGATTGCCAGATGATATATCTTTCTGACAACCACCGCAGCTTCTTCATCAACCAATAGATGATTTTTATCCTCTGAATCATGCTTATATCCATATGGGATAGCACCACTGCACCGCTTACCGGATTTCATTCTTGACTGGAAAATAGCCTTGATCTTCTTACTTGTATCTTTGGCATACCATTCATTCATGATATTCAGGAACGGAGTAAAATCATTATCCGTAGGTTTTGCACTGTCAATGCTGTTATTGATTGCTATGAATCGGACATCTTTCTCCGGGAACAAAATCTCTGTGTAATATCCGACTTTCAGATAATTTCTTCCCAGTCGGCTCATATCCTTTACACAAATGGTATCAATCAGTCCTGCTTCTACATCAGCAATCATTTTCTGGAATCCGGGACGATTAAATGTGACACCGCTAAATCCATCATCTGTATAATGCCGGATATTGGTTAATCCCTTTGCTTGTGCGTATTCCTCCAGATAGTTCTTCTGATTTGTGATACTGTTGGACTCTCCCTGTAATTCATCATCTTTTGATAATCGCTCATAGAGAGCTGTCAGCTTATTACTCCTTGCCATGTCTTTTCACCTCCTTTCACTGAAATTCTTGCAAATACAGACAAATAAGCGTTTCTTTACATCTCTTGTTGTGAAGCAACGTTTGTTTCTCTGTACTTTATATATTAAGCCCTTTGGATCAGTAATCACATAGGAGCTGTGCATCTGCATAATGTTAGGCTTTACAAAAAATCTGGTTTTTCCAGAACCAGAACCGCCAATTACCAGAATGTTTTTATTCCTGGCGTATTTCGGATTCTTTGGTCTGCTTGACATAGTAAGACTCTCTGTTTCTGTGAGAATAATATTATTTTCAAATTCAGGATCCGCATATGGTCGTATATCTTTTTCTATTCCCCATCTGGCAGAACCATACTCCACACCCAGTCGATATTTCCTGGCATTTTTCGTGCGGTAAATAATAATAAGCTTTACAGCCACGCCTCCTGCGATTCCACACAACAAATCTATATGATTCAAACTTGGCCAGAGATTCTGAAACGCCAGTTCAAAATAAGTAATGGTATTCATAAATTTATCCCAGGAAGTTGCTCCGGTGTTTACCCGATACAACCAGGCAATCTTATTGAAAAAATAGGCAAACATCAGATAGGGGAAATTAGCTAAAAACAGCTTTTTCTGATCTGCCCTCTTCAATTCACTTACCTTGTCCGTAATCAGATTTTTCACATCTGCAAGCATTTTTCCTGGGATACTCTCTGAGGAAAAAACAGCTTTTCCAGATATTTTTCTCTTTTTCGGAGAGCCTCTGATATGCTGAACTTTTCCTCTTTTCTTCTTATGCTGCTGTTTTTTCTCCGTCATAAACTCTGCCCTCTGTCTTTCTGCTGTTCTCTTGCTCGTTCTCTGTTCTTTCCTTTAGACACAGCATCCTTAAAGTGCATAAGTTTTTTCATAATAGATGGCTTATCCTTTTTGTTCATCTGTACACCCAAATATTTCTTAAATGCCAGATTCATCATTTCTGTATCCTGCCCTTTAAAGAACACATAGTAGGTCGGTGGCTTGGTCGAACTGTCTTTTTTCAAGGCAAAATCTAAACGGTATTTTTTCGCCACACGTTCAAAAGACTTGATATTTCCATCTGTGATCTCAATATTAGATAAACCAGAACCCTGGCTTTTCAATTCTTTGTATGACTGTTTTCCAACCTTATAAGAATTCTTTCCCTTTTGCTTCTGTCCTGACAGATACTTCCGCAGCATATTTTTTAACACGTCGGCAGTCACTCTTGCAGTTTTAACCGACAATGCGATTGTTTTCTGAGTAACTTCTTCCTGCAATTTGCACGCCTCCTTTCGACTCTGATCAGCAAATTACGGTGGTACTAACAGATGGGGGAGATATATTTTCATTGGAATTTGACTCCTTTCCACTTCCCGACAAATTGTCGAGAAGTCATGGGTTTTAATTTTTCACTGTCTGCTTCAATAAATAAATTGTGCTGAACTGCACATATAACTTTTCTTCTTCCCAATCCATCTGATCCATCAGCAGGCATTGGAATAATACATCTACATCCTGCAATTTATAAATCCTGTTGCACGTTTCTGACAAACCTTTTAATTCCGGAATCTCTTGCATCGCATTTCGTCTGTGCATAAGACATTGCAAGTATAATGCTTCAAGATGTTTCTGGCTGAAAATAAGTGCTGTCGTATCCTGTTCATTGACTGTACATTTACGTTTTTCTAACTCTTCTTGGGAAATGTCCAGAAAACACCGGATATTTTCGACATATACATCACCATCAAATGTTGGATGCTTTTTCTTAATCCATCGTTTTGCCGCTACCTCCATATTCTTTCTGTCTCGATCAGATCTGGCACTACGGAAATTCAGCCTTTTGCCCATTTCTGCATAGATATTACTTTTCACCTGCCGATCTGCCAAAGCTGCGTATTCTTCATTGCGAAAAAAATAATCTAAAAGTTGGTTCATCTTAGCCTGACTATCTACCAAATGATAACATTCCTCGGAAAACCCCAAACCTGCAAATGCAACTGGCGCACTTCCTTTTTTGATTTCTTTTTCAATCACTCTCAAAATGTCTCTCTTTGATTCCATTTCTTGCTTTCCTTTCTCTTCTTCAATTTTCTGATTCTGTTCACAGATCATCAATAAGTTTTCATCTGCTCTTTTCGCTGTCAGTGTTAATGAATAACAAACCAAAACCAAAAACAGTGATATCAATATACTTCCTACACCAATCATAAAAACTTTTCCCCCACCAATACATGAAGCAATCCGTCCCATTTAAAAAACGGACTGATTTTTTTCAGCATAGCAATCAAGTCCGCTTCATTTTCTATTTCAATATCCAAAAATTCTATTACACTAATTTCAAGTCCATCCGCAATTTTCTTTAATTGTTCTACTTTCGGCTTTCGTATGCCTATTTCATACTTCCGAATTGTATTCACATTAATTCCTGTTCGTTCTGCAAGCAGCTCCTGCGATAGCCCTCTCTGTTTCCGAAAATAACGAATCTTTTCATTTATCTCCATGTCTTTCATCTGTTGAACTTCTCGACAATTTGTCGGGAAGTTGTTCCCTTTCCCAGTTTTCTTTTCCTTCATATCCATACATAGATATTTCCTCATCCAATAGCCTTGCAACCATAAAGCAACAAGACAGCAAAAACAAAAGCACTATTCCTGCCATAATAATAATTATCAAATCAATCACATCTCATCCTCCTATGTAAGCGGTACAGAAAAAGCAGCCTTGACAGACTGCTTTTTCAATCACCATATTCTATTTTTGTTCTCATGTAAAAAGGCTTCCGAAATTGTGCGAATCCCAAACGCTAATCCATCTATGTAAGCGTCTCTCTGTTCTGTTTGTTTAAGATTTAAAGTATATTCCTTGTAATCCTCAAACATTGCCTGCAGATCCGGACTCATTAGACTTATCATTTCCTTTTCTAATGTTTCACACAGTTCCTTTGTCTCTTCATAACTTTTACTTTGTGTTTCACATTGATTCATTGGATAAATGCTATAATACAATTTTTCCAGTTGCTTTTCGCTCATTTTTGATCACCATTTCTTTCAGTCTTTTTATGATCCATATAATTCCAGAAATGCCGTTTTTTAGCAAAATGCCTGCTACAGCTAATAATCTCCAGGCAAGAACCCCTATTCCAATCAAACTTCCTACCATCAGTTTAAGTACCACCAAACCAAGCATTTCCCCTGTCCCCACATTTCTTGGAACGACCAACAAAAACATTTTCTGGATTCCGAAAGGTATTCCCACAAAAAGCAATAATTTTCTCCAATCTAATATTTCACCATTCATGCACATAGGGTGAACAATTAAGCAGATAATCATAGCTATTGCACCAGGAATTATCAATTTTGTTATAATTTCTTTTCCTCTCATATGCCACCTCCGTACATATCATGATTTACTTTTGCCTGGTAATAATTGCCTATTGTCGTTATTGAATTCATAAGACAGGTAAGCAAGTACGCTTTTATGTTCTTTACTTCCCTGGTATTCTCATGCAGACAATCAAGTACATACTCTATGTGGCTTTCTTCCAGCAACAATAATCTGCTTTTTACGAACTGATATGGGTATTTCACTCCACTGATCGTAATATTCTCCCGTTCTATGCTGATTGTTTCCACAATTAGTGCCACAATTTCATCCAACTGTTGCTGTTCCCCTAGTCTGCATCGTTGTACAAGACAGTCATATTCAATATTTCTTTTTACAAGTGCAGTATTCATCTGGAATAACTCCATCTCTTCCATCAAATCCATTGACTGCTGTTCGGAAGAATCTGAAAGATTGATAAGATCAGTATTACTTCTGTCAGTATTACTAATATCAGTATAATTATAATTAGTATTATTAGGGTCGGTTTTTCCGACTTCTGTACTTCGGTTTTTCCGAACTCCAGACTTCGATTTTTCCGACTTCCAGACTTCGGTTTTTCCGAACTCTTGACTTCGGCTTTTCCGACTTCTTGACTTCGGTTATCATTCTCTGCCGAATCTAATACTTTTTCTTTTCTATATACAAAGCTCTTTACATAAATAATTGTTGGTTTTCCCAATCCTCTCTTTACTCTTTCAATCAAACCAATTCCTTTATCAGTATCTAATTCTGCAAGAATTTTCACACCTTTGTCTTTTCCGCAGTTCATATATTCCATCACTTGTTCCAATGTAAATATGATATAAACTTTCCCCTCATTGTCCACCCAATTATTTCTGATAGACAAAGCCATTCTGTCCAGCATCAGCCCATAAAGAACCTTTGCATCGCTGGACAGATTACGGAAATATTCATCTGTGAATAATACTTTGGGAATACGGTAAAAAGCAAACTGTTCCGATTCATAATCGTGAAAATAACCAAACTCTATTTTTGTGCTTTCGGATTTTGCCATTTTGCTTTCCCTCCTTCCCTCGTTATTGGCTTTTCTTCCAGTTATCAAGCAGTTCATAGATAACCTGTTCAATCTGTTCTCTGTTATATTCCTTTGGAAAATACTTTCGTATTTTCTTTTCAGTTAAAGTAACTTTTCCTGTCTCTGTTTTCTTTTCATTCAGAATAAGCTGTACCGCTAATTCTGTCAGATTACCTTCATCGCTGTATTGCTTCAGTTTTGTTGCCATTGAACCTGTAACAGAGCTTGCTCCAGACACTATGCAGTCTTTCACCCAAATCTGCTCCGTTTCTGATAAATAGGTTAATGAAACACCTACTGTAAAATTAATCTTTCCTTCATCCAACAATTTCAGCAATTCCGGAATAAGACAGGTCAAGCGTATGTAACGCTGAACGGTTCTTCCACTGTCACCGGCAGCCTGTCCAACCAGATCTGCACTGTCAACAGAAGCTGCGTTTTCGTCTTTTATGCCCTGATGTTTTACTGCATCCATCTTCATCTTATAAGCATATGCCTTTTCGCTTGGAAGCAAATTTTCTCTCTGTATATTAGAATCCACCATAACGATTACGGCTTCATCATCGGTATAGTTCCGTATGAGTACTGGCATTTTACTTTTTCCAGCCAGTTCGCAACCACGTTTTCTCCTGTGACCAGCAATCAGTTCATATCCTCCCTCTGCGCGAGGACGTACCAATGCAGGATTTAAGATGCCATAATTCTTGATACTTTCTACTGTTTCAGCCATTTTTTCATCATCATTTACATGAAATGGATGATTTCTAAAAGGATGTAACTCATTTAATGGCACTTCAACAATCTGATTAAGAGTATTCTGTTCGGCTTCATTGATTCCAAGCAATTCATCATAAGAAGTAAGCTGAATTTCTTTCTTAGGTTTACGCATGATTCAGCACCTCCTGGACAAGTGCTTGATAACTGTACGCACCTTTTCCTTTTGCATCGTAAGAAAAAATACTGACACCTTCTGATGCAGTTTCGGCAAGAGCTTCTGTTCTTGGAATTGTCTGATCAAAAATTATAATCTCTGCTCCATAAGCATCTCGTACTGCCTGCTTATTTCTCTTTGAATTATTATAATGACTGCTGTCCATTGTAAACAGAATCCCTTCAATCTGTAAATCAGGATTAAATCTCTGATGAATGCCTTTCACAACTTTCAGTAATTCCATGAGGCCATCTGCCGCATAGTATTGAGGCTGCACCGGAATCAAAACGCTATCAGCTGCACTTAACGCATTAATTGTCATCATTCCCAACGAGGGCATACAATCAATCAGGATATAGTCATAATCATTTTCCAAAAGTTCCAGATATTCTTTTAAGACTTTTTCTCTGTCCTCTACCGTAAATAATGACATGTCCATTCCCGAAAGAAGTTTATTAGATGGAATTACATCTATTCCTTCCTCATGGTGTAAAATTGCTTCCCTGGGATCAAATTCTAATCCCATAATGATATTTTCCATCATTGTTTTCAATGTTACCCTTAAGTTCTTTGGAAAACCAAGTCCCATTGTCAAATGTCCCTGTGGATCAGCATCTATCAGCATTACACGTTTTCCAACCTTAGACAGTCCTACTCCAAGATTAATAGTGGTTGTAGTCTTTGCTACTCCACCTTTTTGATTTGCGATTGCGATTATTTTGCACATGATATAATTCTCCTGTTTTTCTACTATTTTTTATTTACATTACTTTTTTCAATTTCAGCATAAGCTCTATAATATTTGCTCGTCCCTTTATTGGAATAAAGTTCCGATAATTCCATAACTTCAATTTTAGGATGACGCTGCAGGATTTTCTGAAACCATGCAATATCATTTTTTGTTCCCATCAGTCTCACTTTCAGCATTAATCTATTCCTCCAAGCATGGCATGTAACTTTTGATTGTACACTACATATTCCGGATAACGGATCTGTATTGCCTGCCAAAAATATGGTGCATATGCACAGCAGAAGATATCCTCTACTGTATACTGTCTGCACTCGTTTACCTGTTCCTCTGCATCTTCATAATCCCAAACGCTTGGCGTGCTGTTACAGTACAGATTAAATGCCATCCTTACCACTTTTAAGCTACCGCTTGTCTGCCATCCTTCATGTAAACATTTCGTTTTAACAGACCCCGTTTTAAAATTATAAATTCTGTCAGCATTTTTTCTGGTATCTCCATTAATACCCAGACAATAACACAATGCCTTATGGTACACATCCTGATACCGTACTTCTTGTAATTTTTCATAGTAGAATTTTTCATGTGCATCACTGATAAAAATAATGTTTTCTGCTCCTAACGCTGTACTTTTCATTTTGAACCTCCTTGAAATAAAAAAGGACCTTACCAATTGTTCTACCAATTAATAAGGTCATACTATATGTTACTTTTCTAAATTCGTGCTAGGGATTCCTCTCTTTAGTAAAAACTTAGTAAAACATCCCTACTGGTTCAAAAATATACTGTAAAATCAAGGTTTTTCAGAATTTTGCTAAGGTAGTGCCGTGGCACACGAATAACACACTAATCATCTATTTTTAACTCCTTTTTTATCTCGGATTATCTCGGTTTTTCCTTATTTTTCAAGCATTTGCGCACTTTTTCAGTCTATCAAGATTTTTCCCATTTCTCGGCTTATTTTGGCTTATCTCGGTATGTTTCTTCCTTCAAATGGTCTAAAATATGGTCTAAAATGGCCTCGGATTTCAAATTTAGACCAGCCGACATTTGCCGTTCTCCTATGTCTGAAATCTTTGATTTTCCAAAAAAATTTGGTCTAAAAATTTTACCCTTTTTCAATCTGTTTTAGACCACGACCATCTTCAAAGCCTTGAATTTACTGACTTTCTAGCCATTTTACGAAATGGTCTAAATTAGACCATTTACCCCATCTTCTTGAATTTAACCTTGTCCTCCTTCATACCTAACTGCCGAAACTCATTTTCAGCTTCTGCCTGCTTCCTAGCAAGCTTCTCCACTTCTTCTCTCGCATCATCCAGCTTAAGATGTGTATAGGTATTGAGAGTGACACTGATATCCGAATGCCCCATCAGATACTGAAGTACCTTTGGATTCATTCCGGACTTCGCCATATTAGAGCAGTATGTGTGTCTGCATACATGAGGTGTAATTTTAGGAAGCTGTACACGATAAATGCTGTTGTATTTGTCAACCGCATGCTGGAAGTATTTCTCCCAATGCATTGCCACCATAGGTTTACCGTCCTTATCAAAGCATAGGAAACCAGAATAACCATCAATCATAGGTTCTACCTTCGGTGGTCTGCGATTTTTCAATATACGCTGAAAACATTCGTATACATCATCCTGCATCGGAATCACTCTTGTACCGGCATAGGTCTTTGTTGTATCAATATAGACCAATGTTCCGGTTTTCTGCAGCTGGTGATCAATATTGATGGTTCTGTTCTCCATATCCAAATCCTTAACCGTCAGCCCTGTAAATTCCGAAATACGCATCCCTGTCTTAAACAGAATGTACATACCGTCATAATACTTGCTATAGTGCGTATCATTTTTGATGAAATCAAGGAAAGTTCTTTCCTGTTTTCTTGTAATGGCCTCACGAGTGACCGCATCATTTACCACCACAGTTGCCAGTTGAAATTCAAATGGGTTCTTTCTTAATATATCATCATCCACTGCCATCTGAAATGCCGGTCTAACTACCCCTCTGATGGAGTGAATCGCTGAATAGCTTTTCTTATCCACCTGCTGCAATCTAATCAACCACTCCTTTGCATCCGACAATCTAATTTTATCAATTCGTCTTGCGCCAAAGGGATCCTTATCCAGCAAATTGATTACAGTACCATAACCAGCTCTGGTTGTATGCTTAACGCCTGTCTTGGTTGCAATGTATTTCTTCACCAAGTCAAGAACTGTCAAGCCTGCGCCATCAGGAGTAATCATATCATTCAAGTCTCTGTTGATTGCTTTCTCCTGTTCTCGTAAAGGTGCATTATCTCTTTTTCCGGCTGGGATACTATCCGTAGCTACCAATCTCCAGCTGTAAACCGTCTTACGCTTTCCATTGCCATCTATATATCGGAACTTGTATCGTCCATCCGCTTCCTGGCTCTCTCCTGTGCGAAGAATGCGATTTTTACTATCGCGTCTTTTTTCGCTCATTGAACATCGTCTCCTTTCAAAATCGGGAGAGCCTTGCTGCTTAATTCATATAGCGCATAGTATGTATCCGACTATGTATTGATAGTGTACCACAGACAAAGCTCTTTTTCCACAAGAAATTTAAAAACTTTTTTGAACTAAATCACATTCATCTGACTGTCCATATACTTCTCAAACTGCTCACGCTTAATCAGCGCTCTGTTGCCGTTCCAGAGAACAAAGTCAGCATCTGAATGTTCCTGAACAAAGAGTTTCAATTTCTTGTATCCGATACCGAAGTACTCCGATGCTTCATTCAATGTTAATGTGTATTTCTGCCACCAAGGCAGTTCTCTCTTCTCGGTCATATCGACACCTCCATAAGATAGTAAGGTTCTTCTCTTCTATCTTCCTAAGCGCCTTTTGCCGAGATAATTCCGGTGAATGACGCAAAAAAGACAAAAAAAATAAGACCTGCAGATATCTCTATCTACAGGCCATCTGTCTAAGTTTTCGCTATTTGATTTCTCCTTCTATTTTATTTGCCTCTGACACCGCTTTTTCTATCTTCTCGATAAGTATAACCATATTGTCTCTATAGTTTTCAATCTGCATATCTATCTTATCAATATCAGAGCCTAAAACAGCTTTCTTTCCATAGAATCTAATTGCACGTTCCCATTCTAAATCTCCAATCTTTTTATGGATAAAATCAAATTCTTCCTTTAGCGCCTTTAATTCTGCTGTCAATTTCTTCTCCATCAGCTCACTGTCCCTTCATATTATTCATCTTCAATCTCGTCATCATATATTTCAACGTCAATATCCTCGTAATTGTATGCTCCCATGGGATATTCCCATATACTACCGCTCACTCTAAAACGTTTTCCACATTCTTCACATTCACAATCAGGCCAATCAAAAGTATACGTTATTTGAGGTCCCATTTGCCTTTCTTCATCAAAACTCTCGCAGTCTTCTTCAAAATCCATATTATTCTCGGCGCCACAATAAGGACATGCTATAGCTCTCTTCAAAGATATATGATCCATCCCATAATTCTCGTATTCGTCGTATTCCATGTCATCTGGATAATCAATTTTAGAATATCCCTCTCTATCCTTCAGAATATTTTTGAAATACTTTGTATTCTCGTAATACGCTTTAAGAGCTTTCCTAAATATTTCTGATTTGGCTTCACCAGTCTCTTCACTGCAAAAACTTAGCATCTCATCTTCCGCATCATTTAAGCGTACTCGATACTGCTTATCCCTGCTGTCTTCCTTTGGAGGTCTCCCTGCCATATAAAATCACCTACCTTCTATTATTTTATGGATATCCTATATTTGTCAAGCATTTTTGGATATCCGTTTTTAAAATTCTTTCTATATAATAATCCGAAAATAATCGTAAAAATAACATTCTCTATATTTTCTGACAATAATCCAGACTAATCCATCCTGCTCCAGACTTCAACCTTCCCCACCCTTTATCAGAACCCTTTCCGCTCTTCACTTCTATGATGGTAAATACACCCTTCCCAGTATATCTTCCAGTTTTAGCAGTATTCGTTCCGGCTCCCTTTCTGATATTCAAGTCATCAATACTGACCTTCACCATGAATGGACAGTCCGCATTAGAAAACTCTGCAGCCAAACCACTTCCACCAGTAACCTCAGTCCCATACACTGCCTTGCCATTCCAGTCATACACAGTATAGCCTTCATGTTTATCAGCCATCGCCTTAGCATTGTCAAGCACAGTATAAGCACCAAGCTGAGAGCCAGCATCCTTCCAAGACTTCCTTACCCTGTAATACTTCACCACAGCATCCGAAGCACCAGAATTCTTCACATCCCACTTAGTCAGTTTCCATTTTTCTATAATACTGCAGAGCTTTTCCACATAAGTAAGACTGGTAGCATAACCACCGTCCTTAATGATCTGCACTGCCTTCTTATAATCTGAGCATCCTTTCAGCCCGTCATATCGGAACTTCTCTCCATTCTTAGCGCCGAGCAGATAAGCACTGTGATCCGCAATGGAATCCTCTACATTCGCATATTTTCTGAATTCCGCTGTAACTGTCACATAGCTTCCATCTGCCTTCTGCTCCTGTGTCTTCTTTTTATAAATGCTCACACCATCCCAGACCGAACCACTCCAGGTATTACCGGAAAGTGACTTCTTCATTCCAAAACAGTTATTGGCTCCCAACGCAAGCTCACTCTTTCCATAACCGCTCTCCAGAATAAACTGGGCCATAGACACCGAAGCAAGAATCCCTGATTTTTTCTGATCTGCGGTAAACAGGGAGCCAACCTTTGCAAGCACCTGTTCTTCTGTCAGCCCCTGAAATTCCCCGGCCTGCATTCCTGATGAAATCACTTCCACATTTCCGCTGCCAAGTCTTGAAGTAACCTTCGCAGCCAGATCTCCCAGTCTCGCATAAAGCCAGTCTCCAGGACAGCTCTTATTCGCAAACCACCGGTGCACGGTAATGAGCATTTCATCCGCCTTCGGCTGATAATTCAGAGACTTATTTTTATCACCAAACCAGAGCAGTTTTTTCTTTCCATTTCTTCTGCAGATATCCTCACACAGATCAACCAGACGGTCATAAACCACCTGATGCATAGCATACGGTTCCGCCTTGTCAGAAGCACATTCAATCGTCACTGCCCTCTGATCATTCGCATTACTGGACGTACACCAGGAGCGATTCTTCTCTTCCACATACAATCCGATCCGGCCATTCTTATCAATTCCATAATTCGAAGAAGCCTTGGTAGAAGATTTATGAAACCAGTCCCCCAGACCTTCTGCTGTACACTGACCTACTACACAGTGCGGCGATATTCTGTCAATCTGCTCCGTTCTCAGTCCGGAATGGTTCGGACTGAGCAACGTATACGCCACCAAAGAACTATTACTGTATCCCATAATCATTCACCTTCTTCCTCATCCTCTGATGCATCATCGGAGACTCCCTCACTTTTGTCATGCAGCTGTTCCAGCACATCCTTCATCTTCTGCGGGATCGGCAGCCCCAG
>OGQV01001685.1_pt1 | contig 15350 bp, 15 predicted proteins | sample 1553311 | NCBI WGS metagenome assembly OGQV01 (sample SAMEA2579976, study PRJEB22360) | human gut metagenome
GTAGCCGTTTGGACCTTTTCAACCGGTCGGGGCGGCCGAAGCCCAGCCCCTTCCTCTTTCAAGGTCCCTGCACTCACCGGGGCACCTCTCGCTGCTTCACTGGCGCATGCCCGGGCTTTTAATAAACGCCCTTGCGGGTGTTTGCAAGAATGGGGACAGGTACAGAATGTGCAGTGCTGCAGATTCTGTACCTGTCCCCATTCTTGCAGCTAGCCCCTGCCGTACGGGCTGGTTGAAAGCCGCTTGGGAGCTTTTTAGTTTCTGTCGGTTACTTTTGCGTCGGACCGGACTATTCGTTCGCTATGCTTTTCGTCAATCGCCAACCATATGCAACGCATTGCGCTTGCCTGGTGTTTTCTCGTAAACGGCGAAAGGGGAAATCAATGACGAAAAGAAGAAAAGCTATAGCAATCGCGCTGCCCGTGTTGGTCCTTGATGATGATATGGGAATTTCATTGTCCAATGGAAGCAAGGGTTCGAATCTTGTTGTTTCAGGCAAAGATGCAACGGGCTATATGCAGACGTGGTTCTATGTTGCAACACATGAAAATTGGGAGGTCTTTAAAGACAACTACGGCATAGACATCAATACTGATTTTGTTGGTGAGGCGATTTACCCGATGGAGATTCTCGATTCACCTAACGTCAACGTGATTTATCGAAAAGGATAGCAATGAGGTTGCGAGCATCGTCCTTAATTCTTTTAGCGATATTGGGTGTCTCGTTGCTATCGGGATGTTCTGCATTTGCGGGAAAACCTACAATTGGAATTATCGAAACCTCAGGAAGTGATGCGACGAGTCAAATCGTTCTGTTCGATAAGGATCTGAACGAGGTCTCTCACTTTTCATTAGCTGAAGCTAGTCTGAATAGCGTTTTCTATGATCCGGTGGTTAACCAAGGCATTCTTTACGCTATCCCTCAAGGGTATGCACAAGAAAAAGAGGCCAGAAAGGTTTTAGGCATCAGCATTCAGGATGGATCCGTAGCTGATTATTCGATCGATCAGCCCGCAATGAATTCCGCTGCGGTGTCTGAGCGCTACATTTTTGTCTGCAATACGCTCAATGGGATTTCGTATATCAGTCGATGTGATAAAAAGTCCAATCAGGTTATTTCAATCGAAGAGGACAATTCATACGTCTCGTACCTACTCGCGAAAGACAATAAGCTCTATTCCTTCTCCTCAAGCTTGGATGGAGGAGAATCGTGGATCGACTGCTATGACTTCGACTTGAATCGAATCTTTAGAATTGAAACTACCGAATATGGATCGGGTGTTTATCGCTCATGTGTTGATGGGGACTCTATTTACTTCGTTTCCCTCGTTTCAGGCGAGGGGGAAAGTTGCAGCGCTGTTTTTGAGCTTAATACGGCAACTGGGGAAATAAAGAAGCTTGATGTTCCCGATGATCCCATCGATGTGGAACTATACGATGGGAAGCTGTACGTGACGCATGGCAACCTGGTTGAGGGGTCCGATTCCTCTGCTGTGACCATCGTGAATCACGAAGGGGAAATGGGTACTTTCCGCTTCAATCATGGTGCAGTGCAGACGGTAGTGAACGAAGATGGCGTTTACGTTCTGGATAGCCGTACCATCTATTGTTATTCCCCGGATGGTTTAAAGCAAGTCGGGGAGGCGAGCATCGATTCTTTCTGGAATCAACACCACTATATTTCGGGTTTGTTTTCCGTTGCTGGCTAAGTCGGTGTCTAGCGAATACGGGATAGGCGTCTCTTGCGACAAAAAACGCCCACCCTGCTGATGCGGGGTGGGCGTTTTGGTTGGTAGGGAAGTGCTTGTTGCTTACTTCAAGTCTTCCAGCTTGCCGTGCTTTTCGTAGCGGGTAAGACGGCTGATTTTGTTGTCGTCGTCTACGAATACCACGTGAGGTGCGTGCTCCGGGTCGGCGAACTCTTCGGGAGTCATCTGGCAGTAGTTCATGATGATTACCTTATCGCCTACAGTAACCAGGTGAGCAGCTGCGCCATTCAGGCAGATTACGCCACTGCCAGGCTCGCCGGCAATAACATAGGTTTCAAGACGATTGCCGTTATTGCAATCTGAGATGGTAACCAGTTCGTATTCCTGGATGCCGGCTGCTTCCATCAGTTCAGAGTCGATGGTGATGGAGCCGATGTAATCAAGTTCCGCCTGGGTGACGGTTGCACGATGAATTTTGCCCTTAAGCACATTCAGCAGCATAAGGTTTGAACCTTCCTTCTTCGCATGATGTTCCACTCGAGGTTTCACTGCGTAGTAGCCATTATGCGCGGTTGCGCATAACCTGCCGTATTCTTGCGCAATATTGTGCTGCGTGCAAGCTTATTCGTCAAAATCGAACAAGTAATTGTCGATAAGGCGAGTTTTTCCGATGTAAACGGCAATAGCGACCAGACCAGATTCGCCGAGCGAATCAACGGGCTGCATGTTGCCCAGGTCAACTACTTCGATGTAATCAATCTGCGCCAAAGGCTCCGCTTCGATGATTTCGCGAACAGCGGTGCGAACGATGTCCGCATTGCGCTCGCCGCCTTCGATAAGATCCTGCGCTGCAAAGATGGAGCGGGAAAGGCACAGTGCCGCCTTGCGTTCTTCTGCGGAAAGGTAGCTGTTGCGTGAGCTCTTTGCCAGGCCGTCTTCTTCGCGAACGATGGGGCAGCCATATACCTTCACGTTCATGTTGAGGTCGGCAACCATGCGCTTGATGATGGCAAGCTGCTGGGCATCTTTCTGGCCGAAGAATGCCTTGTCAGGCTGCACGATGTTGAACAGCTTGTTTACAACCGTGCATACGCCACGGAAATGGCCAGGACGCTTTGCGCCGCACAGGGTATCGGTCAGGGTTTCCATAACTACATAGGTGTTGTAGTTCTTGGGGTACATCTCTTCCGGCTCGGGATGGAACACCACGTTAACACCCTTGGATTCTGCGATAGCTGCATCGCGTTCCAGGTCGCGGGGGTAGTTGTCGTAGTCTTCGTTGGGGCCGAACTGGATGGGATTCACGAAAACGCTGGTAACTACGCGGTCGCATTCCTTCACAGCGCGCTCCATCAGCGACATATGGCCTTCGTGCAATGCGCCCATGGTGGGCGTAAGGCCGATGGTGAGCCCCTCAGCTTTCCATTCGGCAACCTGTGCTTTCATCTCGGCAACAGTGGTGATGATTTTCATTCTGTTCCTTTCGTCGTTCTGCAGAACGACGAAGGATCGCACGAGACGTCCTGATGCTGCGCGGCGCCCCAATAAACACCTTGCCCCTCAATCGTCGCTCACGCGCTAAGCACGCTTCACTCCTTTTTCGGGGCAATCTAGCCTATTGGATGCGCCGCTCGCTGACGTATATGCAATCCCTCGCTTGATTTCCGTTGGTACTAGGATAGCGCTCTTTAAAAGAAAAGGCCGAGTTTGCCCTCAGCCTTTTCTTTTGATTAATAAAGCTTTTCCAGGGCTTCTTCATCGATCTTGAAGGTGTGCTCTTCGGAAGGGAAGGTGCCCGCCTTGACTTCTTCGTCGTACGTCTTGAAGGCGGCGGTCATCTGTGGGCCGATAGTGCCGAAGTGCTTTACGAACTTGGGCTTGAAGTCGCTGAACAGAGCAAGCATATCCTGATACACCAGAACCTGGCCATCGCAACCTGCGCCTGCACCGATGCCGATGGTGGGGATGTCGAGCTTTTCGGAGATGATGGTGGCAAGCTTTGCAGGAACGCATTCCAGAACAACAGCAAATGCGCCTGCCTCCTGAACCGCCAAAGCATCGTCGATCATCTGCTGGGCTGCTTCAGCCGTTTTGCCTTGAACCTTGAAGCCGCCGAAGGCGTTTACGGACTGAGGCGTAAGGCCGATGTGGGCACATACGGGGATGCCCGCCTTAGTGATGGCCTGAATCTGTTCGGCAACGCGTACGCCACCTTCGAGCTTTACAGCGTTGGCGCGGCCTTCCTTCATCAGGCGGCCAGCGTTGATAACAGCCTGCTCAACCGATACCTCATAGCTCATGAACGGCATATCGGCAACAACAAGCGCATTCCTGGCGCCACGGGAAACGGCGGCGGTGTGATGGATCATGTCTTCCATCGTTACCGAAAGCGTGTCTTCGTAGCCGAGCATAACCATGCCCAGGGAATCTCCGACAAGGATCGAATTGATTCCCGCTTCGTCAACCAACTTTGCGGTGGAGTAGTCGTAAGCAGTCAACATAGAGATCTTGGTGCCCTCATTCTTCATCTTCTTGAATGTGGCAACAGTATTCTTCATGTTCCCCTTCTTTCTCTTACGTTGTGCAGCTCCATACTATATATAAGTAACGCGCTGCACCTTGAAGGCGAAGCGCGCGTCGGAGCTGCGTTGTTTCGATGCCTGTATTGTACACGCAGGCTTGTGTTTCGGAATGGTTTCAGGAATGTTTTGCCGTTCGGCATCTATAAGCGGTAAATAGCTCTTCTCGCATCGGATAAAAAAGTCCAGAATTATTTGAAAAATGGAGGGGAACTGCTGAGTGGCTTTACGAAAACCGCATATTTACCAGCGTAAACAGATTGTGAAGAGATAGATACGCCCGGGTGCGTGGCGTTTGACAAGGTATATACCCGGTGATAAAGTTCATTTTCGCGTTTCGGGTAGAAGCGTATGTTTTCGCGTGCGTATCTGCAGAACGCACAGAAAGCAAAGTTAGTAAGTGATAGTAAAGAAAAGGAGCTGAAGCTTTGCCTACTATCAATCAGTTGGTCCGTAAGGGCCGCGCCAAGCAGGTCGATAAGCAGAAGACCCCGGCGCTCAAGGGCAACCCCCAGAAGCGTGGCGTTTGCACCCGCGTGTACACCACCACCCCTAAGAAGCCTAACTCGGCACTTCGTAAGGTTGCTCGTGTCCGTCTCGTAAACGGCATGGAAGTTACCGCATACATCCCCGGTGAAGGCCACAACCTCCAGGAGCACTCCATGGTGCTTATCCGTGGCGGTCGTGTAAAGGACCTTCCTGGTGTTCGTTATAAGATCATCCGCGCTGCTCTCGACTGCGCAGCTGTCGACAGCCGTCGTCAGGCACGCAGCCGCTATGGCGCTAAGAAGCCCAAGAACTAAGTAACCCTCGCGATTCAGTTAGTCGCATAAACCGAAAGGAAGATATATGCCGCGTCGTGCAGCAGCAGTCCGCCGCGAAACGCAGCCGGACGCTAAGTACAACAACCGTTTGGTCACGCAGCTGATCAACAAGGTGTTGCTTGACGGTAAGAAGTCTACCGCAGAAGGTATCGTTTACGATGCATTCGACATCGTTGCAGAGAAGACCGGCCAGGATGCCCTGACCGTATTCAAGAAGGCAATGGACAACATCCGCCCCACGCTCGAGGTTAAGCCCAAGCGTGTTGGTGGTGCTACCTACCAGGTGCCTATGGAGGTTAACTCCCGTCGCGCAACCACCCTCGCTATCCGCTGGATGGTTGACTTCTCCCGCAAGCGCAAGGAAAACACCATGAAGGAGCGTCTCGCAGGCGAAATCATGGACGCAGCCGAAAACACCGGCGCATCCATCAAGAAGCGCGAAGACCTCTACAAGATGGCAGAATCCAACCGTGCATTCTCGCACTATCGTTGGTAGGAGAAGGAATAATGGCTAAGACTTCTCTGGAGCATACTCGCAACATCGGCATCATGGCTCACATCGATGCCGGTAAAACCACCACTACCGAGCGTATCCTGTACTACACGGGCAAGACGCACAAGATCGGTGAGGTTCATGATGGCGCAGCTACCATGGACTGGATGGTTCAGGAGCAGGAGCGTGGCGTAACCATTACCGCTGCAGCTACCACCTGCTTCTGGAAGAAGGATGGTCAGGAATACCGCTTCCAGATCATCGACACCCCCGGCCACGTTGACTTCACCGCTGAGGTAGAGCGCTCCCTGCGCGTACTCGACGGCTCCGTGGCTGTATTCGACGCAGTTGCTGGCGTACAGCCTCAGTCCGAAACCGTATGGCGTCAGGCTGACCGCTATGGTGTACCCCGCATTGCCTACATCAACAAGTACGACCGTGTTGGCGCTGACTTCTTCCATGCAATTCAGACCATGCGTGACCGTCTTGATGCACCTGCTGTTGCTGCTCAGATGCCCATGGGCGCTGAGGACAACTTCTGGGGCGTAATCGACCTGGTTACCATGACCGCATGGGACTTCAAGGCCGACGACAAGGGCATGACCTACCCTGAGCCCATGGACGAGATTCCCGCTGAGTTCAAGGAAGACGCAGAGCTCTACCATCAGGAACTCCTCGAAGCAGCTGCAGACTGCGACGACGACCTGATGGAAAAGGTCCTCATGGAAGAGGAAGTTTCCGTTGAGGAACTCAAGGCTGCCATCCGTAAGGGCACCATCGCTTGCAAGCTTCATCCTGTATTCGTAGGTTCTTCCTACAAGAACAAGGGTGTTCAGGAGCTGCTCGACGCCGTTGTTGATTACATGCCTTCTCCTATTGATGTTCCTGCTATTAAGGGCACCAACCCCGAGACCGGCGAAGAAGACGAGCGCCCTTCCGATCCGAAGGCTCCCTTCTCTTCTCTGGCATTCAAGATCATGACCGACCCGTTTGTTGGCAAGCTTACTTACCTGCGTGTATACTCCGGTACTCTTGAGTCCGGCTCCTACGTGGTAAATGCTTCCAAGGACAAGAAAGAACGCATCGGTCGTCTTCTGCAGATGCACTCCAACAACCGTATCGACGTTGACACTTGCTCTGCTGGCGACATTGTTGCTGTAGTTGGTTTGAAGAACACCACCACCGGTGACACGCTCTGCGACGAGAACGCTCCTATCATTCTCGAGTCCATGCAGTTCGCTGATCCTGTTATCGACATTGCTGTTGAGCCTAAGACCAAGGCAGAGCAGGACAAGATGAGCATCGCTCTTCAGAAGCTCGCTGAAGAAGACCCGACGTTCCGCGTTTCCACCAACCATGAAACCGGTCAGACCATCATCGCTGGCATGGGTGAGCTTCACCTCGAGATCATCGTTGACCGTCTGCTCCGCGAGTTCAAGGTTGAGGCTAACGTTGGTAAGCCCCAGGTTGCTTACCGCGAGCGTCCTGGCCATGAGGTACTCAACGCTGAGGGCAAGTTCGTTCGTCAGTCCGGTGGTCGTGGTCAGTATGGTCATGCCATCATCAACATGTACCCGCAGGAAGCTGGCGCTGGTTATGTCTTCGAGAACAAGATCGTTGGCGGCGTAGTTCCCAAGGAATACATCCCTGCTATCGACAAGGGCATTCAGGAAGCACTCAACTCTGGCGTTCTGGCTGGTTACCCTGTTGAGGACATCAAGGTTGAGCTCATCGACGGTTCTTACCATGATGTTGACTCCTCTGAAGCTGCATTTAAGGTTGCTGGCTCTATGGCAATCAAGGATGCACTGAAGAAGTCCGATCCTGTTATCCTCGAGCCCGTTATGGCTGTTGAGGTTGAGCCTCCTGAAGAGTACACCGGCTTCGTTATGGGCGATATCCCCAGCCGCCGTGGTCTCATCCAGGGCCAGGAGCAGCGTGGCAACGCAGTTTGCATCTCTGCTAAGGTTCCGCTGAGCCAGATGTTCGGTTATGCAACCGACCTGCGCAGTGGCACCCAGGGTCGCGCTACGTACACCATGCAGTTCGACACCTACGAGCCCGTGCCCAAGAACGTGGCAGAAGAGATTATTAGCAAGGCTGGTGGCAACGCTTAAGCCCTCGGGTTTAAAGCTTTCCCACCGCTCACTATGGAGGTAAAAGTGGCTAAAGAGAATATCCGCATCCGCTTGAAGGGTTACGATCATGAGATCGTGGATCAGTCCACCAAGCTCATCGTAGACACCGCTCAGAAGACGGGTGCTAAGGTTTCCGGTCCTATTCCGCTGCCGACCGAGCGCAACCTGTATTGCGTAGTTAAGGGTCCGCACGTTAACAAGGACTCTCGCGAGCAGTTTGAAATGCGCACTCATAAGCGCCTGATCGACATCCTGGATCCGACCCCTTCCACGGTTGATTCCTTGATGCGTCTCGATCTTCCTGCTGGCGTTGACATCGAGATCAAGCTGTAGGGGAGTGTGATACTGAATGATTAACGCTATCTACGGTACCAAGATTGGCATGACCCAGCTCTTCGACGAAGACGGCCAGGTTACGCCCGTTACGGTTATCAAGGCAGACCCCAACAAGGTATGCCAGGTTAAGACCGCTGCTACCGATGGTTACGAAGCTGTTCAGCTCGGCTTCGGCACCATCAAGGAAAAGAAGGTTAACAAGCCCATGGCTGGCCATTTCGCCAAGCAGGGCGTTGAGCCTGTTCGCCATCTCCGCGAGGTTCGCGTAGAGAATGCTTCCGAGCATGCAATTGGCGAAGAAGTTACCGTTGCCGCATTCGCTGAGGTGAAGAAGGTAGACGTAACCGGTACTTCTAAGGGTAAGGGCTTCGCTGGTGTTATGCGTCGCTACAACTTCGGTGGCGGCCCTGGCGGACACGGTGCACACTTCCATCGTGCTCCCGGTTCCGTTGGCCAGTGCGCATATCCTTCCCGTGTGTTCAAGGGCGTTCGCCTTCCGGGTCACATGGGTTGCGATACCGTTACGACCAAGAACCTTGAAGTAATCCGCGTTGACGAAGAGGCGAACCTCATCATGCTCAAGGGCGCAGTTCCCGGTGGCAAGAATGGCGTAGTTCGCGTTCGCATGGCGTAAGAACGGTGCGAAGGAGTTTATAAATTATGGCAACTATTGAAATGAAGGACGCGAGCGGCAAGAAGGTCAAAGACGCCGAGCTTTCCGCAGCAGTCTTCGAGATTGAGCCTAACGTGCATGTTATGCACGAAGTGGTTCGCTCCCAGCGCGCTGCAAGGCGCCAGGGAACCCACGACACCTTGACCCGCGGTCAGGTTCGTGGCGGCGGCAAGAAGCCTTGGCGCCAGAAGGGTACCGGTCGTGCTCGTCAGGGTACGATCCGTGCTCCTCAATGGGCAGGCGGCGGCACCGTATTCGGTCCTCATCCTCGCTCTTACGCTTTCAAGGTACCTGCCAAGGTTGTAAAGCTGGCTATGCGCTCTGCGCTTTCCGCTAAGCTTGCTGACGGCGAGATCGTTGTTGTTGATCAGCTTTCTTTCGAGAAGCCTTCCACCAAGCAGGCTGCTGAAGTGCTGAAGAACCTCGGTCTTGAGGGTCGCGTAACCATCATCGTTCCCGATGAGGACGTTAACACCTTCCTGTCTTTCCGCAACCTTTCTAAGGTTCGCGCGATCGGCGTTTCCGAGCTTAACACGCTCGACTTCATCGATAACAAGGCACTCGTTCTTACCGAGGCTGCCCTGACCCGCATCGAGGAGGTGCTTGCATAATGAAGGATCCCCGCGAGGTAATCATTCGCCCGATCATTTCGGAGCACTCTTATGAAGGCATGGAAAACAATGTCTACACCTTCGAGGTAGCAAAGTCTGCTAACAAGATCGAGATTGCTCAGGCAATCGAGGCTATCTTCGATGTAAAGGTCGTTAAGGTTAACACCATTAACGTTAAGGCTAAGCCGAAGCGCGTTCGCTATCAGCTTGGTAAGACCCGCACCTGGAAGAAGGCCATGGTTACGGTTGCTGAAGGCGACCAGATCGAGATCTTCGCTCAGGCATAGGCTGTCTAGTAAAGAACCGCTCTTCGGGGCGGTTCTTTTTTGCCCTGGAATCGCATTGTGTTCCAGGGCTTTTCTTTTAGTCGTCATCTTGGCTGCAAGGGTGTACGCTTAGCTGGTATGCCAAGGGGGTAACAATGCTGCAGGATATAGCGCCTTATTCATTTTGCAACGATTTTGCATGGATCAGCCCAGAGCCAACTGACAGGGTTCTTGTGTATCAAGGCTTTTCTGTCCTTGCGTCGATTGAGGCTGTCGCACAGAAGGATTCCGAGGATGCCAGGGAGGGCACGTTACGCTTTCCGACTTTCGAGATGCTTCGTAGTGCCGGTGCTGTGATTACCGATTCTGACGAAGTAACTCAGCGAGCTGATGGTATGAAGCCCGAAGCAGTGTTTCTCTTCACTGTCGGAGAAACTGGATACTTTCGTTGCGAGGTAGACTATGATGCCCTCGGCAAGGCGATAGAAAGCCGATGCTCATTTGGCTCTGATGGGCCATCTGTTCAGCCGGGGTGGCAGTTCATGCCCATTTCGCAGCTAAAACAATACAGACCGAAGCATAGGGCGTTTGCCGGATTGGTAGGGTACGAATACGATACCTGGTATGCGACGCGTAGATTCTGCGGTCGCTGTGGAGCCCATTTGGTTCACGATATGGTAGAGCGTATGGTGCGTTGTCCTCATTGTGGCGCTATGGAATTCCCTAAGCTATTTCCAGCGGTAATCGTGGGAATTGTCGATTCAGAACGGAACAAGATTCTTGTATCACGTTATGCGAACCGCGAATACAAGCGCTATGCCCTTATTGCCGGCTTCTGCGAGATGGGCGAAACCGTTGAAGAAACTGTTCATCGGGAAGTGATGGAAGAAGTGGGGCTAAGAGTTAAGAACCTTCGTTACTACAAAAGCCAGCCATGGCCGCCTTCCTCATCGCTGCTATTCGGTTTCTTTTGCGAGCTTGATGGCTCTAACGATATCAAGCTCGACGATCACGAGCTTGAGAGTGCCGAGTGGATAGACAGAGACATGCTTCCTTGTGATGAAGATTATTCGCTAACGCGAGATATGATGCAGGTTCTTCGTGACGGCAGAGAGCAGGACTATTAGTTCCGTATCCACTTATCGATTGAGCTTTACCGTATGTGCGTGCGTTTATGCGCTTCTTTAGAGTGCAGCGTAGCCGGTGGGGTATTTTTTATTCCAATAAACAAAATCGGGTGCTCGAGAGTATCGAGCACCCGATTTTGTTTTGGGTATATAGCTTTAGCGGGACGCTATTCAGCAGTAGAGGGTTTCCATTCGTCTGCGTCTTTGCCAACCTGGAAGGGCACGCTAGCCTCGCGGCGTTCCTTGTAGTCGGCGGTGGCGGTGAACAGTGCATCGGAAAGGGAGTTAAGTGCCGTTTCAACGGAGTCCTGGATAACGCCGATTACGAAACCAACGCCAACAACCTGCATGGCAATGTCGTTGCTGATGCCGAACAGGGAGCAGCACAGCGGAATAAGAAGCAGGGAGCCGCCGGCAACGCCGGAAGCACCGCAGGCGCTAACTGCAGCCAAAACGCAGAGGATGCCAGCAGTAACGGGGTTGATGGCAATGCCCATGGTATGAGCGGCAGCCATGGCCATTACGGTAATGGTAATAGCTGCACCGGCCATGTTGATGGTTGCGCCCAGCGGGATGGAAACGGAGTAGGTGTCCTTGCGAATGCCAAGACGCTTGCACAGTTCCATGTTTACAGGGATGTTAGCGGCAGAGCTGCGGGTAAAGAAGGCGTACATGCCGGAGTCTTTCATGCAGCGGAATACGATGGGGTAGGGGTTCTTGCGAATGTTGATGAACACCAGAAGAGGGTTAATAACAAGGCAGATGAAGAACATAGCGCCCAGCAAAACGAGGAGCAGCTGACCGTATTCGATGAAGATTTCGGGGCCATTCTGGGCAACAGAGGTGTAGATAAGACCCATGATGCCAAACGGTGCGCACGTGATAATCCAGCGAACAACGATGGAGATAACATGTGACATATTCGCAAAGAAATCTTTGGTGGGCTCAGTGGTGTAGCGCATTGCGATACCCAGAAGAACCGCCCAGACAAGAATACCGATATAGTTCGCATTCAGCAGTGCATCGACGGGGTTAACCACCATGTTGCCAATGAGCGTGGTTAGAACTTCAGCGATTTCGGTAGGTGCTGCCTTGTCTGCAGCCTCAACGCCTGAAAGGGTGAGCTCAACGGGGAACGCATAGCTGATTGCCACTGCGGTGAAGGCGGCGGCAAGGGTGCTTACCACGTACAGGATAACGATGGTCTTCATGGATTTAGGAAGCTTTGTGTGGCACAAGGCATTGATAACCAGGAAGAATACCAAGAATGGTGCGACTGCCTTCAGAGCGCTAACGAACAAGGTGCCAAGCATTTCGATAACGGCGAGATCCTTAGGGCCGAAGCCGCCAAGCAAAGCGCCGATAACAAGGCCGATGATAATGCGCTTGATAAGGCTCAGGCTCGACCATGCTTCTGCGATTTTTTTCATAGATGTCTCCTTGAATGGGAGGATTGGGGATAGGATGCAGCTCTGACCGTGCAGACGTTCTAGAACCGCAACTTTTTAGTATACCGATCCGTTACAAAATTGTTTCGAGAGTGATTCTATTTAACTAAGCGGAAAAGAAACTAGGTAAACGGTGAATAAGCACAAAAAAGCGACCCCAGAAAGGGGTCGCTTTGCGAAAAGAGTGCAGGTGAAGAGGCGGATTACTTTGCCTTGTACTTCTTAACCAGCTGACGACCAGCGATGTAGTCCATGATTTCAGTGGTGCCGCCGCCCATTTCGTTACCGCGGAGGTCTGCCCAGATGCGGCCAACGCGGATTTCCTTGGTGTAGCCGATGGCTGCGTAGATTGCCATTGCAAGGTCGGCAACGCGGGTGAGCTCGCGGCATGCATAGCCCTTGAGCAGTGCAGACTCGAGACGAGTGGATTCGCCGTTGTCGATCATGGTTACAACCTGATACAGACGGGTACGTACGTTCTGGATGATGTTCTCCATCTCGCACAGGTGCAGCTGGATCTGGGTCTGGTGAGCGATAGGCTTGTTGAAGCAGATGCGCTCAGATGCATAGGCGCCCGCATCGTTCAGGGCAGCCTGTGCAAGGCCGAGGGAAGATGCAACAACCAGGCAGCGCTCGAACTCAAGCTTCTTCATGAGGAGCTTCCAGCCCATGCCGGGCTCGCCCAGACGCATGTCCTCGGTGAGAACTACGTTGTCGAAGAACTGGTCAACGAACGGAATAGCCTGCTGGCCAACCTTGTCGAGGTGGCCGATAGTGAAGCCAGGGGTGTCGTTGGGAACGAGCCACAGAGAGTACTTGTCGTTCTCGTACGAAGGATCTTCGTCCTTTGCTACAACCATGGTGTAGATAGAAAGGCCGCCCAGGGTAACCCAGGTCTTCTGGCCATTGAGCAGGTAGGTGCCGTCGGGCTGCTTCTTGGTAACGCAGGTCATTGCGTTGTTGTCGGAACCAGCTGCAGGCTCAGAAATTGCGGAGCAAGCGATGCAGGTGCTCTCGATGTTCTCGATAGCGTCCATGATCATTTCCTGCTGCTCTTTGGAGCCGAAGTCAATTACGTCGGTGATAGTGTTGAAGTCGGTTACGAAGGGGAGGGTTACGCCAGTGTACTCATGAAGCTTCTCTACCAGAAGGACCTCGGTAAGCTTGTCTACCGGAACACCGCCAACTTCTTCGGGAAGGCCCAGAAGCATGAAGCCTGCCTCGCGGTAAGCCATAGCGGCTTCGATGCTGATGTGATGATCTACTTCATATGCCTGCTTCACTGCTTCGTCGGTGAAGTAGCGAGTAGCATATTCGTGTGCGCTCTCAATGAGCAGCTCCTGCTCGTCAGTAAGCTTGAAATCCATAATGCGTTCCTCTCCTTATTCCTGTGTTGAATGGAACCGAGATTCAGACAAGAACCGAATCAGCAGCTCAATGGCTATCCTAGCATTTGAACGCGTTTTTCTCTATGCACCTACGTATTCCCGTTTTGTATGAGAATTGCACCAATTCGACAATTCGTGTTATATCAGGCATCTTTGCTTGTTTGATCAGGTTTAACGCTGTGATTCGATTAAGCAGAAATGTAACAAAAACGGTGATTTGACCAGCAGGGGAAACGGGGCGGAAGGCTCTAATGCACCATGCCGGAAAAAATCGTGCAGCGGGGTCTTTTGTGGTGTTCTTCTTTCAGCGAAAGCCTTGCGGATTATCCCGCCTAGTGCGCAAAAGATGCGGGGCGGTGGCACATCCAAATTGCAAAATGCAGATAACCTGCCGTTTTTCAATTCGATTCCCTCTATGCGTGCAGAAAAGGGGCAAGTGAAGGATAATGAACAAGTTATGCCGCTTTTGGACGCGGCTGCTAACGCTATAAACAACGCTCACTGGTGAACAGGAGAATGAAATGAAGTACTTTGGCACAGACGGCTTCCGCGGCGTTGCCGGCACTGACCTTACCGTTGAGCATGCCTACAAAATTGGTCGCTTTATCGGCTGGTACTATGGCGCACGCCAGGGCCGCAAGGCTCGTATCGTTGTGGGCAAAGATACCCGTCGTTCCAGCTACATGCTGGAAAGCGGCATGGTTTCTGGCCTCGTTGCCTCAGGTGCCGATGCTTACATGCTGCATGTTATTCCAACACCTGGCCTTTCGTACGAAACTACCGATGGCGCGTTCGACTGCGGCGTAATGATCACTGCTAGCCACAACCCCTACACAGACAATGGCATCAAGCTGGTTAATTCCCAGGGCTTCAAGATGGAAGAGCCTCTGCTTCAGCTTATCGAGCAGTACATCGACGGCGAATACCCTGAAGAAGTGCCGATGGTGTCCGGTGATGCGATTGGCGCCACGGTCGACTACATGCAGGGTCGCAATCGCTACATTGCTCATCTTATTGCCAGCGCGAATTTCTCTTTGCAGGGCGTGAAGATCGGCCTCGATTGCGCCAATGGTGCCGCTTCTTCTGTTGCAAAGCCCGTGTTTGATGCTTTGGGCGCCGATGTTCGCGTTATTAGCAATGCCCCCGATGGCTTCAATATCAATGTTGACTGCGGATCAACGCACATTGATCGCTTGCAGCGCCTTGTTGTAGAGCAGGGGCTTGATGTGGGCTTTGCTTATGACGGCGACGCCGACCGTTGCCTTGCGGTAGACGAGCGCGGCCATGTGGTTGATGGCGACCTTATCCTGTATGTATGCGGCGTGTACCTGAATAAGCACGGTCGCTTGTCCGGCGGAACGGTTGCCCCCACCGTTATGAGCAACTTCGGCGTGCTGAAAGCCCTTGAGCAGGCGAACTTGAACTACGAAACCACTGCGGTAGGCGACAAGAACGTATTTGCCTGCATGCACGCCAATGGCTACAGCCTGGGCGGCGAGCAGTCTGGTCATGTGATTTTCGGCGATATCGCAAGCACCGGAGATGGCATTCTCACTTCGCTGCGACTGATGGAGGCTATTCGCGCCGAGCGCGAAACGCTTTCGCAGCTGTGCGCTCCGGTGAAGCTGTATCCGCAGCTTCTGACCAATGTGCGTGTTGCCGACAAAGATGCGGCAATGAATGATGCTGCACGTCAAGCAGAAGTAATCACTGAAGAGCGTATGAAAGCTGCGAACTCAGGTGCAGGCTTACCACCGGG
>OGQV01001686.1_pt1 | contig 15346 bp, 6 predicted proteins | sample 1553311 | NCBI WGS metagenome assembly OGQV01 (sample SAMEA2579976, study PRJEB22360) | human gut metagenome
CCGCGGCCGCACCCTCTTCGCTTCCCGTTGAAGGAGATCCCTGGTCGACACCCGTCCCAGAAGACTCTGGGTGCTTTTCCTTGTAAGCTGCTTCAGCCTGAGCAAGCGCTGCATCATAGGCACGCGCCAAGGCCTTCGACGAATAGGTGGCACCGCCCACCACGTCTACCGCGGAAGACTTCGTGCCCTTCAGCAGCTGGTTCACCACACCTAAATACGTCTTGTTGCGATAGGTTCGGCCTTCAACGGCGTACGCAATGTAGATGTCGTTATCCTCGTCGTAGGGGTTCAACTCCGCATCGCCCACATTACCGGTGCTCTGACCATGAACGTTGGTGATGGAAGCCACCTTGCCGTCCTTGATGTTCACCGTAGCCGCAAGGTAGTACGGCTCGTAGCGTGTGGGGCGCGATGTATCAGCACAGTACACATACGCGGTGTAGCTGCCGTCTTCGTAGTGGGGCGTTGCGGCATCGCCGGGATTGGAAGGATTGTCGGGGTTGCTCGGATCCGGGTTTGGGCTGGGATCGGTTCCCGGCGTATCGGTTCCGCCAGACCCGCCGGGCTTCGAAGGATCCGTTGCGTCACCCTTGCCGCCACCTGAACCATTGTCCGCATCCCCAGCCGCACTGCTGTTCGCCGCAACGGCCTTCTTCATGGCATCGGCCACTGCGGCCATGATGCCCTTCGAGGAATACGTGGCGCCTGAAACCGCATCAACTTTGCTGTTTTGGCTGGTCAGAATGCGTGTCAGCACCCCATTTTTCGCATTCGTGAAATACGGCTCGTCATCACCCTGGTCCATGATGCTAATAGAGGCTATCTTGCCACCCTGCACGGTTATGGAAACGGTGATGTAGTCGTTGAAGCCCATTCCGCTGCCCGTGTAGATGCCATCCTTCATCGTGCCAGTGGGCGCCTTGATGTCCGTTGCCGGAGCGTGGTTCGCGCCCGTTTGGGCAGGAACCGCCCCCACCGCTTCGGGGGCCTTGCCTGCCGCCTGCAGAAGTGCGTTCTTGATGGCCATCAATATGCCCGTAGAAGAATACGTGCAGCCTGAAACGGTGTCTACATTCATGGACTGGCTGGCAAGAACGCGCTGGATAACGGCACGCGCATTCCTGAAGTACGGTTCGTCGTCACCTTCGGAAACCACGGTGATAGCGCTTATCTTGCCGCCCACGATGGTCACCTGCACCGTGATAACGCTCTTGTAGCCGCGAGCCGACCCGGTGTAGGTGCCGTCGTTCAACGTGCCGATGTCCATGCCGAAGTTAGATTCGATAACGGGATTGTTGGCCGTTTGCCTTTCCGACGTGGCTTCGGCAGTCTGCAGCTCGCTGGCCTGGGCCTGCGCCACATGCGCGATGGAATCGGGGTCATACACCAACGGCTGGTACGCCGCAACGGTGAATGCAACTGCCGCACTGGTAAGCACCGCGGGGGCCACCAGCACCGCCGCCTTCACGCGTTCCTTGGCGCGGGCGTGCTTGCCTTCTTCTGGTTTGCTCATAAGGGGAACCTCTTTAACAAAGCTGATGGCGAAGAAGAAAATCCCCCTTCGCCATCAGGTGTTTTAGTTATATATGGTTGAGCATTCGAACATAATCGAGCAGGAACAAGCCCCTTCCGAACAGCTGGAAGAAGCCAGTTTGCCCAACCCGGCCGTTCCATCGGAAGGGAACACGTCCAACCAAATGGAACGGCCTAAGTGGATTAGCGACCGGTCGCTGCAGCAACCACGCCAGCCGCCGCTGCCGCGATGGCAGCAAATGCGCCGGCAAAGCCCAACAGGTTATCGCCCGTCTGGGGAGCGTCGGAGCCGGCTGCGGAATCATCGGCATCGTTGGCGTTGGAGGGGTTGTCCCCATCAGAAGCATTGCCATTTCCGTCGCCATTGTCGTTGCCGTTGTTGTTGCCGGTATCGCCGCCCGCGGTACCGCCGTTGTCGGAACCGGAGCCGTTGCCACTACCGTTTTCCACCAGCGCCTGGCGAGCAGCCGCCAAGTTAGCCGTGGCATCCTGGATTTCCTTAGCCGAAGGATCGTCTGCGTTGGCGGCAGCCTTCGCAGCATCCAGGGCATCCTGGTATGCCTTCCAGGAGTCGGCCGTGTAGTCGGCCTTGCCCAGAGTGCCCGCCGTACCGATTTCGTCGATCAGCGCCTTGCGATCGGCAGAAGTTGCAGCCTTAGCCAGACCATCCTGAGACTTGGAAAGATTGTCGGCGGCCTGCTGGAGCTCAGATTCGGTTGCACTCTGGTTCTTCAAAGCATCCTGAGCTGCGGAAAGAGCATCGGAGAACGTCTTCCACGAAGCCTTGGTGTAGTCGGATTCGTTCAGGGAAGCAGCCTGGGATACCGCGAACTCGAGGTTCTTGCGAGGGCCTGCCTTCAGCGCTTTCTGCGCGTCGTTCAGGTTGTTCAGAGCATTGACAACGTCGTCATCGCTGGCTTCGGTGTTTTTGGAGACATCTTCAGCTGCCTTGATAGCGTCCTGTAGCGCACTCCACGAAGCGGAGGAGTACTCGCCGTTGTCATTCCTCAAATCCGTAGCCGTTTTAATTGCAGCGTTCAGCTGGGTCTTGTCTGCCTCAACCACGTAATCGAAGGTCAGATTGGGGTAGCCCGTTACCGAAACCGTCACCTTATAAGTTCCGTAGCCGTTGAATACCTTGTTCTTCTGGCCGTCGACAGCAGCAGCATTCACTGTGGCCGACTTGCTGTCGTCAGCGACGGAAAGCACCTTCACCGCTCCCCTGCCAGTTGCCTGATAGGCTTTTCCGTTAACGCTTACCGAGGTTACGCCCTTCAGGTACGCAGAAATATCAGCGCCCTCCCGAGCAGCCACAACCGCACCATTTTCATACTTGGCAACAGCGTTTTCGGTGCTCATAACGAAGGTGGTGGAAATGTCGGCGTACTTGCCTGCCTTGTCACTTACCGTCAGGGTATGCCGGCCGACAGAAAGCCCCTCCGCGGGAAGCGTCACGCTGGCAGCGGTGCTCCGAGTGGCCTGCTGCGGGGTTACTTCGTTGCCATCGATCTTGTAGGCGGGATCGAAGCCTTCCGGCAGCGTAACGTTTGCCAATACCGTGGGGTCGGCTGCATCGGCAGAGGTATCGTTGGCAGAAACGCTCGCTTCATCTGCGGAAACCTTCACGGGAACGTAAATGCCCTTGCCATCTTCACCCGGCGTTTTCACGATAACTGTACCGTTGCTGGTGTAATAGGTAACGCTTTCGATTGTCTTGCCCATCATGGACCGGTAATGCTCCGAGCTGGTGGGGCACCCGTGAACCGCGTCGGTAAAGCCCGTGCACCAGGAAAGCTCAACCGTACGCCAGATATTCTCAAGGTGACGCATGCCGTATCCCGTGCCGTCGGTGGTGTTCACCACAACGCCGTACACCGTGGCGCCATTCAAAGCAGCGCCTTCGCCATCACGCAGGGAATTAGAAAGGTCAAGTTCATAGTCACCGTACTTCGATTCGGTAGTGAACTCGGCATCCTTGTCCTCAACGGTCTTAGCCTCGGCTCCCCGCACCGCGCTGAACTGGAAGTTTCCGTTCTCGTCAACCGTGAGTTCCTTGTAGTTCGTCGGTGCCGCATCGCTGCCCAGCTGATAGAAGGAATGGGTGGCGGACTCGAACAACGCATCCTTGCCCGTGTAGGTGGTAGTGCTCGACTGACCGCGGTTGGTTACGGAAATCTCGACAGAGCTTGAATCAGTCACCTTGGTAAGAGCAGACCAATCAAGGTTCTGAGCTGCGCTTTCACTTACCTTAACAGGGAACGTGATGCCCGTGATATCGGAGCCGTCAGCGTTCACATGATACGAACCGCCCGCCAGGCTGGCAGTGCGCGTCTTGTTCTTGGTGGCGGAGGTGAATACGTCAACCGAAGTGTTGTTGTTCGGCGTTTCCGCTGCATAGAACTCGCTGTAGGGGATGTTCATCAGGATGTAAGAACCCGCTTCAGGTGCAGCCTTTTCGGCCTTCACCAGAGCATCGATGGCAGTCTGCAGGTGGGTGATCTGTTCGGATGCCTCCGACTCGCCCAGGTCCTCCTTGGCTAGAAGATCCTTCGCTTCACCTCGTTCGGTTTCGATAGCCGACTTCTCCCACGATTCGGCGGTGTAATCGTCCTTGTTCAGCGCCGCGGCCTTGTCGTACAGTTCCTGCAGCTTCTGCTTAGTTTCTTCGGTTACCGGGGTAGCAGTCTGCTTGATGTTGTCGGACGTTGCCTGGAAGGTATAGCTACTGTCGGCATAGCCCAAAGCACGGATAGTCACTTTCCAATAGCCAGTACCGTCGGTGCCGGCGGGAAGTTCGCAACGCGCCGAATCAGTGAGACCGAGCTGGATGCCCATGGACTTGTGCATCCAGTTGTCGGCGGCAAACTTAGTGCCGAAGGTAGCTTTGGTGTTGGTGCAGGAAGAGTCATCGCCGTAGTAGGTCCAGGTGACGGACTGTATGTTGGCGCCCAGGTCACCGTAATTCTGGGTGAAATCGAGGCGCATAACCTCGCCGTAGCTGCCAACGGTTGCGTCCCTACTGCCCTCGGGTACGGTTGTCGTACGAAGCTTGGGGCCCATGGCGGAAAGATCGGCGGTCTTGAGCTCCTGGTCTTTGATACCCGAACCAGTACCCGTCTCGTCGGCGGCCGAGAAGCTCGCGGTGGTGCCGTTCATCGTCACGGTCTTGAGGCCGTGGGTGGTGGCGTCCACGTCAGCAACAAGGCCGCTATAGGCCTTGAGGTTGGCCTCGCCATAGCCGCCGGCAAGCGTCTCGCCGTTGGCCACGAAGGCGTGAGTCTGCTTGAAGGCGGCGAGATCGGCGGTCTTGACCTTGACGGGGACGTACTTGAGGCCCGTGACCTCGTAGTCCTTCATCTTGTAGGTCTTGCCATCGACGGTCATTTCGCCCTTGTTCCATGCAACGGTCTTGCCGTCGGTCGTGGTGAAGGACTTGCCGTCGGCCGTCCAGGCGGCCAGATTGAACTCGGTGCCGTCCTCGGCCTGGATGACGGCGGTGCACTGGTAGCTGCCGCGGTGCAGGCCGTGGTTGGTGGTGGCGCGGGTTACCACGTCAAAAGCGCCCTTATCGGACTCGCCGTGAGAATCCTGTTCGCTGGAGCTGGCAGTGCTACCAGCGTTGTACACGCCCTCATTCGCCCAGTACTCAGCCCAGGTGAGCGCAGCGTAGCCGTAGGTGTATTCATCGGTTGCAGAGGCGTCTTCGGTCTTAGCGTTTTCGAGCGCGTTGTTCACCGCAGATACGATGGCCTTGCTGGTTACTGTTGCGCCGGAAACAGCATCGACGGACCCTGTTCCGTTGCCCTCAACGATCTGGGAGGGGATGCCAACCTGGGCCTTCTTCCCATCAACAGCTTTCTTGATGTAGCTGCTGCTTTCCGATGGCGCATCGGTGGAAACTTCCACTTTCGTTATGGTGTGGTTGGCCACCGTCACCTGCACCGTTAGGGTATAACCTCCCCATTCCTCTTCCTCGACACCCGAATCGGCGCCATCAATAGTGGCTCCTCCTTCACCAATAACAGCCTTGCCCTGATAGGTGCCGTCGACAATCTTGGAGAGATCGTAATTTGTCACTGCAGTGCCAACCGCATTCGACAGCGTTACTGGCGTATAATCGTTGCTTGAAGTCGTTGCGACTTCGCTTTGGGAAGAGGCTTCTTCAGTGTTGGTAGCGCTAGAGGCCTCTTCTTCGTTTTCGGGGCTCGCATATGCAAGGGAAGGCACCAGCGAAAGCGTCAGCGCTGTAGCAACCAGGCCATGCGCCGCAACGCGTCCCGCGCCCGCTCGCCCCCGTACCGTTTCTTGGTCCATAGGGTTCCTTTCAAAAGTTTACATACGGTTACTTTTCGATTGGAAAGTTAGCTTATGGTAACTATTACGCGAATGCAAGCAAGAAATTTCCTAACGGCGTCACATCACCCAGCCAAAATCACACCGCACGCGCAATTCGGGCAGAGACGCGGCGGGGACACGTCCTATCCGCAGCGCAATCGACAGCACTGGAAGCAATCGCACCCACGCTTCGCCAACCCTGGCAGGATTCGCGCTGCACGTATGATTCGACGTGGCAAGATTTTCGCCCTACGTATGTTTTTGAGTTCCGAGCAGAAAATCAGGACCTATCGGGCGAGGTTTTCACCAGATGTACGCTTCGCAGCACGCATTTGAAGCGAATCTCGCCACAAAGCGTACATGAACGCGTTTTCTTGCCACTTTCAACCCGAAACAGCGTACATTTAGCGAAAATGTTGCCAGATAAAGGCAAATTCTCTGACCGCAGCGCGCTCAGCACACATTGTGCGCGTTTCTTGCCAACCACGGTCGCTATTCTCGCTTGGGCATATTGTTTGGGCACGTGATTTGTCAGGAACGCGGCTTGTTGAGCGCATGGCTTAGATGCGTGATTTGAATGCGCGGCTTGAGCATGAGGCTTGGATACACGGTTTAGATGCGTGACCCAGGCGTTGCGGCTTGGGCGCGTAGCTTGGATACGTAGCTCGGACGCGTGGTTTGGACGTATGGCTCGGCGTATGCGAAGCGGAAATATCGCCAGATTTCCCTAGCAGCAGAGCAAAACGGAGCAAGAAACGCCCTACCCAACCAGGAGCGCGGCGAGCACGTAAGTAAACGGGGATTTTAATGGCGATGGGGTGAAAAAACCCACCAATTTGCTTACTTATGGCAAGATTGTTGGTTGGAATGCCGTGCGGCGTTACGCCGCACTCTCAATACAACGATTTACACACTGTAAAAGGAGATCACACATGGGGTTTTTCTCAAAATTCGAACGCCGCGTAGAAGATGGCTTCGATGAGATGGGCGACAAGTTTTTCGATGCCCCCATCAGCCCCGTTCAGATTGCCAAAAAAGCTGAAAAGCAAATGCGCCGCGAAAAGATGGTCGGTGCTGGCAAGGAATACGCACCCACGCTGTACACCGTGCTGGTAAACCCCGACGATGACGAGCGCCTGTTTGGCTATTACCCCACTTTGGCAGGCGAAACCGAAACGTATCTACGTGGCAAGGCGCAGGAACTGGGTCTTGTAATGGACGGTTCTCCCCTGGTGCGCTTCATCATCGACGACGAGCTGAAGCATGGCAAGTTCGACGTGGTAGCCGAATTGGTTTCCGCCCCCATCGTCTCACAGCTTCGCGCAGAAGAAATGCAGCGTTACGGCCTTTCCGCGCAGGATGCCGGCGCTCCCATTCCCGCAAATATCCCTACACCCCAGAGCTACGGCCAACAGCAGGCCTATGCGCCCGTGCAGGAAGCCCCTGCCCAGGCGCAGCAATTTGCTAGTTCGGGCATTGACGTAATGGCCGAAGACGCTCTGGCGATGAAAAACGCCGAGGATGCCTACGCTGCAGCACCCGTTGCGCCCACACCGACACCCGCTGCCGCCCCGCAAACTGTTCGCTTCGATGAGCTCAATGCCCCTGAAGCCGTTCCTCAGCGCGCCGCAAATCAGCAGCCCCGCCTTATCGACCTCACCACGAACCGCTCCTTCCCCATCACAAAGGCGCAAATCGTAATGGGGCGCGCCCTTTCCAGCGACATCGCTATCGAAGATTTGAACGTAAGCCGTACCCACGCCGAAATTCGCCGCGAAAATGCAAATGCCTGGAGCGTTGCCGACCTTGGCTCCACCAATGGCACGCTGGTAAACGGCCGCCATATTGCTTCTACCATGCTGCAGGAAGGCGACCGCATAACCGTTGGCACCACCACGTTCTTATTCACCTTCCGATAGGGAGCTTTTCCTTCAACGGGCTGCGTCACTTGCTGGCACAGCCCGTTTGCGCTTTATGCGCACCTTTTAAACCCGTTTCAAACGATAGGCTATTCCGTGATCGACGTAATCCTTCTCATAGGCAGACTGCTTTTCGTAGCGCTGCTCTACCTGTTCCTTTTCGCCATCATGAAAACAGGCATTGGCCTGGTGCGCGGACAACGTAAAGGCGAAAAGACCTGGACCGTTGCCATCGAAAAAGGCCCCAAGGAACTTCGCGGCGTGAACATTGCCGTCAACGGCCCGGTTATCGTGGGCCGCAGTCCAGGATCCGATATCGTCATCGGTGCCGAATACGTATCTTCGCGCCACGCGCGCTTTGTGCTCATGGGCCAGAACCTCTTCGTGGAGGATCTGGGCTCAACCAACGGCACAGCCGTCAATGGCCGCTTTATCTCTGAACCCACCGCGCTGAAAAACGGCGACAAAGTTGCCGTTGGCGATGTAACCATGCGCGTACGGTTCGCCCAGTAAAAGAGGAAGATGAATTCTATGCCCACTCCCCGCAACGCCCGCGCCGAGCGCAAAGCCGCAGATGAGCCCAATGCCATCGCCTTCTTTGGAAGCCGCACTGAAGTTGGCCACATCCGCGAACATAACGAAGACAGCCTGGTTGCGGTTCCACCGCTTTTTGCCGTTGCCGATGGCATGGGTGGCCACGAAGCAGGCGAAGTCGCCTCGGAAATTGCCATCAACACCATCATGGAACTTGCGCCCGACCACGCCGATTCTGACGCGTTGGCGCGTGCCGTGGTTGCCGCGAACCTCAATGTCATCAAAGCTCCCGCAAAAGGCATTGGCCGCGAGGGCATGGGAACCACACTTACTGCCGCAATCCTGGAAGGCGAGCGCCTGATTATCGCTCAAGTTGGCGACTCGCGCGCATACCTTCTGCATGAGGGAAAGCTCCAGCAGCTTACGCGCGACCATAGCCTCATGGCCGACATGATCGAAGCGGGCCAGCTCACGGAAGCCGAAGCCCGCGTTCACCCGAACCGCTCGGTTATCACGCGAGCCATCGGATCCGACCCTCATATGCAGCCCGACATCTACGAGCTGAACGTCGAAACGGGCGACCGCATCCTTCTGTGCTCCGACGGCATTTGCACCATGATCGAAGATCCTCAGATCGAGCATGTCATGGGCCACAGTCGCACTGCGCAGGAGTGCGCCGACAATCTGGTGGCTGCCGCGCTTGATGCAGGTGGGTTCGACAACGCAACTGCCGTGGTGGTGGACGTTGAAGGCTTTCGCGAGGTGCGCGAACGCAAAGCCCAGCACAAGTCGAAGATTCTCTACACATTTTTGGTCCTAGCGGTTATTGCCATTTTCGCAATCGCCGGCGTTACCGCTTATCAGTACGTGAACAACTCCGCTTACCTGGTGAACCAGGACGGCAAGGTCGCCGTATACCGTGGTCTGCAAGACGACCTGTTCGGCATGCCCCTTTCCAGCCTCGACCGCGTTACCGACGTTGACGTGAACAAGCTTTCACCGAGCGTGGCGAGCCGCATCAACGATGGCATTTCGGTTGGCAGCATGGATGAGGCAAATGAGCTTATCGCTTCCTATCAGGAAGACATTGCTCGCCAGGATGCCGCAACCAAGCAAAGCGACGCCTCCGCTTCTACCGACAAAGCAGCGTCTTCCGACTCCTCTACCTCGAAGACGAAGAAGAGTGCCAACGAAAGCGAGTAGTCAATGACCCGACGCAATACCGAGCTGATGCTTCTTTGCATCGCAGCTCCTCTTGTAATATTGCTTTTTGCCATGGTTGCCCTCAATGAAGGAAACCAGGTAACGCTCGACAACCTGACGGTGCCCTTGGGCATGTTTGCCACCTTCGTGGTGGCCCATCTGGCCATTCGCAAGCTTGCCCCCGGTGCCGATCCTGCCATTCTCCCGCTTTCATTCGCTCTGTCGGGCATTGGCATTGCCTTCATCACGCGCCTTGCGCCCGACTTGGCTATGAAACAGGTTGGATGGCTGTTCCTTGGCGTAGTGTTCATGGTGCTCGTCTTAGCATTCGTAAAGAACCTCGACAAGCTTGGCAGCTACAAATACACCATTATGATCGCCGGCATCCTGCTGCTGATGTCGCCCATGCTTCCGGTTATCGGTAACGAAATCTACGGTTCGCGCATTTGGCTTTCTATCGGCGGTTTCTCCATTCAGCCTGGTGAGCTTGCAAAAATCTGTATCGTCATCTTCTTGGCAGCATACCTGGCGCAGAACCGCGAGATGCTTTCTGTCTTCAACCACAAGCTGGGGCCCTTCCGCGTGCCCGACATGCGCGCGCTGGTTCCCGTTATCATCATGTGGGCGGTGGCCCTGTTGGTTATCGTGTTCGAAAAGGACTTGGGCTCGGCGTTGGTCCTGTTCTTTGTATTCGTTACCATGCTCTACGTGGCAACCGGCAAGCACGCCTACATCGTTATCAGCCTTCTGATGGTTTCCGTAGGCTTCGTATTCGTATACTTCCTGTTCAGCCATGTTCAGGTTCGCGTCGATACGTGGCTTAACCCCTTTGCCGACCCCACCAACACGGGCTATCAGCTGGTCCAGTCCATCTTCAGCATCGCAGACGGCGGCCTGTTCGGTGTAGGCATCGGCAACGGTATGGCCGAGCAGATTCCTATTGTTGAATCCGACTTCATCTTCAGCGCCATCGCTGAAGAGGCGGGTCTTTTGGGCGCCGCGGGCGTATTGCTTCTGTACCTGTGCTTCGCCATCCGCGGCATTCTTATTTCCGTTCGCGCAAAAAGCGATGTAAGCTCGTTTATGGCCGTAGGTTTCACTGCCGTTATCGTGCTGCAGGCCTTCATCATCGTGGGCGGCGTTACGCGCCTTATCCCTCTTACGGGTCTTACCCTTCCCTTCGTAAGCCAAGGCGGTTCTTCGCTTCTGGCGAGCTTCATCATCTTGGGCTTCCTGCTCCGCGCAAGCGATCAGGGCACGGGCCTGGGCACCGAAATGGCATCGGGCACAGGCGTGGTAAGCCTGAACGGCGCGCTGGGACGCGTTTCCCTGGGCAAGCGCCTTACCGGCACCATGATTGTGTTCTCTGCCCTGTTTGCGCTGCTGGTTGCCAACCTGACGATGATCATGGTTATCCAGGCAGACGAATACAAGAACATGCCCATCAACAACCACACGCTGGCAAAAGAATCGAAAACCGAGCGCGGCGCCATCACCACATACGACAACGTGCTCCTGGCTCATTCCGTGTTGCAAGACGATGGCACCTACAAGCGCGAATACCCTGCAGGAACCCTTGCCGCACACGTGGTGGGATACGCCTCCGACACGTACGGCACCTCTGGTATCGAAGCGTCTTGCAACGATACGCTGAAGGGCGAAAGCAACTACGCTTCATGGATCGATGTGCTGAACTCCTATTCCGGAGCCGGCACCGCAGGCAACGACGTGAAGCTCACCATCAACTCAACCATCCAAAAAGCCGCACAAGACTCGCTGAAGGGCTACAAGGGAGCTTGCGTCGCCATCGACCCGAAGACAGGAGCGATTTTGGCGCTCGCCTCTTCGCCCACCTACGATGCCGACGATGTTGATAGCATCCTTTCTTCCGGCGGCGATTCTTCGGCACTGTACAACCGCGCAACCCAGGCGCTGTACTCGCCCGGCTCCACGTTCAAGATCGTGACGCTGACCACTGCGCTGGCAGACAACGTGGCAACCGAATCAACCCAGTATGATTCCCCCTCTACGCTCGACATCGGCGGCGGCAAGGTGACGAACTTCAACAACTCGTCATATGGCACCATTACGCTGCAGCGCGCGACCGAGCTTTCCGCCAACACCGTATTCGCACAGCTCGGCGATCAGATCGGCGCAAAAGACCTTGTTTCCTCTTCCGAGAAATTCGGCTTCAACAACGCGCTGAGCTTCGATTTGCCGCTCGCTAAATCGCTGATGCCCGACCCGGACGAGATGACCGAATGGGAAACCGCATGGGCCGCAGCAGGTGAGCCGGTAGGCGAACATGCCAGCCCCGCAGGCCCGCAGGCAACCGTTCTGCAGATGGCCTTGGTTGGTTGCGCCATCGCAAACAATGGCACCATCATGCAGCCTTACCTGGTAGACAGCGTGAACAATTCCGATGGCAAGAACAGCTATCGTGCAACGCCTTCCACGATGTCGAACGTATGCTCTTCATCGGTGGCCAAGCGAGTACGCACGGTACTTGAAGGGGTCGTGAACAACGGCACCGGCAAAGCAGCCGCCATTTCCGGCGTGCAGATTGCAGGCAAAACCGGTACCGCAGAAACGGGCAAGGAAAAGGACGACCGTTGGTTTGTGGGCATGGGCCCATCCGATGACTGCTCGGTAGTAGTGGCCATCGTCCTCGAAGAGGCCGGCGAGAGCCTTTCCGGCGGTGCAGCCGGACGCGCCCAGGGCGTACTAAAGGCAGCGCTTGAAGTTCAAGGGAATCTGTAAGAAAAGCGTTTCCTGATTCCTCGTGAAAGCCTTGCAAAAACGGGGAACTTGACATGGTAATACGATATGCTTATGCGATGGTCGTTAAGCATGGATCCAAAGGGAGTACAAACGTGGCTGGAAGCATGGTTGGCAGAACATTCAACAACCGTTACACGCTAACTGAACGAGTCGGCCTTGGTGGCATGGCAGAGGTATACCGCGCACAGGACAACGTTCTGGGCCGCACGGTAGCCGTAAAAGTTATGCTGCCCCAATATGCAGCCGACCCAACCTTTACCAAACGTTTCCGTCAGGAAGCGGCATCGGCCGCTAACCTGCAGAGCCCCTATATCGTAAGCATCTACGATTGGGGCCTTGACGGCGAAACCTACTACATTGTTATGGAGTTCCTCCGCGGAACCGATCTTAAAACCGCCATCAACGAACGAGGCGCAATCAATCAGCGAAAGGCGGCCGAAATCGGCAGCCAGATCGCCCAGGCGCTTTCGGTTGCGCACGAAGGTGGCGTAATCCACCGCGACATCAAGCCGCAGAACATCATGATCCAGCCTGATGGCAACATCAAGGTAATGGACTTCGGCATTGCGCGTGCAGGCGACGCGGGCCTTTCCCAGACGGCAACCGTTCTGGGTACCGCCCATTACGTATCGCCCGAGCAGGCTCAGGGCAAGGAGCTCACCGGCGCCAGCGATATCTACTCGTTGGGCGTAGTTCTCTACGAAGCCACCACTGGAAAGCTCCCCTTCGACGGCCAAGACGCGGTAAGCGTTGCCGTAAAGCAGGTCAACGAGCTTCCCGCGCCGCCGAGCGCCATCAATCCAAACATCGATCCCGGTCTGGAAGCCATCATCATGAAGGCCCTGGAAAAGGATCCCAATAAGCGCTTCAAAGATGCCGCGGAAATGCGTCATGTGCTGAACGACTTCTTGGCAGGTCGTCCTATCGCTCTTGGCGACGATATCAGCGGCCTTAAAACCCAGGTTATGGGTGGCGTTGCGCCTATGCAAAACGGCACCGCGGTTATGAGCCCCGTTGCTGGCGGCCAAGCTACCGGTGGTTTCACCCAGGTAGGCCCACGCGTATATTCCGCAGAAGACGAAGAGGCGGCTGCCAAAAAGAAGAAGCGCAACACCATCATCGGTGTTGTCGTGGTCCTGCTGTGCATCATCGGCATTGCGGGCGCTGTGTTCGCTATGAATGGCAGCGGCGACAAGGTCACCGTGCCCGATGTAACGAACAAATCCATTGCCCAGGCACGCACCACGCTCGAACAGTCAGGCTTCAAGATTGGCACCGAAACGGAAGTGTACAGCAGCACCGTTCCTGCCGGCAGCGTAGTAAGCACCGACCCGCAAGCGGGTGAACAGGCCGCAAAGGGCTCTACTATCAAAATCAACGTTTCGAAGGGAACCGAGCAGGTTACCGTCCCCGACTTGAAGGGCAAATCGGCCGACGAAGCTCAGAAGGCGTTAAACGAAGCAGGTCTGACGGGTCAGCAAGGCGATTCCGTGTTCTCGGATGATGTTGACGAAAGCATGGTCGCATCACAGGAAACCCCTTCGGGCACCACGGCAAACAAGGGCGACACAGTGGTATTCCACCTTTCTAAGGGTTCTGAAAAGGTGACCATCCCCAATGTTGTGGGCATGACTCAGTCACAGGCAACCTCCAAGCTGGAAAATGCAGGCTTTGCGGTTAGCACCACAACCGAAACCAGCAAAGACGTGGAAAAGGGCAACGTAACGAAGCAGAGCAAAACCGGCACCGCCACTAAGGGAACCACTATTACCATCACCATTTCCAGCGGCCTCGGCGAAGCTCCCAATGTAGTTGGCATGTCCGAGAGCAAGGCAAAGGAAACCCTCGAAAAGGCTGGCTACAAGTATGATCTGCAGTACAAGTCAGATTCGACGGTAACAAAAGGAAACGTTATCTCGCAAAGCACTAGCGGCAGCACGGTAACCCTCTATATTTCCTCAGGCTCCGGCAGTACAAACAGCGACGGCTCCAACGGATCGGGGAGCAACTAGTCAACACAACAAGGCCTCGCAGCAATGCGAGGCCTTGTTTTTATGCAAACTAATCCCCGCAAACACGCGCTGCCCGCCCCCTCTTTTGCAGGTTTACCCATTCCGTCACTGGGCTCCCACGCATCTTTCGCAAAGTCAGCTCCACTGAGGCAATCCGCTTACTGCGAAAACAAAAAAACGAACTTCTTTGCAACTTTTTTGTTTTCAAGCCTCCAAAACATCATTGGCCTGACGCTGTAAGCGGAGGCGAAACAGATGTGGCACCGCGCAACGGCAGCTGGAGCGATTTGCACAGTGGCGGCCCGTACCGATCCTGTTGGGATTAAGTTGCGGACACACTTTTCTGCCTATAACCCTGCAATAGGCTTAATCCCAATAAAAAAGGCCCACCAAAGGCGGACCCGAAAACGCTGGCGCCCCCGAGAGGACTCGAACCTCCGACGCACGGTTTAGGAAACCGACGCTCTATCCGCTGAGCTACGGGGGCGGATACCTGGATTTCGTCGCTAGATATGCTTGAGCACTTCCATGACAAAATCGCTGTTCAAGGCTAACATGTCGTTGTCGATGTTTTCAATGACATCGTCCTCTTCGGCGAAGAATGCCGGTTTCCTGCCATCCATGCCCGCCAAATGCAGGGCCTGCTGGCCGTGCTTCAAGGCGTAGGCCGATGCGCTGTTGCGCCATTCCATCGTAGCCTCGGGCACTTTCAACCCGGTGGCCTGACCGGCCTTGCGAACCAAACGTTTCATACGGCTCGAGGCCTTCTTGGGAACATAGGTGCCCTCTTTGTCGATCAGCGTTAGCTCGCCGGCCCCCAACGCCTCCAGCTCCACGATAAGCGCGCCCTTGAGCTCAACCTCATGAGCAGCCATAAACGCTTTCATGCCGCCATTGCCGGCAAGTTCGGATCCGAGCGCCACGAACCACACTTCCATATCGATGCGGTCGCTGTGGAACTGCTCGATCTGCTCGATTTCCGGCGTCGGCTCAAAGACGAAATCGGCGGGCAGCCCTTCACCGAACACA
>OGQV01001696.1_pt1 | contig 15290 bp, 9 predicted proteins | sample 1553311 | NCBI WGS metagenome assembly OGQV01 (sample SAMEA2579976, study PRJEB22360) | human gut metagenome
AGTGGTTTTTATATGTTGGAAAACCTTAAAAATTTATTAAAATACTTTGCTTTTTTGGGAATATATTATATAATATACATGTTAAAATTTATCCAAGGGAGGATATTTTATGGGAAACAAACAGAAGCACTCAAGTGATACTAAACAATATAAAATAAAAAGAAGTAGAAGAGAAAATAAGGCAGATACAATAAAAGTAAGAAAGCATCCAAAACTTAGAAAAGTAATACTAATATTTATAATATTAGTTCTTTTATTAATGCTTGTAGGTGGAGGTGTATTGGCTGGAATATTCTTTAGTGATAAATGGGCGATTACTAGAGAAGAACTAATTGCAAGTGGAAACTCAGAAGTATATGATTCAGAAGGAAAACAAATAGCTGTATTATCAGCTTCAGAAGGAAATGAAAATAGAAAAGTAATTACATTAGATCAAATGGGAAAATACACTGCAAATGCATACATAGCAATTGAGGATAAAAGATTTTATGAGCATTCTGGAGTAGATATTTTAAGAACTGGAAAGGCAACATTGAGCTATTTACTAAATAAAGGAAGTTCGGATGTTGGTGGAGGAAGTACAATTACACAACAATTAGTAAAAAACATAATGAAAGATAAAGCTGATACTGGAACTGCTGGAATTGAAAGAAAGATTCGTGAAATGTCAAGAGCGTATAAAATTGAAAGTATGCTAACTAAAAACCAGATTATTGAAAAATATTTAAATATAATATTTGTTGGTGGAAATGATCTTCATGGTGTAGAATATGGTGCACAATATTATTTTGCAAAATCAGCAAAAGACTTGGATTTAGTAGAGTCTGCATTTTTAGCAGGAATAAATGATGGACCAAACATGTATAATCCTTATGACAAAGAAAATGACCATAGTGAATTAATAGAATCAAGAACTAAATTAGTATTACGTTTTATGAAAGAACAAAATAGAATTAGTGATAATCCTGAAGAGGCAGAAAAACTTTATAATGAGGCAGTAGAAAAAGTTGAAAAAGGCTTAAAATTCAAAAAAGGAAAAATACAAATTGGTGAGATTTCATACTTTGTATATGAAGCTGTTAATGATGCAGCAAAAGATTTAGCAGAAGCAAAAGATATAGACTTTAAAGAAGCAAAAGCTATGATTCAATCTGGAGGGTATAAACTATATACAACACAAGTAACATCAATTCAAAATGCTGTTTTAAAAGAAATGGCAAAAAAAAGTTATGTACAAACTAAAAATAGTGGTAAGAAAGATGAAAATGGAAAGAAAATAGTATACAGAACTCAAGCTGGAACAACAATTATAGAACCAACAACAGGAAAAGTTGTTGCAATGGGTGGAGCACTAGGAAGTGATCAAGGAACAAACCATAATTATGCAATGAGTGAAAGACAAACAGGTTCATCAATAAAACCACTTGTTGACATTGCACCTGGATTAGAAGAAAAAGCAATAACAGCTTCAACAGTTTTTGACGATACAAGAACACAGTTTAAAGGATTAACTTATATTCCTAAAAATGCAGGGGGATATCAAGGTTTATGTACAGTTAGAAAAGCTATTGAGGTTTCATCAAATATAGTAAATATGAAAGTACTATATACAGTTGGAATTAATAAAGCAATTGATTATTTACATGAATTTGGACTTACAACATATACAAAAGAAGAAGACTCAATGCTTACATTAGGAATTGGTGGAGCGACACATGGATCAAGTACATTACAAATGGCAGCTGCGTATGCAACATTAGCAAATAAGGGCGTATATATAGAACCAACATTTTATACAAAATTAACAGACAGTGAAGGAAAAACTGTTGTAGAACCAAAACAAGAGAACAGAAGAGTTATTTCAGGAGCAAATGCTTTTATTATATCAGATATATTAACAGATGTTGTTACAGGTTATAGTGGAACTGCAAATGCTTGTGCAATATCTGGAATGGATGTAGCTTGTAAAACAGGAACTACAGATAGTGATACAAATGTATGGCTTTGTGGATACACGCCATATTATGCAGGTGCAACATGGTATGGATTTGATGCAGGAGAAATTGAATTATATCAAATTTGGGCAGCTAGAAGTATATGGGCTAATATAATGAAAAATGTACATAAAGGATTAGAGAAAAAACGTTTTAAAAAGCCAGATGGTGTTGTAACAGCTGTGGTTTGCAGAGACAGTGGCAAAATAGCAACAAAAGAGTGTAATAGAACATATACAGAATATTTTACTAAGGGAAATACACCAAAAGCATGTGATGGTCATGAGGTAGTAAAAATATGTAAAGAATCTAAAAAAGTTGCAACAGAATATTGCTTAGAGACTGAAGAAAAAGTATATACAGCAAAACCAGAAAAAGAAAATAATAGTAACTGGACAGTCTTAGGAAAAGACAAATATGCAGTACCAACTGAAAAATGTAGTATTCACACAGAAGAGAATAGTACAATAATAATACCAAATTTAGTAGGTAAAACAGAAGCTGAAGCGAAAGCAAAATTGTCAATACTAAATGTTCAAATTATTTATGAAACACATGAAGATCAAGATGATGGAATAGTTATTAAACAAAGCCTAGAAGAGGGAGCAAAGGTTATTAGAGGTACTAATATTGTAATTACAGTAAACAGAAAACAAACTACACCACCAGACTTAAACACGGAAAAACTACCAGAGGAAAACAATGAAAATAATGAAAATAATGAAAACAATAGTACATCGGGTAACACAACAACCCCATAAAATAGGAGGATGCTTATGGCAATACAATTATATAATACATTAACTAAAACAAAAGAAGACTTTAAACCAATAGAAGGAAATACAGTTCGAATGTATTCTTGTGGACCTACAGTATATAGCTATGCACATATTGGTAATTTTAGAACTTATGTTTTTATGGATACTTTAAGAAGAGTACTAGAATATAATGGCTATGAATTAAAACATGTAATGAATATTACAGATGTAGGACATTTGGAGTCTGACGCTGATGAAGGCGAAGATAAAATGGAAAAAGCAGCAAGAAAAGAAAATAAGGATCCTTATGAAATTGCTAATTTTTATACTCATAAATTTTTTATTGATATGGCAAGATTAAATATTGAAAAACCTGAAATTATTGCAAAAGCTACAGATCATATACAAGAAATGCTAGAATTTGTTCAAGGATTAATAAAGAACGGATATGCTTATGAAACAAGCAAAGGAATATATTTTGATATATCAAAATTAGATAAATATCCAGTTTTATCTAATAGAAAGTTAGATGACCAAATTGCAGGAGCAAGGGTTGATGTTGATACTGAAAAGAAAAATCCTTATGACTTTGCTTTATGGATAAAAGCACCTGAAAACCATATTATGAAATGGGAGAGTCCTTGGGGATTATCATATCCTGGATGGCATATAGAGTGCTCTGCAATGGGAAGAAAATATCTTGGAGATCAATTTGATATTCATACAGGTGGAATTGATCATATTCCAACACATCATGAAAATGAAATTGCACAAAGTAAAGGGCTAACAGGAAAAATACCTGCTAAAACATGGATGCATGTTGAATTTTTACAAGTTGATGGTGGAAAGATGTCAAAGTCTTTAGGAAATACTTACATATTAGACCAACTACAAGAAAAAGGAATTGAACCACTTGCATATAAGTTGTTCTGCTTTACAGCACACTATCGTACAAAATTAAATTTTACATTTGACACTGCTTTAGCAACTCAAAAAGCTTTAACAAGACTAAGAGAAGGATTTGTAAAACATCAACAAGGAACAGAAAATATAGATGAACAAGAAATAAAGGAATATGAAAATAAATTTTTGGAAACAATAAATGATGATTTGAATATGCCTGCTGCAATGGGAATTGTATGGGAAATAGTAAGAAATGAACATAAATCAAATCACTTTGCAGAACTTCTATTAAAATTTGATAAAGTACTTGGATTAGATTTAGAAAATAGTAAAAAATATTTAGAAGAAAGTAAAAATGTAGAATTACCAGAAGATATTCAAGATTTGATTGAAAAAAGAAAAGAAGCTAGAGAAAATAAAGATTGGTCATTATCAGACCAAATAAGAGATGAATTAAAAGAAAAAGGATATATAGTTAAAGATACAAAAGAAGGAATGACAATAGAAAAAGTGTAAAAGAAGGGAAATTAAAGTGGAAGAAGAAGTAAAAATTTCATTTTGGAAAAAACTAAAAATAAGTATATTTGGATTAGAAGAATATCAAAAATTAATTGTACAAAAAACAAGAAAAACAATATTTTATGTAATTATCTTAATGCTAATTTTTGCCTTCTTCTTAAGCTTTGCGTTGACATATAAATTTAGTCAAAAGGTAACAGAAGTAAAAAAATATATTGAAGAAAATATAGAAACTTTGGAATTTGATAATGGAAAATTATTAATTTCTGGTAAGGAAAGTAATGTTATTCAAACGGACAAACTATATGATGGCAAAATTATTATAGATACTGAAGAAAATATAAGCAATGAAAAATTAGAAAAATATAAAGATGATATAAAAAGTTATTATAATGGAATTATAATTCTAAGAGACACAGTAATGATTAGAAGTATTACAGGTACATTTACAACAATATCTTTAGAAGAAGTTTCAGATAAATTTAATTTAGTAAAATTAAATAAACAAGACATAATAAGTGTTTTCTCTTCTAATAATGTTTATAGTATATATATATCTTTCTATATAGTGATGTTTGTTTACATGTTTATTATATATTTATCAACTACATTACTAGATGCTATATTATATTCTTTTTTAGGATATATAACAGGAATTTCGGTTAACTTAAGAATCAGATATAAAAATGTATACAATGTTGCTATATATAGTATGACTTTACCAATTATATTAAATTTAATTTATATGATTGTTAATATTTTAACAGGTTATACAATTAAATATTTTTCTATTTTATATATGGCAATTACATGCATTTATGTTATTGCTGCAATATTGATAATTAGATCTGAAATAATAAAAAAACAAATAGAGCTTTCGAAGATTTTAGAAGAGCAAGAAAAAGTTAGACAAGAAATAGAGGAGAAAGAAAGACAAAAAAAGGAAGAAGAAGAAAAGGAAAAAATTCGTAAAAAAGACGAGAAAGAAAGACAAGAACAAAAGAAGAAAAAACAAGAAAATAAAAAAACACCTAAAACTGGAGAAAATCCAGAGCCACAAGCTAATATAAAAACAGAGGAGTTTTAAGAATAAAGGAGAAACTTTAAAATGAGCAATGATAACAAGCCAAAGCAAAACAAAAAAACATCTATTTATTTTATAATTGCTGGTATTATACTGATTATAGCCATAGTAGCAGGTATTTTTTGGATGAATTCTAAAAAAGATAAAGAGGAAAAAACTATTAGCTATACAGACCTTATTAAACAAATTGATGATGGCGTAATTGAAAAGGTTGAAATGACAGTAGGAAGTACTTCTATTAAGGTAAAAATAAAAGATGTAGAAGAAGAAAAAGAAGCAATAGTGCCAAATACACAAGCTTTTATAGAATTAATTCAAGACCAAAAATTAAAAGGCAATGAAATTGAACTAATTCAAAAACAACAAAATATGTTTTATACTACATTCCAATATTTATTTTCATTATTACCAACAATTCTTTTAATAATATTATTTGTTGCAGTATTTAAAATGCAAGGACTTGGAGATAAGGGAAAAATATATGATGCTGAAACAACAAAATCTAAAATAAAATTTGATGATGTTGCAGGTTTAGATGAAGAAAAAAATGAAATGATAGAAATAGTTGACTTTCTAAAAGAGCCAAAAAAATTCTATGAGATGGGTGCTAAAATTCCTAGAGGAGTTCTATTATGTGGACAACCAGGTACAGGAAAAACTTTGATTGCTAAAGCAATTGCAGGAGAAGCAAAGGTACCATTTATTTCAATGAGTGGTTCTGAATTTATAGAAATGTTTGCAGGATTAGGAGCTTCACGTGTTAGAAAGTTATTTGAAAAAGCAAAAAAAGTCGCTCCATGTATAGTTTTTATTGATGAGATAGATGCAATTGGTTCAAGAAGAGCAAGTGGAAGTGGTGCAGAAACTGAAAATAACCAAACATTAAATCAATTACTAGTTGAAATGGATGGATTTGATACAGAAGAAACAATTATAGTTTTAGCTGCAACAAATAGACCAGAAATGCTAGATAAAGCATTACTAAGACCAGGAAGATTTGATAGACAAATTACAATAGCACTTCCAGACATGAAAGGAAGAGAAGAAATACTAAATATTCATGCAAAAGATAAAAAGTTTGCAGAAAATGTTAGTATGAAAGATATTGCAGGAGATACAGCAGGATTTACTGGCGCAGAGCTTGCTAATATATTAAATGAAGCTGCGATTATAGCAACAATTAAAGAACATAAAGCAATAACACAAAATGATATTGAAGATGCTGTTAAGAAGGTAACAGTTGGACTTGAAAAACAAAGCAGAGTTATATCAGAAAGAGATAAAAGATTAACAGCTTTTCATGAAGCTGGACATGCAATAGTAAGTAGTCAACTAGAAACTCAAAAAGACATAAAAGAAGTATCAATAATACCACGTGGAGTAGCTGGTGGATATACTATGTATAAAACAAATGAAGATAAATATTACATTTCGAAGAAAGAAATGGAAGAAAAATTGATTGCATTATTGGGTGGAAGAGCTGCTGAGAAATTAGTATTAAATGATATATCAACAGGTGCAAGTAATGATATTGAAGTAGCAACTCAAATTGCAAAAGACATGATTATAAAATATGGAATGAGTGATAATCTAGGACCAATATCAATAAACACAGACAAAGATCCTTATGAATTACAATTACTAGGAGAAAAATTTGGAGATGCAATTGGAGCTGAAGTTAAGATAATGTTGGATACAGCTTATGCAAAAGCTCAAAGTATTTTAAATAATAACATGGATAAATTACATGCAGTTGCACAAGTTTTAATACAAAAAGAAATTATCTCAGCAGAAGAATTTGAAGAGATAATAAAATAGAAAAACGTGCCAATGGGGACGGAGAATATTGGCACATTTGACTAGTAATGAAGAATAACAAAATTAAATTCTAAAATGTGCCAATATTCTCCGTCCCCATTGGCACGTTTTTATTATTCAAATAATTTAAAATACCAGCATCAGTCTTAAAACAAAACTTCAATGAACAACTACAAAGCTGTTGATATTTATATTTAAATTATTAATTTCTCTATTGCCATATTTTCCATCACCGATAATAGGGTAACCAATATGAGCCAAATGAGCCCTTATCTGATGAGTTTTACCAGTATGTAAATTAACATCTAGCAAACTGGTATTATTTTTACTATTAGAGCTAATTACTTTATAAGAAGTAATAATTTTTTCATAACTCTTTTTAGGAACATCAGAAATATATACCAAAGATTTTTTTGCATCCTTAAAAAGATATGCAGTTAAGGTATCTTCTTTTTTACGAGGAATACCATAAACTAATGCTTGATAATGTTTTTCAATTTCGTGATTCTTAAATTTGTCTAATAAAATATTTAAAGCTTCCTCATTTTTAGCAAATAAAACTAATCCAGTAGTATTTCTATCTAGACGATGACAAGGTGCAATAAAATTACTGTTATAATATTTACAAAGTTCAGTTGTTAAGCTATTGTCACCGACTACTTCAATTTCAGCAGGCTTATTTACAACTACTATATTATTATCTTCATAAACAATATTTATATCAAGCTCTACTTTACTAAATAATTGCTCGTCAGGAATAAACACTTTTATAACATCGCCAAAATGTACAATAACATTATCGGAAATTTTAACATTATTTATTCTAATATCTTTTTTTCGTAAAGCCTTGTACAAGGTATTTAATTTAAGACCATCAAAATTATCTAGTAAAAAACTATTCAATTTTTTTCCATCATATTTTTTATTAACAACAATTTCTTTCATGTATTTTAGTATACACTCTTTCATAGAGATTGTCAAAACTGTAACAAAAAAATATGTCTAACATAAAATAAACCAAAAGGAGAAAGAATATGTGGGATTTTATATTTAATGCGATAATATGGGTATTGGCATTATATGGTTTAATTGAAATCATAAAAACAATAATTTATACATATACATATACCAATCTGAATCCAAATGGAATTTATGTAATAATAGCTGTAAAGAATCAAGCTGACAAAATAGAAGGGTTTTTAAGAGCTCTATTATTTAGGGTGATTTATGGAAAAGAAGAAAACATCAAAAATGTAATTGCTGTAGATCTGAATTCAAAAGATGAAACAAAAAAGATTATTACCAAATTAGGTGAAGAATATAGCAATTTAAAAATATCAAATTGGAGAGAATGTAAAGAAATTTTTGATAATATTGATGAGATAAAATAATATATTTAAATTAGTATAAATACACTTTGAATTATAAAAAAATAAATGATTTAAAGTGTATTTATGCTATATTATGTTAAACATAAAAAAACCTACGGAAGAAGGGAAAAAAGATAAAAAATGGAAAATTTGTTTACAAAATGTGAACACAGTGATATAATACCTATGCTTATAAAAAGATATTAAAATTTTATGGAGGGGTGTAAAACATGAAAAAAAGTTTAGCACAAAAAGTAATGTTATTTTTAGCAGTAACAATTATAACAATAACATTATTACAAAGTTTTTCACTTGCTAAAAGTGAAAATGTACAAATGATTAAAAAGAGTGAAAAAGAGTACATAATTTATGTTTCAAATTTAATAGGTAGCGAATTTGAATTTTCTTTTGCTAATAAAAAAGATGAATCAAAAGAAAACCTAGTATTTACAAATTCAGCTTTAGATCAAGAAGATAATGGAAATAATATTGCATATATTGATGAAACAATATACAATAATTATTTTGACGGAAAAAAAGAAACATATTTATGGGTAAAGCAAGGAACAGAATACAAGGTTGAGGCAGAAAAAATAAACTTAAAAGATGCATTAACAGAAGAAGATATTCAAGAATTAAATAATGCAACAAAAAAAATACCTGTAAAATTTGGAGAACTAAATTTACCAGCAGAAACTGTTGACGGAGTTAAAATCACTCGTAGAATGGGAACAATTAACATTGAAGATAATTCAGAAACAGAATATTCTTATAAAATGTTAAAATCTACAGAAGAATCAAAAGTTGAAGAACTAATTAATTTAGCAAATGAAATGAATAAGCTAGATGAAAAAAATACATATGACAAATTATCTATATATGGACAATTTAAATCATTATATGAAGAATTAAAACCAAGCGATGGATGGAATGTTGCAGAAAACAATGTGATAAAACAACCTCAAGAATCAAAAAAAGGTGAACAATATCTTGTTTGGATAAAAAATGAACAAACAACAGATGTACAAATTATGACATGTAATGATGATTACACACCTGAATATGAAAATAAAAAAATAATTAATAAAGTAATAACAAAATTACCAATTACTGGTGAAAGCTTAGCTTTATATATTACAGCTGCTATACTAATAGTATTAATTGTTACAGTAGCGATTTTGAAAGTAAAAAATAACAAATCAAACAAAAATGAAAAAAAAAATTTATAATATAATTTTAATAATATTAGCACTTATACTTTTAGTAGTTATTTCAATAATTGCCTTTAAACGTATAAACAATCAAATTAAAGAAAAAGAATTAATTAATACAGTAGCAGATATAAAGGTTAAATTAGAAGAAATAAAAGAGTCAGAAAATGATGAAAAAACCATTACAAAGTATAAAGGGTACGATATAGTAGGAATAATTGAAATTCCAAAAATAAATATTGAATATCCAATAATAAATCAAACAAGCGACGAAACAATGGCATTATCAATTACAAAGTTTTGGGGAAACAATGTAAATGATATTGGTAATTTTACAATGGCAGGACATAACTATTTTGATGGAACAATGTTTAGCAATACAAATAAGCTAAATATAGAAGATACCATTAAAATGACAGATTTAGATGGAAAAACAATAGAATATAAAGTGTTTGACAAATATATAATTGATCCAAATGATGTAAAGTGTGTACAAAGCGTGAAAGAAAATACAAGAGAAATTACACTTATAACTTGCATTAATGGAAGAAATAATAGACTTGTAGTAAAAGCGAGAGAAAATATTTAAAATTTGGTAAAAAGGGGGCACCAAAACAATGAAAGCAACACTCAGCTATAAGAGTAAAAGAAATATTATAATTGCTAGTGTAATTGTTGCATTACTAGCAGGTATTTCTACAGTAGGTTATTTCTACATAAAAGGAAATGACGAAACTGCAAGAGCATTCACACAAGATAATATAACAACTGGAGAGCAAACACAAACAGAAGGCGGACAACAAGGAAATCCAGAACAAAATCCAGAGCAACCATTAACTCCAGATAACCAAGGAGATAATAATGGAAATCAATCACAAGGAAACCAAAACCAAGGCAATCAACCAAATACAAATAACAACGGAACACCTAACCAGGAAAATGGTCAAGTACCAAGTGGAGAATTTGTAACAGAAGAGGTTGAAGAAAGAACAGTATTAGTGAGTGAAGACTATATGGTAGAATGGACACCAACAAATATTTTAGCTAATACTACAACAAGTAACCTTGGAATAGTACGTCCAATTATAACTGCTAGCAAAACAGCTGATAAAACAGCAGTTGTAGAAGGAGAAATTATTACATATACTATTACTGCAACAAATAGCGGAAGAGCTGATGGAAAAGCAGTTATAAAAGATACAATTCCAACAGGAACAACATTTGTTGAAGGAAGTATAAAAGTAAATAATGAAAATACAGATTATACAGCAGAAGATTTACAAAATGGAATAGAAGTAAATGTTTCAAAACAAAATGAACAAGGTGATGGAAAAACAGAATTAGTATTTCAAGTAAGAGTAAATGGCTTGGAATCTGATGAAAATGATAAAAAAGAATTAGTAGGTGTAGTAGAAAACAAAGCAACAGTAAATGAGATTCCAACAGAAGAGGTTAAAACACCTGCAATAATATTCTTTAAAAACGCAGAACAATCAACTGTAAAAGCAGGAGAAAAAATTCTATACACTATAACACTTGTAAATTCTAGTGAAGTGACAGGAAAGGTTATAGTAAAAGATGAAGCTCCAGAAAATACAACATTTGTCGATGGAAGCATCGAACTAAATAAAGTTCAACTTAAAGATAAAGATAATAATGTATTAACAGAGCAAAATTTAAAAGATGGAATAGAAGTTGAAGTTACAGCAAATAGTGAAGTAACACTAACATTTGAAGTAACAGTAAATGAACAAAATAGTTTAAACGATGGAGACATTATTAAAAATACAGCTTATGTAAATGAAAAACCATCAGAAGAAACAGAAACAGAATTCAATAAACCAGTAATTAGCAGTGAAAAAATAGCTAATAAGACTGCGGTAGTTGAAGGAGAAGAGCTAACATATATAATAAATGTTACAAATACAGGAAAAGCTGATGGAAAAGCAATAATAAAAGATGAAGCTCCAAAAGGAACAAAATTTGTTGAAGGAAGTATTACTGTTAATGGAGTAGAAAAAGCAGAATTAACTGAAAAAGACTTAAAAGAAGGAATAGAAGTAGACGTTCCAAAAACAAGTGATAATGGAGCAGGAACAGCAACAGTAAGTTTTAGAGTAATAGTAGAAAAAGGAACAATAGGAAAACTTACAAACGAAGCAAAAGTTAATGAAACTCCAACAGAAGAAGTAAAAACACCAGTAATAACATTTAATAAAGAAGTAAATAAACAAGTAGTAAAAGCTGGGGAAAGATTAATATATACAATAACACTAAAAAATACTAGCGAAGTATTAGGAAAAGTTACAGTTAGAGATAACATTCCAGCAGAGACAACATTTGTTGATGGAAGTATTGAACTAAATGAAGTTCAACTTAAAGATAAAGAGAACAATGTATTAACAAAACAGGATTTAGAACAAGGAATAGAAATTGAAGTTGCAGCAAATAGTACAGTGAAATTATCTTTTGAAGTAAGAGTAAATAGTGAAAATAACTTAAATGATGGAGACATTATTAAAAATACAGCTTATGTAAACGAAAAACCATCAAATGAAGAAGAAACAGAATTCAATAAACCAATAATTAGCAGTGAAAAAGAAGCTAATAAAACTGCAGTAGTTGCAGGAGAAAAATTAACATATACAATAAAAGTAACAAATACAGGAAAAGCAGATGGAACAGCAACAGTAAAAGATGAAGTTCCAACAGGAACAGAGTTTGTTAAAGGAAGCATTAAAGTTAATGGAGTTGAAAAAGCCGAATTAACTGAAAAAGACTTAAAAGAAGGAATTAAGGTAGATGTTCCAAAAGCAAGTACAAATGGAGCAGGAACAGCAACAGTAAGCTTTGAAGTAATAGTAAAAGAAGGAACAACAGGAATGCTAACAAATGAAGCTACTGTAAACGAAATTCCAACAGATGAAGTTAAAACACCAGTTATAACATTTAGCAAAGAAGCAGATAAAGAAACAGTAAAAGTAGGAGAGAACATTTTATATACTATAACACTTGTAAATTCTAGTGAAGTATCAGGAAAAGTTATAGTAAAAGATAGTGCTCCAACAGGAACAGAGTTTGTTAAAGGAAGTATTAAAGTTAATGGAGTTGAAAAAGCCGAATTAACTGAAAAAGACTTAAAAGAAGGAATTAAGGTAGATGTTCCAAAAGCAAGTACAAATGGAGCAGGAACAGCAACAGTAAGCTTTGAAGTAACAGTAAATGAAAATATAGAATTATCAAGTGTAATTAATAAAGCAAAAGTAAATGACAAAGACTCTAATGAAGTAACAACAAAAGTTATAACATATTACACTATTGAACATTACTATAATAATGTACTTGACTCAAGTGAAACAGTTACATCAGAGGAAAAAGAGATTGGAACAGTTATAAATGGTGGTTATGAATTAAAAGAAAAAGGTAAATTTAAATTTGTAAGAGATACTGGCTTACCACTTACATTAAGAGCTGATCCTTCAGAAAATGTAATAAGAATATATTATGAAGAGCCTAACATAACAGCAACAAAAACAAATAACTCAAAAGGAAAGAAACTTGTTGAAGGCGATAAAGTTGAATATACAATAAATGTTACAAACAACGGAAATGTATCAGGAGATGCAACTATTACAGATGAGATTCCAGAAGGATTAAAAGATGTATCTTTTGTGGAAACAAAAACAGGAAAAAATGATACTGTACAATTAAATGAAACAACTATTACATGGAATGTAAAAGAACTTGGCAAAGATGAAACCAGAACAATAAAAATTACTGCAACTATAAGTGAAGTAGAGAAAGAAACCACTATAACTAATGAAGTAAAAGTAGATGGTAATAAAACAGATGAAACAACAATTACAGTTACAAAACCAATAATAGAATCTAGTAAAACAGCAACTACAATATTAAAAAGAGACAACAAAGGAAATGTAATACCAGGTCAAGATTCAACAAAAGCAGAAGTTGGAGACACAATTATTTATACAATAACAGCTACAAATAAATCTGATGTAAAATCAGATATTGAAATAAGCGATGATTTATCTAATTTACCAGTAACATTTGTAGATGGAAGCATAAAAGTAAATGGAAGTGCTTCAACAAAAGCTAAATATGAAAATGGAAAAGTAACATATAAATCAACATTAGCAGCAGGAGCAACAGTTACATTAGAATTTAAAGTGAAAGTTAATGAAGGAACACCAGTAAAAACTGTTATCAAAAATGTGGCAGTTGTAAATGGTGAAAACAAAGAAGCTATAACTACAGTGGTTAAAAAAGTTTGTGTAAAAACAACAGCAGAAACAGTAAATTCATTAGATATGATTTTAGTACTAGATATTTCAGGAAGTATGGATGAAAATAATAGACTAGCTGATTTAAAAACTGCAGCTAAAAATTTAACAAATAAATTATTTAGTGCACAAACAGACTCTACTTTAACTCTTATAAAATACTCAACAACAGCTAGTAATCCAACAACATATCAATATGACCAAAAAGATCAAGCATTAAAAGCAATTAAAAATCTAAAAGCAGATGGAGGAACAAACTTTTATAAGGCACTAGATACAACAATTAACACTATAGGAAACAACCCTAATAGAAATACAATAGTTGTATTCTTAACAGATGGTGCACCTACATTCTATAGAAAAGATAATGAGCCAGGAAATAAACTAATAGAAACAAATTCTAGTAACGATAACAGCTATAAAGACAACTTAAGACCACAAATAATTCAAAAGGCACAAGAACTAAAATCTAAACCTAATACAACAATATATTCAATAGGAGTAGGAATTTCTGGAAAGAAAGTACAATATGTTGAAAGAGATGTACCAGCAGAATTACAAGGAATATTTGATGGGACAAAAGACGTAGAAGATGGAAAAGGTAAAAATAAACAAACAATAACATATCATTATATGAAAGTTAAAACTTATGCGGAATATTTATTAAACAACATAGCATCAAGTGGAAGCTATATAAATACAAAAGACATTAATTCAACATTTGATGATATATTTAAACAAGCAACCTCATCTGAGCATATATATATGACAGAAGATGTGCCTGTAACAATAAATATACCAGAAACAAAAACAATTATAAGTGATATACAAGTTAAAATAGGAAATGGTACACCTACAGCATATACATTAAATGAATTAAGAAATGGAATTGATGGACTAAAATATACAGATGGTGTAGGATTTACTTGGACAATAACAGACATTAATACATTAAATAAAGAGCTTTATATATCTTATACAGTACAAGGTATAGCAAATAATTAAAATAATAAATACAGGTAGTTTCCACACTACCTGTATTTTAAAAGATAAAAGGAGTATAACTTTATGAGAATGGAAAAAAATAGGCAGAGAAGAAAGAAAAGACGATTGATAATTGGTATAATTCTAATTACTTTATTAATAATTTTATCTGCCATATATATGTGGAAAAAAATGCAAGAACAACAAGTAGAAAATGAACAAAAAGAAATAGAAGCGAAAATGGAAGAAAATGAAAAAAAGTTAGAAGAAGAAAAAGAATATAATGGAATGAAAATAAAAAATATTATAATAAATAAAAATGAAAAAGATATTGAATTAAAAGCAACA
>OGQV01001697.1_pt1 | contig 15276 bp, 10 predicted proteins | sample 1553311 | NCBI WGS metagenome assembly OGQV01 (sample SAMEA2579976, study PRJEB22360) | human gut metagenome
TCAGGGCTTTGCCCCGAGACCTCACGACCTTTTTAAAAAAAGGTCGATCAAAAACTTTTACGTCGCTACGCTATGATTGCCGTTTGCTCGGCTATCGTTCACTTACAGTGTAAACGTATACGTACCCGCGGTGAGCGTCATTTCTTCCGTAGTGCCGTCTTTTTTCGGCAGGTAGACTTCCGCTTCGGCGTCAAACGGGATGACGACGGTGTACGTCACTTCGCCGTTATCCTCGTACCGCCAGCCGGTTTCATAGTAGCCTGCAGCGGTATTGACCCCGGCTTTTGCCGCGCCGAGTCTTACATCGGGCTGCGGGCGGATGACGGCCTTTTTATAACCGGGCACGTCCGGCACGGGGTTCAGGCCGCAGACGTTCTTATACACCCACTCGAACACCGCGCCGTAAGCGTAGTGGTTCATGGAGTTCATGCTGATGCCGCTGATCTTACCGTCCGGATTGACGGAGTTCCAGCGCTCCCAGATCGTTGTGGCACCCATGTTGACCTCATACAGCCAGCCGGGATTTTCCTCGTTCAAAAGCAGCGTATAGGCTTCTGCATTCGCGCCGTTATCGGAGAGCGCGCGGCACAGCACAGGCGTGCCGAGAAAGCCGGTCTTCAGCTTGCCTTTATTCATCGCGAGCAGGCCGCGCAGGGTTTCGGTGATCTTCTCGCGTGCGAACTCCGGCGCAAGCCCAAACGAAAGCGAAATGGCGTTGCCGGTCTGCGTTGCGGCCGCGCACCTGCCGCCCGCAGTGTAAAACTCGCGGCGGATGGCGTCGAGAATTTCGTCTGCACGCTTTTTGTAGACGTCGTACTCAGTCGTTTTGCCGAGCGCGCGTGCGGCATTTGCAACGCACATGGTGCTCTTATAGTAGTAGGCGGAGCACAGGAACGTGATGTCCGTGCCGCCGAGAACAGACTCGGGATTGAAGCCGGATTCCGGGCCGTCCAGTGCGAGCCAATCGGCAAAGTGGAACTCAATGCCCGGCCACAGGCGTGTTGCGCCGTGCGCTTCGTCGTAGCGGTAGATCCAATCTGCCCACAGCTTCATGCTCTCGAAGCCGTTTTCGAGCACGCTGATGTCGCCCGTTGCAATGTAGGTTTCCCAAGGGACGATGGCTGCGGCGTCTGCCCAGCCGCAGTGACCGCCGCCGTTTGCGAGCATCGGGTTTGCTTCGCCCGGCTTGCGGCTGATGAGCAGCGGGGCGACATCCGGCACTTTGCCGTCGAGGCGCTTCTGTTCCTCCAAAAGGTCTCGGATATACTTCGTATAGAACGCGCCGCAATCCATGTTGTAGTTCGCCGTGGGGCAGAACGCCTGCGCGTCGCCCGTCCAGCCCATGCGCTCGTCGCGCTGCGGGCAGTCGGTCGGCACGTCGAGGAAGTTATCGCGCTGGCTCCAGACAGAGTTCAAGTACAGGCGGTTGACCTTCTCGTTTGCGGTCGTGATCTCGCCGGTCTGCTCGAGGTCGGAATAAAGCGCCCACGCCTGAATATCCGTGATGCCGGTGAGGTCTGCCACGCCGGAGAATTTGATGTAGCGGAAGCCGTAGAAGGTCGCAATCGGTCGAATAAAGGCTTTTTTGCCCGTCGAAATATAGCGGTATTCGGAAAGCGCAGTGCGCAGGTTATCGCGGTAGAAGCAGTCATCCTGCAACAGCTCGCCGGTCTGCACGCGCAGCTCGACACCTGCGGGCAGGTCGGCCATGAACGTGAACCACCCCGTAATGTTCTGGCCGAGGTCGAACACAAGCTCGTTTTTCGGCGTGGTGATCTGCTTCGGGGTGATGATATGCTTTGCTTTTACGGGCAGCGAGAGGCGCGCGGAAATTGCGCCGAGGTTCGTCGTGGTGTTGCGCTTCACCGGCTGCCAATTTGCATAGGTGCAGGACGGCGCGCACCAGTTTTCGATTTCGAGGTTCGCATCGTAGCGCTCGCCGTCGTAGATGTTGCCGAACGTCAGCGGGTTCGGCGCGCACTGCCAGCTTTCGTCCGTGACGATGACGGTCTCGCCCTGCGTGGTGGTAACGTGCAGTTCACCGAAGAGCAGGTATTCCTCTGTGTACATATTGCAGGGTTTTCCCGGGAAATTCGTTTCGTAATCGCCGACGACGCCGTCAAAACCAAAGCGGCCTTTCGCCCAGCCGTTGCCCAAAATGGCGCCGATGACGTTTTCGCCGGTGTGAATGAGGTCGGTCACGTCGTAAGTCTGGTACTGAATCCAGCTGTCGTAGGCGGTGCAACCGGGGACAAGATACTCATCGTTCGCCTTTTCGCCGTTCAAATAGAGCTCGTAGATGCCGAGACCCGTGAAGTATGCGCGGGCAGAGAGAACTTCGCCGGGAATCTCAAACGCGCGGCGCATGTACGGGGCGGTGTCCGGCGCAAGGCACGGAGAAATACGCTGTGCCGTGAACGGCTCGTCGAGCTTTGCGGTCTCGAACCACGCAGTGTCGCTTGTGACCAATTCACCGTTATCGCCCATAACGGTAACGCGCCAGAAGTAGCGCGTGCGGGGCTCGAGGGCGATTTCCACCGGTACACCGAGGGACGACGCGGTTTTGCACGCGCCGGTATCAAAGATAACATCGGCAAAATCCTCCGTTTTGGAAACCTCCACGCGCGCCCAAAGCTGCTTTTTCGCTTCGGTATCCGTGACTGTCCACGAGACGTGCGGCGTTTTCAGATCAAAACCGAGCGGGTTGACGATACGGTTTGTTTTCATTCTCTGAATTTTCATGTTCCGTTCCTTTCTGTGCGTTTGCACGTGCGGCTTTTTCCTTTGCCGCTTCGTATTCCGGCCGCGTAAAGCTGCGGCATTTTGTTCTATTTCACAGAATATCAGATATGAAGATGAAAAACAAGGACTCAATTTCCGCAAAAATACGTCCTTATTTTCAGTAATTGCATGCGAAGATGTTGAACTAAGCCGTTTTCAAAAGTTCTTATAGGTTAGCCGCGACTTTAGCTTGACACAAGTCCATATTTGTGGTTTAATAAGCAAACAAGTTTATCGGTGCCGCAAAGCGGCACTGCGATAAGGGAGTAGTCGGCGCGAAGCGCTGTATGGTCGACACACTTGAGGAAACTCACGGCTATGCATGAAATGACGAGACTTATCCGAAAGGCATCTCCGGCTTTTCGGATGAGTCTTTTTTATTGCCCGCGCACGTATACTTTTATGACAAAACAACGGAAAACGGTGATTAAAATGAGCTTATGGGAACTCTTAATTCTGGCAGTTGGCCTTTCAATGGACGCATTTGCGGTTTCGGTATGTAAGGGGCTTTCGGTGAAAAAGCTGAAAGCGAAACACATGCTGACTGTGGGTGCCTATTTTGGCGGATTTCAGGCACTGATGCCTCTTTTAGGATACATTTTGGGTATACAGTTCCAGTCAATGATTCAGCAGTTCGACCACTGGATCGCGTTTGTGCTGCTGGTGCTGATCGGCCTGAGCATGATAAAGGAATCGCGCGAGGAAGCGGAGAACCTCAACGATTCGTTCAGCTTTAAGACGATGCTGCCGCTCGCGGTGGCGACGAGCATCGACGCGCTGGCGGTGGGCGTAACGTTCGCGTTTTTGCAGGTCAAAATCGTACCGGCCATCAGCTTTATCGGCGCAACGACGTTCATTCTTTCGGCGATCGGTATTCGCATCGGCAACATTTTCGGCGCGAAGTATAAATCGAAAGCAGAGCTTGTCGGCGGCATCGTGCTGATTTTGATGGGTGTGAAAATTTTGTTAGAGCACCTCGGCGTACCGGATATGATTTTCGGTTAAGAACCGGAAACAAGAAAGCGCCCCGCTTCCTTTTATGGAAAGCGGGGCGCTGTTTTGTTTTAATTTACGAACTAAAGTAACCCGTTAAATTACTTCTGTGCGTCGTAGTACTCCTGATATGCGGTGTAGCCCTGGAGCTCGATGTTCGATGCACGCTTATCGGTGTAGATCTTCTCAATGTCATGAACCTGATTGGACTCAGCAAAGTCTTTCAGATCCTGAACGAGCTTATCGAACGTTGCGTCGTCGGAAGCCATGATGATCTGCGGGATACGCATCTTGCACTCATCGGTGATAGCCTGTCTGGACATACCGAGGTCCTCGGTCGGATCGATCTCAAGAGAGAGGCCGGTGTTTTCGTCGGTCAGGAACTTCTGGCCGGGGATTGCCGGATGGATGGAATCTTCCGGAGTGAAGACGTGATTCTGAATGGAGATAACCCAGCTTCTGGATTCTTCCGGCTGCTGCTCGTTAACTGCATACTTCGTCAAGTCAACGTTATCGGAGTGAGCCGGCTGAGACCAGAACCAGCAACCTGCTGCGTTCTTTTCGTCAGAGGTAAGCTCTTCTTCCGGCTTCTTGAGGATCGGGTTGCCCTCTTCGTCCTTGCCTTCCCAGAGGCCGCCCTCAGGACCGTACATCATGTTGATGGAGCCGTCCTTCGTGAGCATCCAAGAATAGAGGTCGAAGATACGCTGCGGGTTTTCAGCCTTTGTGGTGATGCAGTTGACGTTCCAACCAACCGTGCCGCCTTCTTCGCCGTAGACATAGTCAACGCCGTCAGCTGCCGGATAGATCGGAGAATCCTTAAGCTCCCAACCGAGGAGATCGTAGGTGTTGCCGTCCTTCTCCTGAAGGAGGGTACGGAAGTGGGTGGTATCGTCCTGAGAGAAGTCATAGTACAGAACCGCTGCACGGCCGTTGGAGAGCTTCTCTGTGTACTGATCGGTGCTGTCGGTATACGTGGTCTCCGGGAAGAGGCCGTCTTTATACCACTGGTTAGCAATCTTCAGAGCTTCAATATAGTTGTCGTCATAGACAGCAAGCTTAATGTCGTTATCCGCCTGAGACCAGTACGTATCAACAAGGTTCGGGTGGCCGTAGGAACGATAGATAGCGGAAACGGTGTAGAAGCCGTTATCGTCGTTTCTCGGGAGCCACGGGAAGATGCTCTGGTCGTCGGAGGTCTTAACACCCTTGTCCTTAGCATCCAGCATGAACTGGTGCAGGTCTTCGAGCGTCTTGAGCTCCGGGGAACCGAGCTGCTCATAAACGTCGTGGTTGACCATCCAACTCATGTTACCGCCGGTAGCGCCCTTACGAGCCCAGTTCGGGATACCATAGAGGCCGCCGTTAACGGACAGCAGCTTCTGGGTGGATTCGAGGATGTCCTCATCAAAGGAGCAGCCTTCATACTTCAAGGTGTTGATATCGACGAGCTTGCCGAGGTTGATGAGCTTCAGCCAGTTCGCGTTACGGTCGAGGATGATAACATCCGGCAGGTCGTCGGAGGAGATCATCAGGTTCAGTTTGGAATCCGCATCAGCTTCCGGGCAGGAATAGTTGAGCGTGATGTTGAACTTTTCGTTCATGTACTTCGATGCAGCGTCTTCGCCCCAGGGCTTAACGGAACCCTGATAGCTGTAATATGCATCAAATTCGTAGTGCTCGGTGGTGTCGTCCGGGCCGGAGGAACCGGTTACCTCGGAGCTTGCGTCACCGCCTTCTGTGGATTCCGCTGCGGAAGATTCCGTTTTGGAAGATGTGCTGCTGCCAGCCGTGGAAGAGTTTCCGCCGCCGCCGCAGCCGGCTACTGTCAGAATCATGGATGCTGCCATGACTGCTGCCAGAGCCTTCAAGAGAGAGTTTCTGGACTTCATACTTTGCCTCCTTAAAGAATGCTTCGTCAATACACCTTGCATTGACAATTTATTTTATGATTAGCCCTTAACGGAACCGATCATAATGCCTTTTACGAAGTAGCGCTGCAGGAACGGATAAACGATGATGATCGGAATGATCGTAACAAACATCGTAGCCATTGTAATGGAGCGCACGTTGGTCTGCTTGCCCTTCAAAGCGTTGCCGTCGATGGTGACGCCCATGCCCGCAGAGGACATCTGTTCCGCGAACTTCGCTTCGTTGACGATTGCGAGAAGGACGTTCTGCATCGGCTTCAGGTAATCCTGTGTAATGTACAGGTTTGCCTGGAACCAGTCGTTCCAGTGCTGCACACCGAAGTACAGGGCGATCGTCGCGATGATCGGTGTGGAGAGCGGGAAGTAAATCTTAAAGAAGATGGTTATGTAGTTTGCGCCGTCGATGAGGGCAGATTCTTCAAGCGCTTCCGGCAGAGACTGGAAGTAGCTGCGCATGAGGATCATGTTCCACAGGTTGACGAGTGCCGGGATGATGTACACGAGGAAGTTGTTCTTGAGACCGAGACTGAGGTTCAAGAAGTAGGACGGCATGAGGCCGCCGCCGAAGTACATCGGGATAAGACACAGCATTGCGTAAACTTTTTTGCCTACGAGATTCGTTCTGGAAATTGCGAATGCCAGCATACCGGTAATGAGCACGCCGCCGACCGTACCGATGACGGTACGTGCGATGGTGATGAAGTACGCCATCCAGATCTTCGGGTTTGTGAAAACCAGCTCGTAGTTTCTCCACGTAAACTTACGCGGATAGATGGTCAAACCACCAAGGGTGGTATCGTTGGAATCGTTCAAGGAAATCGCAAGGGAATTCAGGAACGGGTACAGCGTAAGGACAAGAACCAGAACGATGGTGACGATCATGATGATATCGATCACGTAGTCGCTGGCCACGCGCTTGGCGCGGATTTTGTTTGGATTTTTTGCCATCTCTCTGTTCCCCCCTTAGAAAAGCTGTGCTTCGCCGAATTTACCTGCTACGTAGTTGGAACCAAGGAGCAGTGCGAAGTTGACGATAGACTTAAAGAGACCGGCCGCTGCTGCGAAGGAGAAACGACCCTGGCTGACACCCAAACGATAAATGAAGGTATCAAGCACGTCTGCGTATTCTTTCAACATGGAGTTGCCCATCTGCTTGGTGAGCATCATGATCTGGTCGAAGTTTGCATTCAGGATGCCGCCGACCTGGAAGATAAACATCAGGATGATGGTCGGTTTGATGGACTTAATTGTGATATGCCACATCTTCTGTGCGCGCGTTGCACCGTCGATATCAGCCGCTTCATACATATCCTGGCTGATGCTCGTGATAGCGGAGATGAAGATGATCGCGTTCCAGCCAAGCTCCTTCCAGATATCCGTGCACAATGTAATGCCCCAGAAGTACTTGCCTTCGGTGAAGAAGCCGATCGGTTCTTTAATGACGCCGATCCACATGAGAAACTCATTGATGGCGCCGCCGTCGGTGGACATGAGGTCAAACATCAACGTTGCGCACACAACCCAAGAGATGAAGTGCGGCAGGTAGCTGACGGTCTGAACCGTTTTTTTCAGCGGCTGGAAGTTCATTTCGTTCAGCAGCACTGCGAAGAAAATCGGCAGCGGGAAGCCAATGAACATCTTAAGAGCGCTGATGACCAGCGTGTTGCGCATAGCCAGTCCGAAGTACTTATCGGCAAACATGGTCTGGAAGTGTTTGAAGCCTACCCACTGGCTGAAGCCCGGGAAATCACCGAGCTGGAAATCCTGGAAGCCCATAACCACGCCGTACATCGGTACGTAGCTGAACAGGAGGACTAAGAGGATGCCGGGAACTACCAATATCTGCAGATCCCACTGGGCAAGCATTCTGGAAAAGACGTTCTTTTTGCGTAAGACCGTATTTCCACTCGCTTGTGCTTGTTTCAATCTCATCACGCTCCATTTCCACAAAAGATGGAAAATTTTTTACAAAAAGCAGAACTCAAAGCCTGCTTAAAGCCAATTTTTTTGAAACCCGACTGCCTTTTGCAGTTTTACGGTTTTCTCATCGAAAGCCCTGAACGATGTTCGGATGGTTTCCAAATTTGTCTAAATCTCCGCAACAACTTCTTCAGGAATTGTTCATATTATACACACGCATCTGTAACAATTCAAGGACAAATTGTGCAAAGCATATTGACAAATTATGCAAACCGTGTACAATATAGGTACAAAAGGTAAATTTTATGGTGAAGCTGGTGGGCATATGTCACAAAGCACTATCTTAGACACACAAAAATGCGAGCATGAAACCGCATCCATTTTGAACAATTTTACTATTGCCTTCGGAAAGGTGCATTGGGGCTTCCCGGATCTTGAAATATTCGACAGTTTGTTTGAAGATCAGCAGTTCTTGCTGCTGCTCTGCACAGAGGGCAAGGCAAAGGTCGAGTTGAATCATCACATTTCGAATATGCTTCCGGGAGGACTTATTTGCGTGCGCAAAAGCGATGCTTTCCACTTTGCGGAATGTGAAATGCACGATATGCAGTTTTTGTGGCTGCCCTTTACCTTTAAGCGCATTTGTGAATGCTCCTGTGCCGATGCGGCGGTGCTGAACGATTTTCTTTGTGGAAAATTGAGCGCTGTTGGTTATGATGAACAACTTGTCGATTACAGCATGTTCCTGAAAAAGCGCATTTGCGGCGGCAAGCGTTGCTGCCTTGAGCCGGTGCTCTCCGGCTTTATATTAGATTGTATATTCGCCTTGGCGCAAAACCGTGAGGCGCTTTCTGACCGCGAGAAGCTTGTGGCCTATTTAAAAGAGCATGCAAAGGATAAAATCAGCGTGCCGGAGCTTGCAAAGATGATGTCCGTTTCCGAGCGCTCGCTTTTCTATTTCTTTAAGAAGAATTTCCAGACCTCGCCGACCGATTTCATCAACTGCGTGCGCATGAACGCCGCCGCAGAGCACATCCACCGCGGGTTATCCGTGAAAGAAGTGACCGAAATGTACCACTTTTCGGAATCTTCTGCGTTCTGCCGGTTATTTAAGAAGCACTTCGGCATCACGCCGACGGAATACCGGCAGCTGGCAGAAAAATCGCAGCTGAAAATCGTCTCGCAGGACAAGCTGAAGGATTAACCGTATATCTTTCACGCGATCCATAGATAACAAAACACCGCCCGTTCGGAAAAGCTCCGAGCGGACGGTGTTCTTTATCTTACATTATATTGTATTCGATCAGTCAATGACCTTGTTGTCGCGATCCGGAACAATTTTTTCAAGGAACTGCTCTACGGTCATGGCGCCGAGGTCGCCCTCTTTGCGCTTACGGATAGAGACAGTGCCGTTTTCGATGTCCTTATCGCCGACAACGACCATATACGGCACCTTTTCGAGCTGTGCTTCGCGAATCTTGTAGCCAATCTTCTCGCTGCGGTCGTCGACCTCGCAGCGGAAGCCCTTGTCTTCAAGCTGCTTCTTGACTTCATAGAGATAGTCGAGGTGGCGGTCTGCGATGGGCAGCAGCTTCACCTGTACCGGGGCGAGCCACAGCGGGAACGCGCCCGCGTACTTTTCGATGAGCAATGCGAGGGTACGCTCGTAGCAGCCGATGGAGGTACGGTGAATGATGCACGGGGTCTTCTGCTTGCCGTCCTTATCGGTGTAGACCATGCCGAACTGCTCAGCGAGCATCTGGTCGATCTGAATGGTGATAAGCGTATCTTCCTTGCCGTACACGTTCTTAATCTGGATATCGAGCTTCGGGCCATAGAACGCAGCTTCGCCGATGCCGACCTCGTACGGAATCTCGAGGTGGTTGAGGATGCGCTCCATGAGGCCCTGTGCCTCGTTCCACTGCTCTTCCGTGCCGATATACTTTGCGCGGTCATTCGGATCCCATTTCGAGAAGCGGTAGGAAACGTCCTCATACAGACCGAGTGTCTTCAGCATGAAGATTGCAAGCTCCAGGCTCTTTCTGAACTCGTCTTCCAGCTGCTCCGGTGTGCACATGAGGTGGCCTTCGGAAATGGTGAACTGGCGCACACGGATCAGGCCGTGCATCTCGCCGCTTGCTTCATTACGGAACAGTGTGGAGGTCTCGTTGTAGCGCAGCGGCAGGTCGCGGTAGGAACGCTTGCGGTTTAAATAAGCCTGATACTGGAACGGGCAGGTCATCGGGCGCAGGGCGAAGACTTCCTTGTCCTTCTCCTCGTCGCCGAGCACGAACATGCCATCCTTATAATGATCCCAGTGGCCGGAAATCTTGTACAGGTCGCTCTTTGCCATGAACGGGGTCTTTGTCAGCAGCCAGCCGCGGCGCTGCTCCTCGTCCTCGACGAAGCGCTGCAGAAGCTGAACGATGCGTGCGCCCTTCGGCAGCAGGATCGGCAAGCCCTGACCGATAACGTCGCTTGTGGTGAAAAGCTCCAGCTCACGGCCGAGCTTGTTGTGGTCGCGCTTCTTGGCTTCCTCCAGCATGGTGAGATGCTCTTCCAGCAAGCTCTGCTTCGGGAACGCGATGCCGTAGAGACGCTGCAGCATCTTGTTGCTTGCATCGCCGCGCCAGTAAGCGCCTGTGATGGAGGTAAGCTTTACAGCCTTGACATTGCCGGTGCGCATGAGGTGCGGGCCTGCGCAGAGGTCCGTGAAATCGCCCTGCTTATAGAAGGAGATGTGCTCGCCCTCGGCAGCGTGCTCACGGATGAGCTCCTCTTTATAGTCCTGACCCTTCATGAGCTCCAGTGCTTCCGCGACCGGCAGCTCGAAGCGCTCGATCTCGATGTCTTCCTTGATGATCTTCTTCATCTCGGCTTCGATCTTTGCGAGGTCGTCGTTGGTGATGGCCTGCGGCAGCTCCATATCATAATAGAAGCCGTTATCCACAGCCGGACCGATGGCAAACTTTGTGCCCGGGTACAGGCGGTTTACCGCCTGCGCCATGATGTGGGACGCAGTGTGCCAATATGCCTTTTTGCCCTCTTTATCGTCAAACGTCAAAATCTCTACCTTGCAATCTTCGTTGAGCACGGTGCGCAGGTCGCACACCTCGCCGTTCACTTTTGCGGCACATGCGGACTTATAAAGACCCATGCCGATGCTTTTTGCGACTTCCGCTACGGAAACGCCGCTTTCAAATTCCTTTTCGCTGCCCTTCAGGTCAACCTTGATCATGATTCTCAATCCTTTCCTAATTCTCTGATAAAATAAAAAGCCCCGGGATCCCTCACCGGGATCTCGGGGCGACACTGCGCGGTTCCACCCGAGTTCCTGCGTGTTAAAACACACTTGTGTTAACACACAGCTCGTTTTCTGCCTTAACGCGGCGGCAACGTCCGCCTTTTCGGTAAACCGTTCGGCGGCGGCTCAAAGGTGGTATTTCGGTTTCGCTTTCCGCGGTGCTTTCAGCCGGTGGCAACCGCTCTCTTTTGAAAAGACCTGAACCCGAACTTCCTTATCAAAGCCCTTTTCTTGTCCCCCATACTATCACCGTTTTTCTGAAATGTCAACACCCAAGAAAAGAGTTTTTCACATAAATTCTTCATTGTCTATTATCGTAGACAGTAAAATGTCTATTTACGCATACAATTTGCGTAGAGGTGATACACTTGCTTTGGGAAAATAATATTGTGGGGCAAACAATACGGTCTGTGCGCAAAGCAAAAGGCATGTCGCAAGAGGTTTTAAGCGGCTTTGCGGGCATCGCGCGCACGCATTTGACGATGATCGAGTGCGGGACAAAGCAGGCGAATTTCTCGACGATATGCAAGATTGCGGAAGCGTTTGATATGCGCCCCAGCGAGCTTGTCCGCAAAATGGAAGAAGCGGAAGAAAAGCGGGATAAATAGACCCGCAGAAAAAATTTTTTTTCTAAAAAGCAAAAAAATCGGCTTATATACTGGGCTCTTGTATAAAACAGAAAGAAACCGTAACTATTTCTTAAATTCTTTGGTTGACATATGCAAGGAAAAGAGATAAAATTGTACATGGAATGCTTTACACTTTTTAAGTCAGCCGTGTTCCGAGCAGTTTATGCGGCTGCTTTTTGTGTGGAGCCTTCACAGGGAATAACGCACCCTGCATAACCTAATTTAGTAATTGAATATCGAAAACCTTAGCGAAGGAGGTGCCCAATGCCACAAGTACCAATTTGGGGTTGTGTTCTGATCGTACTGGCAGTCGCCGCTTTGTGCGGCGCTCTCGCTTTCTTTGCGGGTGTGAATCATCGAAAAAGAGAAGCGGAAGCTGCCATCGGTTCGGCAGAAGACGAAGCCAAGCGGATCATCAGCAACGCGATTAAAACGGCTGCCGCAAAGAAAAAGGAAGCCGTGCTCGAGGGCAAGGACGAAATTCACCGTCTGCGCAACGAGTCCGAACGCGAGATGAATGACCGCAGAAAAGAAATTCAGCGTCAGGAGCGCCGCGTTTCCCAGAAAGAAGAATCTTTGGATAAAAAGATGGAAAATCTGGAATCCAAAGAAAACGCGGTCGAAAATAAGATGCGCAAGGCGGAGGAACGCCTGAAAGAGGCAGAATCCGTTAAGAAAAGTCAGATCGACATGTTGGAGAGGATCTCTTCCTTTACCGTGGACCAGGCAAAAGAGTATTTGCTCAAGTTACTTGAGGATGATCTTGTGCATGAAAAGGCCATTAAAGTAATGGAATATGAACAGCAGACGAAGGAAGAATGCGACAAGCTGGCAAGAGAGATCATTTCGGTCGCCATTCAGCGCTGCGCGGCGGATCACGTATCCGAAGCCGCCATCAGCGTCGTTCCGCTGCCCAACGATGAAATGAAGGGCAGAATCATCGGCCGCGAAGGCCGTAACATCCGCGCCATTGAACAGCTTACCGGCGTGGATCTCATCATCGATGACACACCTGAAGCCATTACGCTTTCGAGCTTTGAGCCCGTAAGACGTGAAGTGGCAAGAATCGCCCTTGAAAAGCTGATCTCGGATGGCAGAATCCACCCGACCAGAATTGAGGAGACGATTGAGAAAGCCCGCCGCGAAGTGGATGCGACCATTAAAGCCGAGGGCGAACGCGCCGTGCTTGCTGCCGGCGTAAACGGCATTCACCATGAGCTTGTTAAGCTGCTTGGTCGGCTGCGTTACCGCACCAGCTATGGACAGAATGTCCTCAACCACTCTCTGGAAGTTTCTTACCTTGCCGGTATGATGGCTTCCGAACTGGGTCTTGACCCCACCATTGCAAGAAGAGCAGGTTTGCTGCATGATATCGGCAAAGCGCTCGACCACGAGATTGAAGGCTCCCATGTGGAGATCGGCGTGGATGTTGCAAGAAAGTACAAGGAAAGCGAAGCCGTTATCCACGCAATTGCCGCACACCACGGCGACATTGAAGCGAAAACGGTCATTGCCTGCCTGGTGCAGGCAGCCGATGCCATCTCGGCAGCACGCCCCGGCGCGCGCCGCGAGAACATCGAAAACTATATCAAACGTCTCGAAAAGCTCGAGGCCGTGGCTGCATCGTTTGACGGTGTGGATCGCTGCTACGCCATTCAGGCCGGCCGCGAGATCCGCGTCATGGTAAAGCCCGAAGTGATCAACGATGAGAAAATGACGCTGCTCGCCCGTGACATCTGCAAGAAGATTGAGGAAGACCTCGAATATCCGGGTCAGATTAAGGTCAACATGATCCGTGAAAGCAGAGCGGTCGATTTCGCGAAATAACATAGTTCGTCACAACGCTCAACCGAATCACAAGCAAAGCCCTCCGGGAGGAATCTCGGAGGGCTTTTGTTATGTAAAACCGCGCGTCGGTGGGTTCTCCCCCGCCTCGGCACGCGATTTTGCTGTAAAAAAAGCAACACCTCTTACCTGCCGACAAGATCAAGCACAAATGCTCGGATTTTCGGTGCTACGGTCAAAAGGTGTTGCTTTGCAAAATACAATTTAATTATGTACTGAAATTTGTGTTAGCTTTGATAAATGGGGTGCGCAAAATATGTGTAAAAAATTCACATTTTGTCGATTAAGACGCATTGTCCATCTGCAAACACAGTTTATCGGAAATCATGGCGATGAACTCGCTGTTCGTGGGCTTGCCCCGCGTGTTGTGAATGGTATAACCGAAATACGAATTCAACACATCCACATCACCGCGATCCCAAGCGACTTCGATCGCATGGCGAATGGCGCGTTCCACACGGGAGCTCGTGGTCTCGTACTGCTTTGCCACACTCGGATATAGCTGTTTTGTCACCGCATTGATAATCTCCGGGTCTTCGATGGCCATGATGATGGAATCCCGAAGATAGTGGTATCCCTTAATGTGGGCCGGCACGCCAATCTGGTGCAGAATCTCCGTAACCTGAATGCGCAGGTCGCTGCGGCTGGTGCCGTTTGACGGATGCTGTGCCGCACCGGCCAACGTAAAGATACGGTCGATGATCTCGGTTTTGCTGAACGGCTGGATGGCGTAATAATCTGCGCCGGCCTCCATGATCTGCCGCTCCAAAGTGTTTGAGGAATACGCTGCCGTGATGATGAACACCGGCTTTGGCAGTCCCTCGGCCTTCACTGCGTGCATAACGCCCAGCGCATCCACGCCCGCCATAAAGAGATCCATTACAACCACATCCGGTTTTTCATCCCGTATTTTGGTCAGTAGCGCTGTTCCGTTCCTGTTTACGGTCACAACCTGTGCACCCCGCGAAGCCAATGCGTCGGTGTTTTCACGGCTCCATTCGCCGTCATCCGCACAAATGATGACCTTTATTTGCTTTTCCATGGCTTACCTCCTGCGTGATTTAAATTGTGAACAAATTTTACCATATCATACACGCTATTTCAAGAGGGTAAATGAAATTTCTTTAATTTATTTGTTTTCTAATAAAAAAATGCATCTTGATTTTGTTAGCTTTCATCACGCTTTCGGTTGATACACTTCTAATTTCGACAAAAATCAGCAGATAATCTAATATTTTTATTACAGTCAATATCTCGGCGAGTTTCTTACCAAAAAGATGTATGAAACAGAACGGAAACCGATTCTGTAAGATTGTGTCATACCTTCTGTGAGAAACATGGCAATGCGGCGCGAAAAAGGGACGCGTGCGCCGCAGCCCACCGTCCCCCTCGTCTTAATTTTCGTTCAGGTTTTCGAGCATCGTTTCGGCAAAAATACCATAGCCGCGTGTAGCATCATCTACGAAAACGTGCGTCACCGCACCGACCAGCTTACCGTCCTGCAAAATGGGGCAACCGCTCATGCCCTGCACAATGCCGCCGGTACGTGCAAGCAGCTCCGGGTCGGTCACGTGCAGCACAAGGGTACGTGTTTCCTGCTCGCCGTCTGTGCTGACGCGCTCAAGCTCCGCATCAAACAGCCGCATACCCTCATCGTCGATCGTGGCGGCGATCTGTACGGCACCTGTATGCACATTTCCGCGCGGCAGCACCTCTACGGCCTCGCCCTCGTGCGGTGCGGAGAGTTTGCCGTAAAGCCCAAGCTCCGTGTTCTGCGTCAGCGTGCCAAGGCTCTTGCCGCCCGTAAAATACCCGCGCAGGCGGCCCGGCCGACCGCTGCTGCCGCGCTCGATGCCGCAGACGGAAACGGCAG
>OGQV01001704.1_pt1 | contig 15246 bp, 12 predicted proteins | sample 1553311 | NCBI WGS metagenome assembly OGQV01 (sample SAMEA2579976, study PRJEB22360) | human gut metagenome
GCCAGTGATGGGTTAAGTGATAACAGGTGTCTGGAAATATAGGGGCAAATCCAGCGTTTGCCGTTACCAATGTTTATGCCGCAGAATTAATGACCAAAGCGGAATTTGAAAAAGTTGAATCGCAATATGAAAAAATAGGTGATATTTCAACCAGTAATGAAATGTCGACCGCAGATGCGAAAGAAGATTTGATCAAAAAAGCCGATGAAAAAGGGGCTGATGTGTTGGTACTGACCTCTGGTCAGACTGACAATAAGATCCACGGCACGGCGGATATTTATAAGAAGAAGTAATTCTGAACCCTATATAAACATCCCCGATGCGTAAGTTTATCGGCGATCATCTATTGAAATTTATGCCGGATAAAGCGTTCGCGCTGCATTCGGCAGTTCAGCTTTTCAGCCGCCGCCAGAACGTCGTCCGGCTGATACCTAAATAATTCGCCGCTGCTGTTTTATCGCCATTAAATTTCTCCAGTGCCTGTTGTGGTGTCAGTAAGCGTGGAGCGGGAGTTTTCGCCGACTCGCGCGCCAGTTCCGGCAGTAGCAGCTGCAAAAATTGCGGCGTTAAATCCGGCGTCGGTTCCACACTTAAAAATAGCGCCAGTCGCTCCATCATATTGCGCAGTTCACGAATATTACCTGGCCAGTCGTAGTGCACCAGCACGGTTTCGCTTGCCTGTAATCCCTGGCGTAATGCGGCAGAAAACGGGGCGGAGAGCGCCGCCAGAGACACTTTCAAAAAGCTTTCCGCCAGCGGAAGAATATCCGCCACCCGCTCGCGCAGTGGTGGCAATTGCAGACGCAAAATACTCAGCCGATAAAACAGGTCACGGCGAAACTGCCCTTGCCGCATATCTTCTTCCAGATTGCAGTGAGTGGCGCTAATGACTCGCACATCCACCGGAACAGGCTGATGCCCGCCGACGCGGGTGACCTCTTTTTCTTCCAGCACCCGCAGCAGCCGAGTCTGCAACGGCAGCGGCATTTCGCCTATCTCGTCAAGAAACAGCGTGCCACCGTGGGCGATTTCGAACAGCCCGGCGCGACCTCCGCGTCGCGAGCCGGTAAACGCCCCTTCCTCATAGCCAAACAGCTCTGCTTCAAGCAGCGATTCGGCAATCGCCCCGCAGTTGACGGCAACAAACGGATGCGACTTTTTGCCCTGTCGCGCATCGTGGCGGGCAAAATATTCCCGATGAATCGCCTGGGCCGCCAGCTCTTTGCCCGTCCCCGTTTCCCCCTCAATCAACACCGCCGCACTGGAGCGGGCATACAGCAAAATAGTCTGCCGCACCTGTTCCATCTGTGGTGATTGACCGAGCATATCGCCCAGCACGTAACGAGTACGCAGGGCATTGCGGGTAGCATCGTGCGCGTTATGCCGTAGAGACATGCGCGTCATATCCAGCGCATCGCTGAACGCCTGGCGTACGGTGGCGGCGGAATAAATAAAAATTCCGGTCATCCCGGCCTCTTCTGCCAGATCGGTAATCAGCCCTGCGCCGACCACCGCTTCGGTGCCGTTGGCTTTCAACTCATTGATTTGCCCGCGGGCGTCTTCTTCGGTGATGTAGCTACGTTGGTCGAGGCGCAAATTAAAGGTTTTTTGAAACGCTACCAGTGCCGGAATGGTTTCCTGATAGGTGACAACGCCGATAGAAGAGGTGAGTTTTCCGGCTTTTGCCAGTGCCTGTAACACATCGTAGCCGCTCGGTTTTATCAGAATTACCGGTACCGACAGGCGGCTTTTCAGGTACGCGCCGTTAGAGCCAGCGGCGATGATGGCGTCGCAGCGTTCGTTTGCCAGTTTCTTGCGGATATAGGTCACTGCTTTTTCAAAGCCAAGCTGAATAGGGGTAATGTTCGCCAGGTGATCAAACTCGAGGCTGATATCGCGAAACAGCTCGAACAGGCGCGTCACCGATACCGTCCAGATAACCGGTTTGTCGTCATTCAGCCGTGGTGGATGTGCCATAGCGCACCGCAAAGTTAAGAAACCGAATATTGGGTTTAGCCTTGTTTCATAATTGTTGCAATGAAACGCGGTGAAACATTGCCTGAAACGTTAACTGAAACACATATTTGCGGATTACTTCATGACTTTATCTCTAACAAATTGAAATTAAACATTTAATTTTATTCAGTCAATTGTGGCACACCCCTTGCTTTGTGTTTATTAACGCAAATAACAAGTTGATAACAAAGGATGGGCTATGTCTCTACACTCTCCAGGTAAAGCGTTTCGCGCTGCACTGACTAAAGAAAATCCATTGCAGATTGTTGGCACCATCAACGCTAACCATGCGCTGCTGGCGCGGCGTGCCGGATATCAGGCGATTTATCTTTCCGGCGGTGGCGTGGCGGCAGGGTCGCTGGGGCTGCCGGATCTCGGTATTTCTACTCTTGATGACGTGCTGACAGATATTCGCCGTATTACCGACGTTTGTTCGCTGCCGCTGCTGGTGGATGCGGATATCGGTTTTGGTTCTTCGGCCTTTAACGTGGCGCGCACCGTGAAATCGATGATTAAAGCCGGTGCGGCAGGATTGCATATTGAAGATCAGGTTGGTGCGAAACGCTGCGGTCATCGTCCGAACAAAGCGATCGTCTCGAAAGAGGAGATGGTGGATCGGATCCGCGCGGCGGTGGATGCGAAAACCGATCCTGATTTTGTGATCATGGCGCGCACCGATGCGCTGGCGGTAGAGGGGCTGGACGCCGCGATCGAGCGCGCGCAGGCCTATGTTGAAGCGGGTGCCGAGATGTTGTTCCCGGAGGCGATTACCGAACTCGCCATGTACCGCCAGTTTGCCGATGCGGTGCAGGTGCCGATCCTCGCCAATATTACCGAATTTGGCGCAACACCGCTGTTTACCACCGACGAATTACGCAGCGCCCATGTCGCAATGGCGCTGTACCCGCTTTCAGCGTTCCGTGCCATGAACCGCGCCGCTGAGCATGTCTACAACGTCCTGCGTCAGGAAGGCACGCAGAAAAGCGTCATCGACACCATGCAGACCCGCAACGAGCTGTACGAAAGCATCAACTACTACCAGTACGAAGAGAAGCTCGACGACCTGTTTGCCCGTAGCCAGGTGAAATAAAACACAACGAAAAATATCTCGACCCTACAAATGACGAGGACAATATGAGCGACACAACGATCCTGCAAAACAGTACCCATGTCATTAAACCGAAAAAATCGGTGGCACTTTCCGGCGTTCCGGCGGGCAATACGGCGCTCTGCACCGTGGGTAAAAGCGGCAACGACCTGCATTACCGTGGCTACGATATTCTTGATCTGGCGGAACATTGTGAATTTGAAGAAGTGGCGCACCTGCTGATCCACGGCAAACTGCCAACCCGTGACGAACTCGCCGCTTACAAAACGAAACTGAAAGCCCTGCGTGGTTTACCGGCTAACGTGCGTACCGTGCTGGAAGCCTTACCGGCGGCGTCACACCCGATGGATGTTATGCGCACCGGCGTTTCCGCGCTCGGCTGCACACTGCCGGAAAAAGAGGGGCACACTGTATCTGGTGCGCGGGATATTGCCGACAAACTGCTGGCGTCACTTAGCTCGATTCTTCTCTACTGGTATCACTACAGCCACAACGGCGAACGCATTCAGCCGGAAACCGATGACGACTCTATCGGCGGTCACTTCCTGCATCTGCTGCACGGCGAAAAGCCGTCGCAAAGCTGGGAAAAGGCGATGCATATTTCGCTGGTGCTGTACGCCGAACACGAGTTTAACGCCTCCACCTTTACCAGCCGGGTGATTGCGGGCACCGGCTCTGATATGTATTCCGCGATTATTGGCGCGATTGGTGCACTGCGCGGGCCGAAGCACGGCGGGGCGAATGAAGTGTCGCTGGAGATCCAGCAACGCTACGAAACGCCGGACGAAGCCGAAGCCGATATCCGCAAGCGGGTGGAAAACAAAGAAGTGGTCATTGGTTTTGGTCATCCGGTTTATACCATCGCTGACCCGCGTCATCAGGTGATCAAACGCGTGGCGAAGCAGCTCTCGCAGGAAGGCGGCTCGCTGAAGATGTACAACATCGCCGATCGTCTGGAAACAGTGATGTGGGAGAGCAAAAAGATGTTCCCCAATCTCGACTGGTTCTCCGCTGTTTCCTACAACATGATGGGCGTTCCCACCGAGATGTTCACACCACTGTTTGTTATCGCCCGCGTCACCGGCTGGGCGGCGCACATTATCGAACAACGTCAGGACAACAAAATTATCCGTCCTTCCGCCAATTATGTTGGACCGGAAGACCGCCCGTTTGTCGCGCTGGATAAGCGCCAGTAAACCTCTACGAATAACAATAAGGAAACGAACCCAATGTCAGCTCAAATCAACAACATCCGCCCGGAATTTGATCGTGAAATCGTTGATATCGTCGATTACGTGATGAACTACGAAATCAGCTCCAGAGTAGCCTACGACACCGCACATTACTGCCTGCTCGACACGCTCGGCTGCGGTCTTGAAGCTCTCGAATACCCTGCCTGTAAAAAACTGCTGGGGCCAATTGTCCCCGGCACCGTCGTACCTAACGGTGTGCGCGTCCCCGGAACCCAGTTCCAGCTCGATCCCGTCCAGGCGGCATTTAACATCGGCGCGATGATTCGCTGGCTCGATTTCAACGATACCTGGCTGGCGGCGGAGTGGGGGCATCCTTCCGACAACCTCGGCGGTATTTTGGCAACGGCAGACTGGCTTTCACGCAACGCGGTCGCCAGCGGCAAAGCCCCGTTGACCATGAAACAGGTGCTGACCGCAATGATTAAAGCCCATGAAATTCAGGGCTGCATCGCGCTGGAAAACTCCTTTAATCGCGTCGGCCTTGACCACGTTCTGTTAGTGAAAGTGGCTTCCACCGCCGTGGTCGCCGAAATGCTTGGCCTGACCCGTGATGAAATCCTCAACGCCGTTTCGCTGGCATGGGTAGACGGACAGTCGCTGCGCACCTACCGCCATGCGCCGAACACCGGCACGCGTAAATCCTGGGCGGCGGGCGATGCTACATCCCGCGCGGTACGTCTGGCGCTGATGGCGAAAACGGGCGAAATGGGTTACCCGTCAGCCCTGACCGCGCCGGTGTGGGGTTTCTACGACGTCTCCTTTAAAGGTGAGTCATTCCGCTTCCAGCGTCCGTACGGTTCCTACGTCATGGAAAATGTGCTGTTCAAAATCTCCTTCCCGGCGGAGTTCCACTCCCAGACGGCAGTTGAAGCGGCGATGACGCTCTATGAACAGATGCAGGCAGCAGGCAAAACGACGGCAGATATCGAAAAAGTGACCATTCGCACCCACGAAGCCTGTATTCGCATCATCGACAAAAAAGGGCCGCTCAATAACCCGGCTGACCGCGACCACTGCATTCAGTATATGGTGGCGATCCCGCTGCTGTTCGGACGCTTAACGGCGGCAGATTACGAGGACAACGTTGCGCAAGATAAACGCATCGACGCCCTGCGCGAGAAGATCAATTGCTTTGAAGATCCGGCGTTTACCGCTGACTACCACGACCCGGAAAAACGCGCCATCGCCAATGCCATAACCCTTGAGTTCACCGACGGCACGCGCTTTGAAGAAGTGGTGGTGGAGTACCCCATTGGTCATGCTCGCCGCCGTCAGGATGGTATTCCTAAACTGGTCGATAAATTCAAAATCAATCTCGCGCGCCAGTTCCCGACTCGCCAACAGCAGCGCATTCTGGAGGTTTCTCTCGACAGAACTCGCCTGGAACAGATGCCGGTCAATGAGTATCTCGACCTGTACGTCATTTAAGCAAACAGCGGTAAGGCGTAAGTTCAACAGGAGAGCATTATGTCTTTTAGCGAATTTTATCAGCGTTCGATTAACGAACCGGAGAAGTTCTGGGCCGAGCAGGCCCGGCGTATTGACTGGCAGACGCCCTTTACGCAAACGCTTGATCACAGCAATCCGCCGTTTGCCCGTTGGTTTTGTGAAGGCCGAACCAACTTGTGTCACAACGCTATCGACCGCTGGCTGGAGAAACAGCCAGAGGCGCTGGCGCTGATTGCCGTCTCTTCGGAAACAGAAGAAGAGCGCACCTTTACCTTTCGTCAGCTGCATGACGAAGTGAACGCAGTGGCGTCAATGCTGCGCTCACTGGGCGTGCAGCGTGGCGATCGGGTGCTGGTGTATATGCCGATGATTGCCGAAGCGCATATTACTCTGCTGGCCTGCGCGCGCATTGGCGCTATTCACTCGGTGGTGTTTGGTGGATTTGCCTCGCACAGCGTGGCGGCGCGAATTGATGATGCTAAACCGGTGCTGATTGTCTCGGCTGATGCCGGAGCGCGCGGTGGCAAAATCATTCCCTATAAAAAATTACTCGACGATGCGATAAGTCAGGCGCAGCATCAGCCGCGCCACGTTTTACTGGTGGATCGCGGGCTGGCGAAAATGGCACGCGTCAGCGGGCGGGATGTCGATTTCGCGTCGTTGCGCCATCAACACATCGGCGCGCGGGTACCGGTGGCGTGGCTGGAATCCAACGAAACCTCCTGCATTCTCTACACCTCCGGCACGACCGGCAAACCTAAAGGCGTGCAGCGTGACGTTGGCGGATATGCGGTGGCGCTGGCAACCTCGATGGACACCATTTTTGGCGGCAAAGCGGGCGGCGTGTTCTTTTGTGCTTCGGATATCGGCTGGGTAGTAGGGCATTCGTATATCGTTTATGCGCCGCTGCTGGCGGGGATGGCGACTATCGTTTACGAAGGATTGCCGACCTGGCCGGACTGCGGCGTGTGGTGGAAAATCGTCGAGAAATATCAGGTTAGCCGGATGTTCTCAGCGCCGACCGCCATTCGCGTGCTGAAAAAATTCCCTACCGCTGAAATTCGCAAACACGATCTCTCGTCGCTGGAAGTGCTCTATCTGGCTGGAGAACCGCTGGACGAGCCGACCGCCAGTTGGGTGAGCAATACGCTGGATGTGCCGGTCATCGACAACTACTGGCAGACCGAATCCGGCTGGCCGATTATGGCGATTGCTCGCGGTCTGGACGACAGGCCGACGCGTCTGGGAAGCCCCGGCGTGCCGATGTATGGCTATAACGTGCAGTTGCTTAATGAAGTCACCGGCGAACCGTGTGGCGTCAACGAGAAAGGGATGCTGGTGGTGGAAGGGCCGCTGCCGCCGGGGTGTATTCAGACCATTTGGGGCGACGACGACCGCTTTGTGAAGACGTACTGGTCGCTGTTTTCCCGTCCGGTGTACGCCACTTTTGACTGGGGTATCCGCGATGCTGACGGTTATCACTTTATTCTCGGGCGCACTGACGATGTGATTAACGTTGCCGGGCATCGGCTGGGGACGCGCGAGATTGAAGAGAGTATCTCCAGTCATCCGGGCGTTGCCGAAGTGGCGGTGGTTGGGGTGAAAGATGCGCTGAAAGGGCAGGTGGCGGTGGCGTTTGTCATTCCGAAAGAGAGCGACAGTCTGGAAGACCGTGAGGTGGCGCACTCGCAAGAGAAGGCGATTATGGCGCTGGTGGACAGCCAGATTGGCAACTTTGGCCGCCCGGCGCACGTCTGGTTTGTCTCGCAATTGCCGAAAACGCGATCCGGAAAAATGCTGCGCCGCACGATCCAGGCGATTTGCGAAGGACGCGATCCTGGGGATCTGACGACCATTGATGATCCTGCGTCGTTGGATCAGATCCGCCAGGCGATGGAAGAGTAAGGTATTGTCGGATGCGTCGCCTGGCGCATCCGACACCATGCGCCGATGCCTGATGCGACGCTTACCGCGTCTTATTATGCCTACCCACTGTTTTTACACCGATAATTTTTCCCCCACCTTTTTGCACTCATTCATATAAAAAATATATTTCCCCACGAAAACGATTGCTTTTTATCTTCAGATGAATAGAATGCGGCGGATTTTTTGGGTTTCAAACAGCAAAAAGGGGGAGTTTCGTGTCGCAAGATAACAACTTTAGCCAGGGGCCAGTCCCGCAGTCGGCGCGGAAAGGGGTATTGGCATTGACGTTCGTCATGCTGGGATTAACCTTCTTTTCCGCCAGTATGTGGACCGGCGGCACTCTCGGAACCGGTCTTAGCTATCATGATTTCTTCCTCGCAGTCCTCATCGGTAATCTTCTCCTCGGTATTTACACTTCATTTCTTGGTTACATTGGCGCAAAAACCGGCCTGACCACTCATCTTCTTGCTCGCTTCTCTTTTGGTGTTAAAGGCTCATGGCTGCCTTCACTGCTACTGGGCGGAACTCAGGTTGGCTGGTTTGGCGTTGGCGTGGCGATGTTTGCTATTCCGGTGGGCAAGGCAACCGGGCTGGATATTAATTTGCTGATTGCCGTCTCCGGTGTACTGATGACCGTCACCGTCTTCTTTGGTATTTCGGCGCTGGCGGTTCTTTCGGTGATTGCAGTTCCGGCTATCGCCTGCCTGGGCGGTTATTCCGTGTGGCTGGCCGTTAACGGCATGGGCGGCCTGGAGGCATTAAAAGCGGTCGTTCCCGCACAACCGTTAGATTTCAATGTCGCGCTGGCGCTGGTTGTGGGGTCATTTATCAGTGCGGGCACGCTCACCGCTGACTTTGTCCGGTTTGGTCGTAATGCCAAACTGGCGGTGCTGGTGGCGATGGTGGCCTTTTTCCTCGGCAACTCGTTGATGTTTATTTTCGGTGCAGCGGGCGCTGCGGCACTGGGGATGGCGGATATCTCTGATGTGATGATTGCTCAGGGCCTGCTGCTGCCTGCGATTGTGGTGCTGGGGCTGAATATCTGGACCACCAACGATAACGCACTTTATGCGTCGGGCTTAGGTTTCGCCAACATTACCGGGATGTCGAGCAAAACCCTTTCGGTAATCAACGGTATTATCGGTACGGTCTGCGCATTATGGCTGTATAACAATTTTGTCGGCTGGCTGACCTTCCTTTCGGCAGCTATTCCTCCGGTAGGGGGCGTGATCATCGCTGACTATCTGATGAACCGTCGCCGCTATGAGCACTTTGCGACCACGCGTATGATGAGTGTCAATTGGGTGGCGATTCTGGCTGTCGCGCTGGGGATTGCCGCAGGCCACTGGTTACCGGGAATTGTTCCGGTCAACGCGGTATTAGGTGGCGCGCTGAGCTATCTGATCCTTAACCCGATTTTGAATCGTAAAACGACAGCAGCAATGACGCATGTGGAGGTTAACAGTGTCGAATAACGCTTTACAAACAATTATTAACGCCCGGTTACCAGGCAAAGAGGGGCTGTGGCAGATTCATCTGCAGGACGGAAAAATCAGCGCCATTGATGCGCAATCCGGCGTGATGCCCATAACTGAAAACAGCCTGGATGCCGAACAAGGTTTAGTTATACCGCCGTTTGTGGAGCCGCATATTCACCTGGACACCACGCAAACCGCCGGACAACCGAACTGGAATCAGTCCGGCACGCTGTTTGAAGGCATTGAACGCTGGGCCGAGCGCAAAGCGTTATTAACCCATGACGATGTGAAACAACGCGCCTGGCAAACGCTGAAATGGCAGATTGCCAACGGCATTCAGCATGTGCGTACCCATGTCGATGTTTCGGATGCAACGCTAACTGCGCTGAAAGCAATGCTGGAAGTGAAGCAGGAAGTCGCGCCGTGGATTGATCTGCAAATTGTCGCCTTCCCTCAGGAAGGGATTTTGTCGTATCCCAACGGTGAAGCGTTGCTGGAAGAGGCGTTACGCTTAGGGGCAGATGTAGTGGGGGCGATTCCGCATTTTGAATTTACCCGTGAATACGGCGTGGAGTCGCTGCATAAAACCTTCGCCCTGGCGCAAAAATACGACCGTCTCATCGACGTTCACTGTGATGAGATCGATGACGAGCAGTCGCGCTTTGTCGAAACCGTTGCTGCCCTGGCGCACCGTGAAGGCATGGGCGCGCGAGTCACCGCCAGCCACACCACGGCAATGCACTCCTATAACGGGGCGTATACCTCACGCCTGTTCCGCTTGCTGAAAATGTCCGGTATTAACTTTGTCGCCAACCCGCTGGTCAATATCCATCTGCAAGGACGTTTCGATACCTATCCAAAACGTCGCGGCATCACGCGCGTTAAAGAGATGCTGGAGTCCGGCATTAACGTCTGCTTTGGTCACGATGATGTCTTCGATCCGTGGTATCCGCTGGGAACGGCGAATATGCTGCAAGTGCTGCATATGGGGCTGCATGTTTGCCAGCTGATGGGCTACGGGCAGATTAACGATGGCCTGAATTTAATCACCCACCACAGTGCCAGGACGTTGAATTTGCAGGATTACGGCATTGCCGCCGGAAACAGCGCCAACCTGATTATCCTGCCGGCTGAAAATGGGTTTGACGCGCTGCGCCGTCAGGTTCCGGTGCGCTATTCGGTACGTGGCGGTAAGGTGATTGCCAGCACGCAACCGGCACAAACCACCGTGTATCTGGAGCAGCCGGAAGCCATCGATTACAAACGGTAATTTCCTCTGCGTTGAAGAGCCACTGACCTGTGTCAGTGGCTACCGTGATTCATGCCCGCCAACATCCGCACATTCTTCCAACGCCATGTGTAAAAATGCCTTCGCGGCGGCTGTCTGCCAGCTATTTTTCCGCCGCAACAAAACCGCCGTTCTCTCCAGTAGTGGCGGGGCAAGAGAAATAGCTTTAAGCCCGTCATGTTGTGTGGCAATCGCTGCTGGTAACAATGTGGAAAGGGAAGTGCGGCGAATCAGCTCCAGAACCGCGCTAATTGAGTTCGCCTCAATGACCACCTGTGGATGTAGCCCCGCTTTCTCGCAGTAGTGGTCAATTTGCTCTCTGGTGGCAAATTCCGCGCTGAGCAGGACCAGTTTTTCATCATGCAAGCGACTCAACGCCACCTGTTCACAGGCAGCCAGCGGATGATGTTGCGCCACGACTAACGCTAAACTTTCTGTCAGTAAAGGAATTGCCTCCAGCTCCGGCGAATGCGCAGGCGCGAAGGCAATCCCAACGTCCAACTCGTCGCGACAAAGCAGATCTTCGATTTTCTCCTGCGACATTTCCTGTAGCTGGAGCGTGATGCCGGGGTAGCGCGCATAGAAATCCGCCATTAAAGGGCCGATAAAGTAGCTTGTAAAGGTGGGAGTGACGGCGATACGCAGCGATCCTCGCGTCAGATCGGCAACATCATGAATCGCCCGTTTACCCGCCCCCAGTTCCTGTAACGCCCGGCTGGCGTACTGTCGCCAGACTTCTCCCGCATCAGTGAGACGAATCGTTCGCCCGCTACGGTCAAACAGCGGCACGCCTAAACTCTCCTCTAACTGGCGAATCTGCTGGGAAAGCGCAGGCTGGGAGACGTGCAACGCACTGGCGGCACGGGTGAAGCTGCCATGTTCAGCCACGGCAAGAAAATAATTGATATGTCGAGAGAGCATTCGCCAACCTATAAGTAAATCAAATAGAACTCATCATAAATGAGACTTTTACCTTATGACAATCGGCGAGTAGTCTGCCTCTCATTCCAGAGACAGACAGAGGTTAACGGTGAAAGAGATTATTGATGGATTCCTTAAATTCCAGCGCGAGGCATTTCCGAAGCGGGAAGCCTTGTTTAAACAGCTGGCGACACAGCAAAGCCCGCGCACACTTTTTATCTCCTGCTCCGACAGCCGTCTGGTCCCTGAGCTGGTGACGCAACGTGAGCCTGGCGATCTGTTCGTTATTCGCAACGCGGGCAATATCGTCCCTTCCTACGGGCCGGAACCCGGTGGCGTTTCTGCTTCGGTGGAGTACGCCGTCGCTGCGCTTCGGGTATCTGACATTGTGATTTGCGGTCATTCCAACTGTGGCGCGATGACCGCCATTGCCAGCTGTCAGTGCATGGACCATATGCCTGCCGTCTCCCACTGGCTGCGTTATGCCGATTCAGCCCGCGTCGTTAATGAGGCGCGCCCGCATCCCGATTTACCGTCAAAAGCTGCGGCGATGGTACGTGAAAACGTCATTGCTCAGTTGGCTAATTTGCAAACTCATCCATCGGTGCGCCTGGCGCTAGAAGAGGGGCGGATCGCCCTGCACGGCTGGGTCTACGACATTGCAAGCGGCAGCATCGCAGCTTTTGACGGCGCAACCCGCCAGTTTGTGCCACTGGCCGCTAATCCTCGCGTTTGTGCCATACCGCTACGCCAACCGACCGCAGCGTAACCTTATTTTTAAACCATCAGGAGATCCACCATGATTCAGTCGCAAATTAACCGCAATATTCGTCTTGATCTTGCCGATGCCATTTTGCTCAGCAAAGCTAAAAAAGATCTCTCATTTGCCGAGATTGCCGACGGCACCGGTCTGGCAGAAGCCTTTGTAACCGCGGCTTTGCTGGGGCAGCAGGCGCTTCCTGCCGACGCCGCCCGCCTGGTCGGGGCGAAGCTGGATCTCGACGAAGACGCCATTCTACTGTTGCAGATGATTCCACTGCGTGGCTGCATTGATGACCGTATTCCAACCGACCCAACGATGTATCGTTTCTATGAAATGTTGCAGGTGTACGGCACAACCCTGAAAGCGTTGGTTCATGAGAAGTTTGGCGATGGCATTATCAGCGCGATTAACTTCAAACTCGACGTTAAGAAAGTGGCGGACCCGGAAGGTGGCGAACGTGCGGTCATCACCTTAGATGGTAAATATCTGCCGACCAAACCATTCTGACAGCCATGCGTAACCATCAAAAGACGTTCACGATGCTGCTGGTTCTGGTGCTGATTGGTCTTAATATGCGACCACTGCTCACCTCCGTCGGGCCACTGCTACCGCAATTGCGCCAGGCAAGCGGAATGAGCTTTAGCGTGGCTGCCCTGTTGACCGCTCTGCCGGTGGTTACCATGGGCGGGCTGGCGCTGGCCGGAAGCTGGCTTCATCAGCATGTCAGCGAACGTCGCAGCGTCGCCATCAGTTTGTTACTGATTGCCGTCGGTGCATTGATGCGTGAGCTTTACCCCCAAAGTGCGCTGCTGCTTAGCAGCGCACTGCTTGGTGGAGTGGGGATCGGCATCATTCAGGCAGTGATGCCTTCGGTAATTAAGCGGCGGTTTCAGCACCGTACGCCACTGGTGATGGGGCTGTGGTCCGCGGCTCTGATGGGCGGCGGTGGACTTGGTGCCGCCATTACGCCCTGGTTAGTTCAACATAGCGAAACCTGGTATCAAACACTCGCCTGGTGGGCGCTGCCTGCCGTTGTTGCGCTCTTTGCCTGGTGGTGGCAAAGCGCCCGCGAGGTCGCCTCTTCTCACAAGACAACAACCACTCCGGTTCGCGTGGTATTTACTCCCCGCGCGTGGACGCTGGGTGTTTACTTCGGTCTGATTAACGGTGGTTACGCCAGCCTGATTGCCTGGTTACCCGCTTTCTATATTGAGATTGGTGCCAGCGCGCAGTACAGCGGTTCCTTGCTGGCGTTGATGACGCTTGGGCAAGCTGCGGGGGCATTGCTGATGCCTGCTATGGCTCGCCATCAGGATCGGCGCAAACTTTTGATGCTGGCGCTGGCGTTACAACTGGTGGGTTTCTGCGGCTTTATCTGGCTGCCGCTGCAATTGCCGGTCTTCTGGGCGATGGTGTGTGGTTTAGGTCTGGGCGGCGCATTTCCGCTCTGTTTGCTGCTGGCGCTCGATCACTCTGCGCAACCCGCTATTGCTGGCAAACTGGTGGCGTTTATGCAGGGGATCGGTTTTATCATCGCCGGGCTTGCCCCGTGGTTTTCTGGTGTGCAGCGTAGTATCAGCGGCAATTACCTGATGGACTGGGCGTTTCATGTGCTGTGCGTCGTTGGGCTGATGATCATAACCCTGCGTTTTGCACCAGCACGTTTTCCGCAGCTGTGGGTCAAAGAGGCATGATGCGACGCTTGTTTCGCCAGATAATGGAAGAGTGAATTATTGTCGGATGTGCCCAATGGCGCATCCGACATTTATTTCAGTGCTTATTTAAACTGAAGGTTCAACTTTATAATCTTTGTAATAATAGTGCTTATCCCGGTCGTTTATTTCGCGAATAACCCGGCAAGGAACGCCAGCAGCCACGACGTTTGGTGGAATGTCTTTTGTGACGACACTACCCGCGCCAATAACAGCATTATCCCCGATGGTGACGCCTGGATTAATGACCACATGACTTCCGATCCAGACGTTATTGCCAATCGTTATCGGAATAGAGTACATCTCACCGTTTTTTCTCAATTCATGGTGTACAGGGTGTCCCGTAACGGAAAGAGTAACATTGGGTGCAATCAATACGTTATCACCGATCGTTACCGTGTAGTCGTCTACAATGGTTAAATTGAAATTTGCATAAAAATTGCGGCCTATATGGATGTTGGAACCGTAAGAGAAATAGACGGGTGGTTCTACCCAGGCGTTTTCCCCTACCGTGGCAAACATTTCTTTAATCAGGCTTTCTCTTTTTTCAACTTCTGATGGATGCGAGTGATTAAACTCATACATTAACGTTTTCCCACGAAGTCTTTTTTCCGGTAAGCCTTCGCACATATCGGTAAATAGCTTGCCTGCTTTTATTCTTTCGGTCATTGGCATGTTCATTGCGATCATTCCGTCCTGATATGTTGGTCGGATAAGGCGCTCGCGCCGCATCCGACATTGATTGCTTAAGCGACTTCATTCACCTGACGACGCAGTAGAGAAAACGGGCCGGGGCCGCTAAGCGTGAACACGGAAATTAAGGTGAAGCCCAGCGCCACCAGACCCAACACCAGATAAGCGCCCTGGAAACCGATGCTTTCATACATATTGCCCGCCAGTACAGACATAAAAATCATCGCCAGTTGCTTAAAGAAGCAGAAACAGACCAGATAAATCGTCGCTGAAAAACGCACTTCAAACTGGCTGGTAATATATTTAAAGCAGCCCACCAGCAGGAACGGTACTTCAAACATATGCAGCGTTTTCAGAATAACCACTTCCAGCGCTGAGGTGGCGAACGATGAGCCAATAATACGTACAGACATAATAGTGCCAGCCAGCAGCAGGGCGTTTTTCCCACCGATGCGATGGTAATGCTGCCAACTTACTGATTTAGTGTATGATGGTGATTTTAAGGTGCTTGCGTGGCTTCCATTTCCATCAGATGTCCTTCCTGCTCCGCTACTGAAGGCGTGGTGCGTAACGGCAAAAGCACTGCCGGACATCAGCGCTATCTCTGCTCTCATTGCCGTAAAACATGGCAACTACAGT
>OGQV01001719.1_pt1 | contig 15156 bp, 18 predicted proteins | sample 1553311 | NCBI WGS metagenome assembly OGQV01 (sample SAMEA2579976, study PRJEB22360) | human gut metagenome
GCACACTGCACAGAACGCTCCAGAAAACAGACTGGAGAAAATAGTGATCCGTATTTTCCCCCTTGGCCCTGTTGATCCCGAATCGGGTGGCCGAACCAATACCGATCATGGCTCCGATGGCATATACCACACCATATACCGGAAGGATCAGATTCAGAACAGCCAGTCCGTCCGCTCCGGAATGAACCGATATAAAAAATGTATCCGCCAGAATATAAACCGATATCCCGATCATACCTGCAATACTCTGAAAAATATACTTAAAAAACTGTTTCAGCATAAATTCGCAATATCCTTTCCTGATTCTGCAAAAGTCTGCTCCTAATATTATAATACCCCACTCAAAACTGCAACTCCAACCGAAAAATATCACACTACATTAGCGATAATAACACTTTCCGCTGCACCCATTGGGAAACATTGTACGTTTTATCGTACACTGGAATTTTTCCTCATTTTCCGCCATTTCCAGAATATCCAGTGCAGTCCGCAGATTCCGGATATCTTTTTCCATGTGATCCACATAATTTCCACGGCCAACCAGCTTGAGATGAGTGATCCCCGCCTGCCTCATCCTGTACAGGGCACATAATCCACAACCGGTTTCTCCACAGAGATAGCCTGTGTCATCATAAGCAGATGGATCTGGCTCCTGCTCCCAGGACCGTTCCTGAAGAATCTGCAACTTTTCCGGAACAACATCACTATCCTGTACCGTTCCAAGCCAGTAAGGCACCCTGCAAAGATATCCCATCTCATCACAATGCAGAGAATTACAGAAAGCTCCCGTAAACTGACACATTTCGTTGAGCACAAAAGCTTCGAATTCCATCCTCTCTTCCGGCCGGATCCCTGTCTGTTTTTCAAAGGCTCTCTGAGATGCGATCACGGACTGCATATCCTGGAATGTATTTTTCCGGTGAAAAATTATCCGCTTCAGCGGAAAACGCCGGAACATTTTTACCATCTCACTGTTCACTTCCCCTGTCTCTCCGCTGAGATGGATCTCACAGGAAATCCCCCTGTTTTTCAGATAAACAGGGAGCGCCGGATCTGCAATGATATAGCTTCGAAATCCCAGTTCCATGCACTGCTTTATAATTTCCGTGATCTCCGGATACTGCTCCGGAAGATAATACAACGAATTGAAGGTAAGATGCACCGGTTTTTTATATTTTTCCACCATACGGGATAGAATCTCCAGCTCACTGTATGCCCCAAGCTGAACATTATAGCAAAAAACCTCCCTGCGATTTAACGGCATTACTGTACCATATCTTTCCGCCCAGGAAAACGGGACATAGCCGCAGAAAAATTCATCGGCTCCCGCCTGCACGAAACGTTCATATTCATCTATGGAGCCTAATCCGGCTGTGATCTTCATAGTTCTTTCCTCCCTGTCACAGATTCACCACAATGCGGTCCGGTTTTATGCCCTTTATTTTTTTCCACATTTCCGGTGACTCCAGAAGTGTTTTATCCACACCGAACAGAGAGTTATACCTCCCGATCATATGTAAATGTTCCGGATAAAGCAACGCATATTTTTCACAGAATTTCGGACAGTGTTCCGCAAGCTGCTGCATACCACGATCTCCTGTGGTGCACAGGGCGTACAGCGGACAATACTGGGATGTATTCGTCTGATAAAAAGGCAGATGAATGCTGTTTTCCCCTGGTGGAAACTCCTGTGGATAACCGCAGGATTCCCATTCATATCTGTGGATATGAAATTCTTTCGCCAGAAAATCCCGGTAAAACTTCGCATTCAGACTGTTCCGCTGAAACAATGAGATATCACCGGATTTATATTTCATCCGCGGATCTTTTTTCCGTTTATTGAGCAGTGTCCCCAAAACAGGACACAGACGTGTGGTCTTTCCATGAAGCATTTCCACCACAGCCCAGTCATTGACTACGATTTCCACATTGACTCCATGAATACAGCACCAGTTATCCACTTTTTCCAGAAGTTTTCCCACAGACGTAAGCATAAATTCCCGAATATAGGAAAATGCCAGCGTGATCTCCAGGCCTTCCGAGCGCATTTTATCCATAATAGAAAAAAGCTGATTTTCTGTGGGAAACAGGTTATGGCAGAACTGATTTCCAATATAAAATCTCTCTGGTGTCCGGCCGGCAAGCCAGCTGTGAGTGAGATAATTCTTCTGCCAGTAAGAAGCCAGAAAATCCTGCAAAGGCTGACACAGGTATTCTTCATACAGAGAAGGGCCGTTTAATTCCAAGGCAAGCTCTGTCCCTTTGTCCAAAAATGATTCTTCTACACTCTGATCTGCATCCGGATTTCGTCTTACAGAACTGGAATTCCCTCCAAACCACAGCTTCTTCTGCTCTTCCAGGCTCTCACAATGCACCTCATCCAGTTCCGCAGGATAACCGGTCAGCGTCTTCGCCAGCTCTCCATCGTCGCCATCCAGTTTCAGACGAATATATCTGCTGTACTCTCCGGCCAGACGCTGAACTTCCTGTACATAGTCTTTCTGTTCTACTCTCACAGAATATTCCCTGAAAAAAGAGCCATCATTTTCCTGTACGCACCGTTCCTCTGCTTCCAGAGTCCCCGCCACTGCGTTCATTTCAAACTTCCGGATCTCCACCTTCCGATACCCGGCTTTTTTCATATCATAAAAACAGATCCGAAACTGCTCCGGCTCCGGACATTCTTCTGTCAGCCGAAACCGGAATCCATCTTCTCCCAGCTCCGTGATCCGTATTTCTTTACTGTCCATAAAACCGGACAGCAATCCAAATGGTATCATAGAAATCCTCACCGGAAAACCCACCTTCCTTCAGACAAAAAGAGAGATGCCATATGCTCCCATACAGCACCTCCCACTGTTTCTGATTATTTTACTTCTACTAATTCAATTCTGAAATTCAGCTCTTTACCTGCCATCTCATGGTTGGCATCGAAAGTAATGGTCTTCTCATCTTTTGCGTTTACTTTAACCGGGAACGGCTGTCCGTACTGGTTGGAAAGATATACCTGCTGTCCTACAGTGAGATCCTCGGAACCTGGAAGCTGTTCGATCTCAAGTGTAAAAATCGCATCCGGATTCGGCATACCGTAAGCTTCCTCAGGCATCAGATGAACATCTACCACCTGGCCAACCTCCATGTTTGCAACTGCCGCATCAAAGCCCTTGATCATCTGTCCTGCTCCGCAGATGAATTCCAGCGGTTCGCCACGGTCATAGGAAGAATCGAACTGTGTTCCATCGTTAAATGTTCCTCTGTAATGGGTACGGCAGGTTTTTCCAACATTAGGACCTGTGATAGCCGGCTGGGAACCACATCCGCCACCACAGTTTCCACAGGAATGTCCTTCCTCATGTCCGCCGCAGGAGTGTCCATCTTCATGGCTTCCGCAGGAATGTCCCTCCTCATGATGATGATCACAGTTCACACCGGTAGATACCAGCTCACCTTTCAGATAAGCCTCTACAGCCGCATCTGCATCACCCTGTGCTCCGGAACATAACTCAATACCAGCCTCAGCAAGTGCACTCTGTGCTCCGCCACCGATTCCTCCACAGATCAGAACGCTGATTCCCTGCTCTGCAAGAAGTCCTGCAAGTGCACCATGTCCGGTACCATTGGAACCGATCACCTCACTGGAAACAACCTTATTATCCTCTACCTCATACACCTTGAAAAACTCAGTTTTTCCAAAGTGCTGGAAAATGTTTCCGTTATCGTATGTTGCTGCAATTTTCATTTATAAAACCCTCCATCAATCAGATATATGTCTCATTAGTATAGCCTGTTACCAATATAAAAGCAAGGATAATCACCAGATCTTTTTTCCCGTTTCCATATCTACAAGATCCAGATAGACCACACGGAACTTTTCGCCAAATTCCTGATCTCTGTGCCAGTGCCCAAAATACCACCGGGTCAGTGAATCATATACCTTCTCACTTACATACTGCAGATAATTCTGCAATTGCCGTTCTTCCATCGCCGAGTGATATCCCCCAAGTGAAGGTATAAGATTTAACGGACAGGTATGTGTAATCACATAATCTACCTTATAGTCACAGGCCTTAAGATTTTTATTTCCATTCTCATAATCTTCCTCAGAGGGAATCTCTTCCTCCCAGTAACTTTTGTTCAGGGTACGATATGCCCTGTCTATGGAAAAAGCTCCTCCAAAACAGAATATTCGTTTCCCTTTCAGACAAAGAACTTCTCCTCGAAGCACATGAATGATCCTGCTTCGGATCATATGGACTCTGGCATTATTCCATTGTTCAACAGGGAATTTATTCAGTGCACGGTGATTTTCATGATTTCCATCCGCAAAAATAATATATCCGTTTATTTTCTGAAGAAACCGGTCTACATCATCCAAAAATACATGCTCATCTCTGTTATCCCAGAATACAAACCCAAAATCTCCGGCAACAAATAATGCATCTCCCTCTCGAAGCTGTCTGGTAATCATCGTTAATGCCGCAGTATCACCGTGCAGATCTCCGGTAATAAGCAATCTTCCTGATATTTCTGTTTCCATACTGTTTCAACTCCTCTACTGGTATCTGTAACATTCTCTGACCTTCCATCTGATGCTCTGCATAACCGTAACAGAAGAATACCTGTCAGCCTCCAGCGTCTTACATCATTCTCTCACAGGTAAGATAATCTGTACCCCAGTTTTTATAGCAGTCTGCAATCCTGGAATCTGTAAACAGCCACAGTGCGACCTTAATATTTTTCGAATGCGCTCTGGCTATTGTAGCTCTGTTGGTACATCCATACTGAGCACTTACGTCAAATTTATATCTGGCACATTCATTCAGCGCTGCACTGGTGATCTGATCCCGGAGTATCCACTGTATGCTCACGGTTCTGTTTATCTGTCTGAGCATGATCAGCGGTTCTTCCTTAAACGAGATCACAACCGGACTTTTTCTGGATTTTTTTATGATCTGGTTAAACTTTGCAACACCATTCTGATCCAGGTTTGATTTGATCTCGATCACCGGTGTCATGGAATATTTATTACAGCACTGAAGATACTGTTCCAGTGTAGGAATAATATTATTCTTATATGCAGAAGCATTTGTTCCTGTAATAACCGGATACTTCTTTACTTCCTGATATGTGAGGTTTTCAATTCTCTTATCAACGCCACACATACGCAGCAGATTAGAATCATGAAAAATCACAAATGTCCCGTCTTTTAACTGTCGTACATCGGTTTCTACATACTTCGCACCTTTCTGTCCTGCAAGGCTGAAAGCAGGAAGTGTGTTTTCCGGTGCTTCCAGACTTAATCCTCTGTGCAGGATCGTACCAGAACTTCCACTCAGAGGTGCATTGGATGTACCTGTCTTTTTGTCTCGAACGTATACCTGTATGGTATTTTTTATTTTCTTTCCACCATCTGCCGTCACTGTGATCTTTACAAGGCCGGGAGCCTTTGCTGTAATTTTTCCCGTCCTGGATACTGTAACAACGGAACTGTTGGATGTGGCATAAGTTATTGTTCTTACATATGCATTTCCCGGATGGACAGTTACCTTCAGTGTTTTCTGTTTCCCTTTATCCATTACGATTTCTGAAGAAGTCGAAACTGATTTCAGTTCTGCTCCGACAACCACTTCCGCAGATGCAATATACCGGTTTCTTCCCAAAGACACACAGGTTATTTTGACTGTGCCTGTTGTTTTTGGTGTTACAATACCACTGGATGAAACTGTCGCGATTTTTGTATTCGAAGATTTATAAATTGCCACGCTTCCATGCTTTTCCGGCTTCAGCTGTATTGTTTTTCCTGTTTTTGTTTTTATCGGAGTTGTTTTATATCCGGTAAAATCTGTGTATATGAGCTGATTATATGTATACACTTTACAGGAAATTTTTTTTCCTCCATAAACAGCATAAATCTGAACATTTCCCCAGCTCTTTGCGGTGACTTTTCCATTGGATATGGCTGCAAGTTTGGGATTGCTGCTTTTCCACTGGACTTTCTTTGGATCTACTTTTCTTCCATTGTTGTAAACAGACAGCTCTTTGGTTTTTCCTACCTGCACAGAAGCTGTTTTCTGCTCAAAATGAAAACTTTCTGTTGCCGCTGCTGCCGGTACTGAAAAGCAGATCAATAAGATAACCATTGCTATCAGACCTCTGATTTTTTTCCTCATACTGTGATTCCTCCTAAAAACATTCTGTAAAGTTATTATGCCGTAAATATCGGACATTTACAAGTTTCATATCTCTGTTTTATATGCAAAAAAACACCTTCCGGATCCAATCCGGAAAGTGTTTCTGCTCTGTTGTTTTTCAGTTTATAATTCTACATTGCTGCTGTTTGTAAAAACCGGATAAACTGCCGGAATGTGCCGCATTCCAACTCTTACACATAATTCCGCATACGCAACCGCCAGAAATGCCGGATCAATGATCTTCACCGGAAGTTCCTTTTCCAGCTTTTCTCCATATCCTGCCATTCCAAGACAACCTAAGATGATCCCGTCGGAATGATCTTCCTCCACTGCTTTTTTGCAGACAGCTTTCAGATATTTTTCTGTAGCCTCCGGATTGGTGCGCAGTTCTCCGATCGGAATATCCAGCGCCCGGACTGCTGCCATTTTTTCCCTGGCAATGCCGTTTCGCATCAGACGACGGTAGGTTCTTGGAATATTGATACTCTCGGAAGTCAGCACCGTAAAACGGTTGCAGATCATGCTCGCCGCAGCCAGACTGGTTTCTCCGGGACCGATCACCGGAATTCTTACATTTTCACGGATGGCATCAATTCCCACATCGCTGAAGCAGTAGATCACAATGGCATCGTATCCTTCTTTTTCCGCACGGATACTCTCCTTCACCATTTCCGCCGCAGCAAAGGCCTCATCTGTATTACAGTCCAACTCGTCCGGACCTTTTTTGATACAGTCCACGGAAACCTCTGCATCGGAGGAAAGTGCCACTTTCAGCATTTTCTCACGTGCGTCCATGGTTTCTCTGCTCATGGCCTTGTCTGACATGATTACTTTTATTTTCATTTTTTATCTGTTCTCCTTTGCTGCCTCCGCAGTCCATACCTCAGATTCTACTCCGATATCAGATGCCACAAAACGCCTGCCTGGATTTTTCTTATAATTCTCATATGCTTTGGTAACCAGTTTTCTTCCAACCAGAAGTGTCGGGATGTTGACAAAGATCAGGATTACATTGATCAGGTCAGATACATACCACAGGTTATCCAGCTGAAGTCCGGATAATACAGTCAGGGTTCCAAGTGGAACGAAGATCAGCGCTCCAAGGCATCTTGTAAAATAGATGAACTTTTTATTCTTGGAAATCTTGTTTGCAGCGATCTCTGTATAAGTCAGGTCACAGAGAAGTGTTGTAAATGCAAACAGTCCAAATGCAACGACCACGATGATAAATACGATCACATCCAGGATTCCGTCTCCCGGTACCAGCTCCTTGACGGAAGTCAGGAACGTTCCGATCTTGTTTGCCTTCATCACATCCCAGTCAATGGACGGATTATTCCAGATAGCACCTGCAGTTACCACAAAACCAGCCAGAGAGCAGATCACGATGGTATCTACAAATACACCGATGGACTGAATGAATCCCTGCTCGCACGGATGATTGGCATCCGCAATAGAGGAGGCCTGTGTTGCAGTACCCATACCAGCCTCATTGGATAAAAGTCCTCGTTTTAGTCCCTGTGCCATAGCCACACCAAATGCTCCGCCAAAGATAGCGCTTGGTTTAAATGCTCCTACAAATACAGCCGCAAAGAATCCCGGCACTTTTCCGATATTCAGAACGATCAGTACCAGTACGATGAGAACATATAACCCTGCCATAACCGGTACAACCGCATCGGAAAATTTTGTTACGCTTTTGATTCCGCCAAATGTGATAACTGCGATGACCACGATAATGGCAACTGCGATCACATAGTACAGGGGATCTGTTACCTGTGTTGTTTTTCCTGTTACTTCATCTGCAATAGAGCTTACTGCTGTAAATACATGGAAGGTATGTACCGGAATACTCAGCATGTTGTAGATCAGATACATGATGCACATTGCCGCACCGATCCATGCTTTGTTTTTCCAGATCTTCTGGATATAGAAGGTAAAACCTCCTACATATTCATTTCCTTTTCTCTCTTTAAAAATCTGTGCCAGTGTTGCTTCACAGAAGGATGTCGCCATCCCCAGGAATGCGGAAACCCACATCCAGAAGATCGCTCCCGGTCCTCCAATGGTTACCGCCCCGGTTACACCTACAATATTTCCGGCACCGACGCGGCCGCCCATACTGACCAGAAAAGCTGCCAGCTGGGAAGTTCCAACCTTTGCCTGCTGTTTGGAAGTCAGAAGACGGATTCCTGTCTTGAATTCTTTTACCTACACAAAACCAAACCGTAAAGTAAAATACAAACTTCCGCCAAGAAGAAGCAGAAATGCAATAGACAGCTGCCCCAGGATCGGAATGTTTGCGTACGCATCAATGTTTGTCGGAAAGTCCCAGAGAAAATCCGCCACCGGAACTACCTGTGCAAAAAGCTGATTTACCAGTTCAAATATATGAGCCATGAATGCTCTCCCTTCTTTTCCCGTTATATGTATGCCATCTTACTTCTCCTGCTGATTTTTCAGGCAGTAGTCATACATTTCCTCACCGGTTGTCCACCATACACCATCAAAAGTTTCAATATAATCCAGAAGCTCTTCCAGAAGTCCGATCCTGCCCGGTGCTCCGATGGCTGCCGGATCCAGCTGAAGGACATAACAGAGGCCGTATTCATGGCATCCGAAAAATTCATCCTTCCAGTTGTTAAGAACTCCTGTATAATTTGCGATCCTGCCCTGGCCTGCCGGAAATGCCGGATGATAGTTGAACGCAAAATACGGAAGATCATAGTTTACCCAGTGAATAGGGATCTCCAGGATCTTATCCTCACCCAGATCTTTCCAGTATGGTCTGTCATCATCGCAGAGATTGCTGGAATACACCAGGCCGTTTTTCTTTGCGATCCGTAACGTATCCAGGGTCAGCTCGCCTTCCGGGGAACGAAATCCCTTCGGTGTAACGCCGCATACCTTTTCAATCGCAGCGATTCCTTTTTTGATGGCGCTTTCCTGCTCTTCCTCGGATAATAATGCCATATGCTCATGATGATATCCCAGTGCTGCGATCTCGTGGCCTTTTTCCACAATGGCTTTCAGCTTATCCGGATACTGCTCTGCCACCCATCCAGGAGTAAAAAATGTTGCGCGGATGCCCCGTTCTTCCAGTATTTTTAAGATACGGTCCACGCCTCTTGTCATTCCGTACTGTCCAAGAGACAGTGTTTTCGGCATATCCTTGCAGGTGGGATCTAACTGCAGCCAGAACAGTTCCGCATTCAGGTTGATGGTGATCATGGCGCTGCATTTTTTGTTTTCCGGCCACTTTGGTCTTTCCAGTTTCATCCTTATTTCTCCTCCTGTTCTTGTGAATGGCTTCGATACCAGTCTGATACTTCCGTTCCTGTTGCCACCCAGACATCCTCTTTGGATGTGATCTGCTCCAGCATATGTTTCAGGATCTGGATCCTTCCAGGGGAACCAATTACCTGGGGATGACTCATATAAGAAATGCAAAGCCCCTCTCTGTAATGTCCGCGGAACTCTCTCATAAAATTGTCTTCTACCAGACGATAGCTGGAAATCCTGTCCTGTCCTGCCGGTTCTGCCGGATACATGTTATATGCCATAGCTACGTAATCATCTACTTCCCATTTCGTAGGGATCTCGATAAAATCTGTTTTCTCACCGTTTATGATCGTACGATATGGTCTGTCGTCACCACGCATGGAGCTTGAATAACGGAAGCCTCTCTCATACAGAAGCTGCGGTGTGATCTTTGCCCAGTCACCGGATAGAGTACGGAAGCCTGTTACTTCATGACCGATAAGCTTTTTAAAGATTGCCTGAGTCTTCTCAATGATCTCGATCTGCTCCTCTGTTGTTTTTCCCGCAAATCTCTCATGTGCATATCCATGATGTCCGATCTCATGTCCTGCCTCTGCGATCCTCATGATCACATCTGGATAACGTTCAGCTGTCAGCCCCGGTACAAAAAATGTTGCTTTTACACCGTAACGATCCAGCATATCCAGGATACGGTCTACGCAGCGCTTTGGTCCGTACTGGCCTACGGATAAGGATTTGATGTATTTCTCACCGTTTGGAAGTCCACGGTTTCCGTTTTCCCAGGTGGTATCTCCGTCTACATCGAAGGTAAACATTACCGCACATTTTTTACCTTCCGGCCATTTTAAATTTCCCATTGTGTATTCCTTTCTGTTCTTTCTGGATTGTGAATTATCGTCTGAATACATATTCATTCTTTTTGAATTAATATTTGTTCACTTGGTCACCCACTTGTTTATAAAGAATAGCACCCGAAGGTGCTTTTCGTCAATGGTTTTTTCATTATCCTGTACTTTTTCGCCTGTTTCCGCCCCCGGTCCATGATTTTTTCCAAGCAAAGGCCGGGAACTTCTGGCATTTTAGCTAAATGCATATTTAATCAATTATTCCTCAGCATATCCATCGTTACCTGAAGATGTTCCTGCATCAGCTTCTGTGCTGCTTCCGTATCCCTTCTGCGGATCGCATCAATGATCTGACGATGTGATTCCAGCTCCTGCTTTTCGGAAGTGGCTTCCAGCACATCATAAAACTGCCCATACATCATATCCAAGATCGCATTCAGGACCAGCTCCAGTGTCTGGGTCATGAACATACTGCCGGTTTTTTCCGCATAGAGCTTGTGCAGTTCAAATTCACCGGTTGTAGTTCCGGTTGTCTCGTAGGTATGTTCCACTTTTTTGTAAGCTTTTTCCAGATCATCAATGTCTTCTTCGGATGCGTTACGGATGATCAGCTCCACACCCTTTACTTCCAGAACCTGACGGACTTCATAAGCTTCCAGCATGGAATAGCGTTCCAGATTTTTGCTGAGACTTTCTGTACGTTTCTCGGATCCGTGGCCTGGCTGTTCCCTTAAGAATCTTCCTTTTCCCTGGTGAGAAACGATCACACCTCTGGTTTCCAGAACATGAAATGCCTCTCTTAACACATTCCGGCTGACTTTCAGCTGCTCGATCAGTTCTCTTTCCGGCGGAAGCTTGCCACCTGGCTGGATATGCTTCTCATCGATCAGCCTGTAAAGTTCTTCTACTACTTCTTCATATAATAAAGTCCGTGCGGATTGACTTCTTAATCTCATATATTTCTCCATTCTGTTGATAATTCTGTATCCTTTAATTTTTAATTATAATTGGTTTTTCTACAGTTGTACAACAGAATTTTTACCGGATTTGTCAAATAAGTAAACGGCAGATTCTTTGTTGTGGATCTGCCGTCAATAATACTGTACATGTATTTCATTTTCGATCAGTCGTCGTAGTGATTCCAGTCTCCGAAGATTCCTTTGCTGGCCTCCAAATAAACCTGGTCTGCTGTATCCTTCTTTCTTACTCATAATTGTTCCTCCTTTTTTCCAGGCGGTTATTCATAATCCGCGTTTGCTGTTTATTTCCTTATGCTTTTGATGCGATCAGTCCGACAATACCAATAACAAGAAGTATCGGTAATGCCAGGGAGATCAGTCCTCCTGCTACCATTACGATCAGGATCAACGGCAGGAATACCAGCGTTAATATAAATTTAGATATCCCCCAGGCTGCTTTCAGGCCGAAAAAAAACAGCTTTCCAAAAACTCCAAACATACATATGATAAATAATAACGTCAACATAATTTCTCCTTTTCTCCAGTTATATTTACTGATATAAATTTTGATTTATTTATGATTCCAAGCTTTTCACTGAATTTCGGATCTCTTTCCATTTTTTCCAGGATCCGTATCATCTGCAATCTTCTTGTCACGTCCACACAGCCACCTCTTTCTCTTTGTCGGCCCTTGCTGTCACTCGATGAATCCAGTATAATAGAACCATCTGTAAAAATAAACGTTCTATATGTTGAAATAACTTCATATATTTCCCTATTTTGGAGAATTAACAGAGGAGACTGAACCATGGGGAAACAATCTACCAGAGAAAACAAGACTATTTATCAGCAATACAGAGAAGAACAGGGTCTGACCCGCGAAAAAGCCAGCCAGGAAATGACCGGTGTTTCTGCCTCCAGGATTGAAAAGATCGAATACGAACTGCAGGAACCAACCCCTTACGACATCATCCAGATGGCTGACTGCTATAAGCATCCTGACTTATGCAATTATTACTGTTCTCACAAGTGTATGATCGGGGACCGGTATGTACCGGAAATCGAGGTTTCCGAGCTTTCTACCATTATCCTGGAAACCATCGCTAGTCTTAATGAGATCAACCCTCTCACCAGCCGTCTGATCCAGATCGCCAGAGACGGTAAGATCACCGACGATGAAATCAAAGACTTTGCATATATCAGCCAAAAGCTGGATGAGGTTTCCCTGGCTATTGATTCTCTGAACCTCTGGGTTGATAAAACTGCTAGTGAGAAGAATATTAATATTGAGCTTTTGAATGCCGAGAAAGCGAAGCTTGAACACAAATAAACTTTTCCCCATATAAAGGAAACATTCACATAACATACTTTGACAAATACTAATTTTTTAATAAGAAGGTTTGAAATAAAATGAAATCATACGAAGAATTACTTTCAGATATTGAAGAAGATATGGAACTTATGGGTTCCTCACATATTGTTTATCACGGAGAAGAGGATGGCATTATTACTGATTATGATTACCTTCCATCCGACTCCTGCACGATCTCCATTCCCTTAAAAGAGCTCCAGGAAAAAATCCAGCTGCAGATGCTCTATGACAAAGCTTCCTCTCATACAGCGGAAGCTGATAACAACGCCCCGAAGCTGGCCGTTGTTTTCCCGGGTATCGGATATGGCCCTGATAAACCGCTCCTTTACTATGCAGCTCGCCTTGCCAGAAATCAAGGTTATCAGATCCTGAATGTATCTTACGGTTCTCTTCCCGAAAATGTCAAAGGCGACCGTGCCAAAATGGAACAGGCCTTCGAGCTTGCGTTGAAACATACCGAACAGTTTCTCCAGAATGTTGACTGGCATTCATATGGAAGTATTCTGTTTATTTCCAAAAGTCTTGGCACTATCATATCTTCAGCCTATGCTTCCAGACATGATCTGACAGTGAAAAGCATCCTGTTTACGCCTCTGGCGGATACCTTTTCTTTCTCACTGGCCGGAAGCATCGCCTTCCACGGCACCGCAGATCCCTGGGCCGAAACCGAAATTATCCAGAAGCTGGCACAGCAAAAAGAGGTACCTCTTTTTCTTACAAAAAACGCCAACCATTCACTGGAAACCGGCAATGTGCTGACGGATATTACGATTCTGAAAACTACAATGGAGCGGGTTGAGCGTTTTATTTAACGCCAGCCTGCTCGTTCTTTGTTTTTTGCATTCTTATTTTTTTGAATATTTTATATTGACGTTCCAGTTCCATATTCTCATCCATTGGCATTTCTTTTGCCTCCAGTATCCTCTCCACAGCCTGAGATGGATCCATGGTATGATATGGAAGAAATAATCCTCTCAGTTCCTTCGGTTTTATAATTTTATAAACCTGTACTGATGTTAACTCACAGATAATCGCAAAATACCTGTAGATATAACCAATCCAGTACATCTCGTTGCGGGTATATTTTACAGTTCCATAATCCGAAACTCCATACTCTTCATCTACAAACTGTAAAATATCATTTGCCTGAATATTACTTTCAAGGACTGACCCATTATCAAGTCTTTTTGCTATTTTACTTTTCATAAATCGCCTGATAAAAATCTCTGAGCTCGACTCCATTTTATCAACAGAGTTTTCAAATGCAGTCGCCTGAAGTTCACACAAAAGCAATCCATCTTTATCTATTTTTCTCATTCATCGGCCACCTCTTTACACCAGGATTTCATCAATATACAGACCCTTTCCTCTGTATTGCCTTCTTGCAAGTTTCACCTTGTTGTCACCTAACTTGGCATCTTCCAATCGTATATTCTTATAATATTCCCTTTCATTGTCTGAAATATAACATCGTTCTATAAGTTTAGCCTGCGATACTGCCTTTTCACTTATAAATATATACTGCATTCCAAGATTTGTTGCCGCAAGACAGTGTTTGCACTGTTCATCTGTAATTTCTCCATTAATAAATGAATTAATAATCTGAAACATACGGTTGTCTGCTATCGGTGCAATTATGTAGTCACAATCTCTGGACTGTTCTGCAAGCATTTTTATTGTTGGATGTTCCTTGTATTCATCTAGCACCCCCCGATAGTAGGCAATCATCATCATCCATTCCTGGTCCACTTTATATCTCTTACATTTCAGACTCGTGTCATTGAAACGAATATAATATACCGATGAATGCTCAAATCCTGATACAAATGAGATTGCCTGCTCGTAACTTTCCCCTGTATAAAATCCCTGTCCAAAATCATTGTTACTCCTGCCTCTATAGATATCTATTTCCCCGGTAATTTCACTTTTCGCCCCATGGAAAAGCAATTTCTCATTTTTTTCCAGAGCATTTCTTTCAGTTTATTTATTCTTATATTTTTTGTAAATGCAAATCTGTATACATTCTCCAAAATTCTTGCAGACGGAACTGTTTTTCCCAACTCATTTCTTGAAACAGTCACCTGCTCTACTCCAATCTGTTCTGCAAATTCTCTCTGAGAAAGGCCTAATATCGCCCGAATTGATCTCAAATCTTCTGGAAAATTATATTTCATATTTCGATCACCTCAAACTTATTTATATAAGTTCAATATAAACTTATTCATATAATATTACTTAAATAAGTTTTTGTTATTATTTTTTATGCTAATGGGATAATATTTCATTGCTTCTATGCCACTTTTTCTTGTATATATTTGTCAGACGCCTATCAATAAGAATTACTTTCTTCTTTTCATAATCTATATGTGCCTACTCACAGTAAATTTCTATTTCTTGAAATTATTTTTTTATAAAACATTAAGGTTGAATTTGGTCCTATGTCAAGATTTTCTGCACATCCACGTACTCCGAGATCTTTGTGATCTTGATAATACTGGATTGCATCA
>OGQV01001722.1_pt1 | contig 15130 bp, 15 predicted proteins | sample 1553311 | NCBI WGS metagenome assembly OGQV01 (sample SAMEA2579976, study PRJEB22360) | human gut metagenome
CGAGATGTGAGCATGTAGACAGCTACATCGCCGCCATTCGCGAAGGGAATGTCCGCGCCCCGCGTGAAATGCTGCAAGCCTGTGATCTCGTGGAACAGAAACTGTTGGATCCAGATGTCTACATCGACACCGCCCAGACGGACAAGGCTATCGAGCTCATCCAGCGGTATTTCGGCATAAAGCTCTTCCCCTGGGAGCGGTTCGTGCTTGCGCTCGTCCATGCGTTCCATCGCTCCACCTGCATGATCGTTTGGAGTGAGTTCTTAATCATGATGGGCCGCGGGAACGGCAAGAACGGCTTCATTTCTGGGCTTGCCTGGTATCTCACGACCCGGTATCACGGGATCAAGGGCTACAATGTGGACCTGATCGCCAACGCCGAAGACCAAGCGAAGACGTCCTTCGATGATGTTTATCAGATGCTCGAGGATACCGCGGCAAAGAGCAAGCGCTTCTTTTACTGGACAAAAGAGCAGATCATCAACACGGACACGCGCAGCTACATCAAGTACAACACCAGCAACGCCCGGACGAAGGACGGCAAGCGTTCCGCCTGCCTGATCTTCGACGAGATCCATGAGTATGAGAACAGCGACACAATCAAGGTCTTCCGCTCCGGCTTCGGCAAACGCCCGAACAGCCGGGTTTTTTATATCACGACGAACGGCTACGTCCGCGACGGCGTGCTCGACGAGCGCTTGCGCATCGCGCACGACGTTTTGAACGGGGAGATCAAGGACTCGCGGCTCCTGCCGCTGATCTACAAGATCGACGACCTCGCGGAGGCGGACGACCCGGACATGTGGGAGAAAGCAAACCCTTCACTGCCGTACCTGCCGAACCTGCGCGCGGAGATGGAGGCCAACGCCACAGAACGCGCATACGATCAGGCCGTTATGCTGGACTTCTACACGAAGCGCATGAACTGGCCGCTCGCGGATCCCGAGATCGCGGTGACGGACTATGACAACATCAAGGCCACGAACCGCCCCTTGCCGGATCTTCGCGGCTGGTCCTGCACGGTTGGCATCGACTATGCGGAGCTGTCGGACTGGGCGGCCGTAAATGTGCACTTTCGCCGTGGGCCCGAGCGGTACGACATCAACCACGCCTGGCTCTGCAGGCAGTCAAAGACGCTCTTCCGCGTCAAGGCGCCCTGGGAGGACTGGGCACGGCAAGGCCTGCTGACGGTCGTGGACGACGTCAGCATCCACCCGGACCTGCTCGCGGAGTACATCCGTGACGCGATGCGAAAGTATAACGTCCGCATGCTGGCCATGGACCACCATCGCTGGACGCTCGTTTCGGAGTCCCTGCGCAAGATCGGATGGGACGCGACGGATAAGACCCGCGTCAAGCTTGTCCGGCCCTCGGATATCATGCAGGTGGATCCCGTGATCCAGGAGTGTTTCGCCCGTGGGCGCTTCGCCTGGGGGGACAACCCCTGCTTGCGCTGGGCAGTAAATAACACCAAGCGTGTGCGGGCATCGCGCTCGCTCGGCGTGGAGACGGGAAACTACATCTACGCAAAAATTGAGGCAAAGAGCCGCAAGACGGATCCGTTCATGGCGCTCGTGGCGTCTATGGTGATCGAGCCGGTGCTAGGCAATGGACAGCGCGCGTCGATCCCGCCGATCGGTGCGATCGTGCTGTAAGGAGGTGAGGAAAAATCGCTATCAACTTTTTCAAGTGGCTGACGGGCAGCCGTCGAGCTGTGACAATCTCGATCGAGGAAAAGTGCAAGGAGCTTTATGACGCGGCAGCGGAATATTCCTTGCTCAGCCTCTGCTATGGCATCTGCGTGGACATGATCGCAAATGCCCTCGGGCGCTGCGAGTTTCGCACCTACATGGGCAACGAGGAGACGCAGGGCTCAGAATATTACCTTTGGAACATTGAGCCGAACGTGAACCAAAACTCGACCATGTTCCTGCATAAGCTTGTGCATCAGCTCTACTGGAAAAACGAGGCGCTCGTGGTCACGATCCGCCGGCGGGACACGCAGGGCGATGCGCTCATCGTGGCGGACTCCTGGGCGCCGCCGGAGGATGGGCCGGCACGGCGCAATGAGTACAAGAGTGTCACGGTCGGTGAGTTCGCGTTCTCCAAGACCTTTTCGGAGTCGGATGTGCTGCACCTAAAGCTGAACCATGTGGACATCAAGCCATACCTGACAGCGGTGTCCCGGGCGTATGAGCGCATGGTGACGACCGCGCAGACGCTTTATACATGGGATCGCGGGCAGCACTGGAAAGTGCACGTTGCCGGCATCGCCAACGGCGACGACGATTTCATGAAGAATTTTGCCGATTACGTCGACAAGCAGGTGAAGCCGTTCTTCAACAATCAAGCGGCGGTCTTGCCGGAGTTTGACGGCTGGGCTTTCGAGCCTGTGCAGAGCTCCGGCAATGCGTCCTCGGACACGCGCGACATCCGCGCGATGATCGAGGACGTTTTTGATTTCGCCGCCCGCACGCTGATGATCCCCGCGGTGCTGGTAAACGGCACGGTCGAGGGCACGGCAGATGCGAACTCGCGCTTCCTGTCCTACTGCATTGACCCGCTCTGCGATCAGCTGCAGGAGGAGATCGTGCGCAAGCGCTACGGCTATGACGAGTGGCGGCGGGGCAACACCCTGCGCGTGGACTCGTCGAGCATTCTGCACTTCGATTTGTTCGCCAACGCGGCCAACATCGAGAAGATCATCGGCAGCGGCACCTTTGTTGTCAACGATGTGCGCAGGGCCGCCAATCAGGCCCCGATCGACGCCCCCTGGGCGAACGAGCCGCACATGACCCTCAACATCGCGCGGGTCGATCAGGCTACGCGCACACTTTCTACGGAAGGAGACAGCAATGATGCATAAGCGTATGTGGGAACTCAAGCAGTCCGCATCGCCCGGCACGCTCGACCTCTACATCTACGGTGACGTCGAGAGCGACGACCCAGGCGGATGGTTCTCCGATCCCAAAGAGAGCGAGACCAGCGCCAATGCTTTGCGCGACGCACTGGCCCAGCAGCCAAACGCGCAGCAGATCAACCTCTATATCAACTCCTACGGTGGCTCCGTTTTCGAGGGCACTGCCATCTATAACCAGCTGCGCCGGCACCCGGCGCACAAAACGGCGTACATCGACGGCTTTGCCTGCTCGATCGCATCTGTGATCGCCATGGCGGCAGACGAGATCGTAATGCCCCGCAACGCGATGATGATGATCCACAACATGTGGATGGGCGCGGTGGGTAACGCCGATGAGCTGCGCAAGGCCGCGGAGGATCTGGACAAGATCAACGCCGCCGGCCGCGAGGCGTACCTTGCAAAGGCGGGGGACAAGCTCTCGCCCGATCAGCTGGTGGAGATGCAGAACCGCGAGACCTGGCTCACCGCCGAGGAGTGCATGCAGTATGGCCTTGCGGACCGGTACGCGGACAAAGACGCGGATATGAGCCAGGCGGCGGAAATCCTCAAGACCGCAAACGGCCAGCTTGCCCAGCAGCTCGCAGCCCGCGTCTCGCTCTCCGCGCAGATGCGTGCGCTGCAGGAGCCGCAGCCGGCGCCGCATCCGCCCGACCCCAAGGAAAAGGCCATCAACCCGATTCTAAAACTCTTTGAAAGGAGCATGTAACCAATGCGTTCTAACGACATCCAGACCCGGCGCGACGAGCTTCGCGCCAAGATGCAGCAGGCCATCAAGGCCGGCGACGTGGACGGTTTCTTTGCCAGCTTCGACGACATGCAGTATGAGATCGAGCGCGACATCAAGGAGCAGTACCAGGAGGCCCTGGAGGGCGCGCGCAGTGAGACGGACTCCCGCGTGCTGGCCGCCCGTGGCGTCCGTCAGCTGACGAGCAAGGAGCTCGACTACTACAACAAGCTGTCCCAGGCTCTTAAGAGCCGCAACCCGCGCCAGGCGCTGACCGATCTGGACGTGGTCATGCCGGAAACGGTTATCGACTCTGTATTTGAGAACCTGCAGACGGAACATCCGCTGCTCTCCAAGATCAACTTCATCTCCACCAACGCCGCGATTCGTTTCCTGTACAACACCAACGGCTATCAGGAAGCGCAGTGGGGCCAGCTCTGCGACGAGATCGTCAAGGAGCTCGTATCCGGATTTAAGGAGATCGACACTGGCCTGTTCAAGCTCTCCGCTTTCATGCCGGTCTGCAAGGCGATGCTCGACCTTGGTCCGCAGTGGCTCGACAACTACGTCCGGCAGGTGCTCTATGAAGCGTTCTCCAACGGCATGGAGGCGGCCATCGTCAATGGCGACGGCAACAACAAGCCCATCGGTATGACCAGACAGGTCGGCGATGGCGTATCCGTGTCGGGCGGCGTGTACCCGCTCAAGGAGGCTATCAAGGTCTCCGATTTGAGCCCCGCTACCCTGGGCAACCTGATTTCTCTGATGGCGGTGGATCCCAACGGCAAGTTCCGCAGGGTAACCGATCTGATCCTGGTCGTCTCCCCGCAGGATTACTTCCAGCGCATCATGCCGGCTACGACCATCATGGCCCCGGACGGCACGTTCCGCAACGACGTCCTGCCCTACCCGGTGACGATCATCCAGTCCGCGGCGCTGGATAACGGCGAGGCGGTCCTCGGCATGGGATACCGCTACTTTGCCGCCGTCGGCTCCTCGCCCTCCGGCAACATCGAGTATAGCGATCACTACCGCTTCCTCGAGGACGAGCGCGTTTACCTGATCAAGGGCTATGCCAACGGCCTGCCGCTGGACAACAACTCCTTCCTGCGCCTGGATGTCTCCGGCCTGCAGCCCGCGGCGCTCAAGGTCCAGACGGTTGAGACGCCGGCGGCGAGCAACGATGCGACGCTGACGAACCTGACCATCGGCAATCTGGCGCTTTCCCCGACGTTTGCAAGCGGTACTGTGTCCTACACTGCGGCGACCACCAACGCGACTAACATCGTGCGCGCTGTCCCGACCCACGCCGGTGCGACCGTCAAGATCCTCAACAAGGACACCGACGGTAGCGATCAGGCGGAGGTGGCTAACGGCACGGCGGCGACCTGGTACACCGGTTCCAACACCCTGACCATCACGGTCACCGCTGCGGACGGTGAGACCACGAAGGCCTACACCGTGACCGTCACCAAGTCCTAATGACCCGGCGCGAGGTGCCGGAGCGGCTGCTCGCTGACATTAAAAACTACCTGAACATCACCTGGGACGACGAGGTCACGGACGACAAGCTCCGTGGCCTTATCGCGTCCGGGGCGATGTATCTGGATAGCAAGTATGGCGAGACGGCGGACTACACGGCAGACGGGTCTCCGCGCACGCTGCTGATGGAGTATGTGCGCTATGCCAACGACAACGCGTTGAGCGACTTTGAAAAGAACTACATGAGTTTGATCTTGATGATGCAGCTCGAAAGGCAGGTGGCAGCCCATGCCGGAGAAGCAGAAGGCACAGGCGTATAACGATGGCTGGCTGGCGGTGTACCGCGTGAAAGAGCCCACAGCCTATGGCCGCGTGACCGCGGACGACCTGGAGCTCGTAGAGCCGTACCGGCGGTACGCGGACAGAAAGCTCGGCATGACGCGGTTTTTCACAGGCTATGCAGCGGGACAGAACATCGAGAAGGTCGTGCGTGTGCCGCTGCGGCGCGGCCACGAGATGCACGTGAACGATGTGGTGCTGCTGCTGGGCGCATCGGCGAAAGCCGGTGTGTACTACACGATTCGGCTCTCTCAGCCCGACACGCAGAACGGTTGGGAGGACCTCACGCTGGAGGTGCTGCAGGTTGACCAGGGATAATCTTTGGGCCCTGCTGCAAAGCGCGGTCCCCGGCATCCGGCGTGTGGCGCGCGCGGATGTGTTTGAACCGGCGGTAATTTACAGTGAGACGTTATCGCCGCAGGGGAGCCATCGGGTGTACCAGTACAGCTTGAATATCGTGGTCCCTCTCGAGCGCATGCCGGAGGAGCTGCAGGATGATGCGCGTGTGATCGCGCTGCGCAAGGTATGCCGTGAAAACGGTATCGCCTGGCAGCACACGCTCTCGGCAAATGATGAGTTGGGTTGCCCGGTGTATGACTGCATGATCACGGTCGAAAACCTCAAGGAGGACTGAGTATGCCGCGACTATCTTCGGAAGGCATAGACGCTCTGGCGCGCGAGCTAGAGCAGGAGCCGTTGCGCGCGGCGCTGCTGACGCCGAAGATGCTGCTCGCTGGCGCTGAGGTTGTCCGGCAGGGCTGGAAAAAGGCCGCGGAGGAAAACAAGTTCCGCCGTACGGGCGGACTTATCGCGGCGATTAACTACGCCAGGAGCGTGAAAAAGCTGGCCGACGCAAAGTACGTCGAGATTTATCCGCAGGGCAAAAACTCGAAGGGTACGAGGTATTCGGCTATTGCATACATCCTGCACTTTGGCACAATGGGCAGCCAGGCGCTCAGTAATAGCGCGTCCGCGCGCGCGGCACGCCTGGCGCGCAAGCGGCTGCGGGAAAAGAAATACCCCGGCCGGCCGGGTATCCCTGCGACGCTGTGGGTAAATCGCGCGGAGGAGCTGTCCGCGGATGCAGCGGTCGAGGAGATGCGGCGCATCTGGTCGGACGGTTAGAGAAAGGAGAAAGACAAAATGGCGAATGGAAATAGAGCCTACTGGGACGTAAAGCGATTCTGCGTTGCGTCTGCAGCGCTGGCAGAGAACGGCGAGTCTATCACTTATACGAACGGCGCAATGGCCTGGGATCTGATCGGCGTGAGCATCACGCCCAACGTGATCTCCGCGCCGCATACGTCGGAGACTGGCGGCCGCAAGGTGCGCTATAAGTCCCTTGGCGCGGACATCTCGGTGGATCACGAGCCCGAGACGCTGGACAAGCGCGCGCTGCTCTTCGGGCATACGATGGATAGCGGCAGCACAAAGGAGCTCGCCTACGGCATCCAGGACACCCCGAAGCATGTCGGCGTGACGTTCTACCGTACGCTTAACGATGATACCTACGAGGGCGTGTTCCTGCCCTGGGCGATCTTCTCGGAGGGTACCGCAGAGGCGCAGGCAGCGTTGGAGGGCATCACCTACTCGACGCCCACGACCACCGGCAGCGCGGAGGCGGATCCGACGGGCAACTACCAGTACATCAAGAGCTTCGCAACGGAACAGGAAGCAATCTCTTGGTGTAACACCAAGCTGAGCATCTCGGAAGACTAAGGACGAGGAGGGGCGGCCATGGCATCCCGCAACGCAACGCGCGATATTCGGACAAGATTGATCATCGAGGGCGAGGACGAGTACAAGGCCGCCCTGAAATCGAACGCAGACGAGGCGAAAGAGCTGCAGTCGGAGATGGATCTGCTGACGGTGAAGTTTGAGGACAACGCCGACAGCGAGGACTACCTCGCGCAGCGAACGGAGCTCCTCGCCCGGCAGCAGGAGAATGCGGCGGAGAGAACGCGGATCTATACAGAGTACACCGAGAGCGCGAAGGATGCGCAGGAGCGGCTTTCCGCGGAGATCGACAAGGCGCGCACCACGATGAGCTCTCTCCAGACGAAGATCGAGCAGGCGACCAGCGAGTATGGCGAAAACAGCGAGCAGGTGCAAAAGCTGACGACGCAGTATCAGCAGTACGAGCGTGCCGTCGAGCAGATGGAGAAGCAGCAGCAGAAGGCGACCAGCACCGTCACGAGGCTGCAGACGAGCACGAACAAGGCGGAGACGAGTCAGGTAAAGTTTGCAAACGCATTAAAAAATACGGATGATGCGACAGAAAATGCATCTGATGGGGTAGGATCTCTTTCGGATGTGTTGAGTGGATTGGGCGAAAAGCTCGGCGTAGACATCCCACAAGAAGCGTTGACCTTTATCGACTCGTTCAGCGCAATGGATGCAGGAGTAGCAGGGGCAGCTGGAGGCATTCTTGCAGCAGTTGGGCTTATCGTAAAAGGCATGCAAGAGCTGGTTGAGGTGTCCAAGGAAGGCGCAGCCGCGGCAAATGAGATTTTGCAAATCAGCCAAAACTATGGTATTGCAGCGGAGACGGTACAAGAATTTCAATACGCAGCATCGCTGCTTGGAATTGAGCTCGACGATTTGCTGGATGCTTATTCATCTCTCGTCTCTGTACAAGGCGAGGCGGCTTCTGGGAGCGAAGACGCTGCAAGCATTTTTCGTGATTTGGGTGTTTCTATTTATGATACGCATGGCAAATTGAAAGATACAAACACTTTGATGTTTGAAGTCTTCGAAGCTCTGGGGGAAATGAACGATGCCACGCAAAGAAATGTTATAACGCAGAAACTTTTTGGCGAAGAAGCAATCCGGCTTAATGGCATTATTGCAGATGGCGGAGAGCAATTTCGTGCGTTCATGGAGGAGGCGAAAAGCGCGGGATATGTACTGTCGGAAGATGCCGTGCGCTCGCTGGATGCGTATGACGACGCCATGAAGCGCTCCGAATTGCAGACCGAGGGTTTCCGAAAGCAAGTGGCCGCCGCCACGGCGGAGGCAGCGACAGGTATGGAAAATGCGCAACGCGCTACACAGGGATTTGCGCAGTCCCTGGTCGCGCTCCCCGGGCAAGCAAATGAAACTGTCAGCGCGATGCAAGGCGTGAAGGACTTCTTCTCTTCATTTTTTGGCAATATAGGAAGCGCGTTCAGCGATCTTTTTAGTGGGAATTACATCCCTGGACACGCAGCTGGCACTCCATATTTTCGTGGCGGGCAAACGATCGTCGGTGAGTATGGTCCTGAGCTGGTTACGTTGCCTAAGGGAAGCTCGATTCGAAACGCAGCGGATACAGCTGCGGCGCTCGGAGGGAATACAGTTTATGTCACAGTCAATGCGAATGTCCCGGATCTTGCCACGCTGCAAAAGATCATTGATTTTTACGAAAATTATCAATTGACTCGTCGGAAAGGGTGACACCATCCTTGCACTGTGTTACAATAAGGGCACGGAAAAATGGGAGGTGTCCATATTATGTGGATCTGCAGAAAATGCGGCCAAGAGAATCCGGACGATGTCAAAGTGTGTGCAAAGTGCAGTGAAAAAAATGTACAGCCGCCCAAAGGCGCACAGCCGAAAAGCAAGGTAGCAAAGGCATCGGCCGATGAGTCACCCTTTGTTGCGCGCGCGTTAGACGCAGCTGCATGGGTGATTCTTGTGTTCGGTCTGCTGGGGCTTTTCATCGGACTGTTTGTTGCCATGCCGTGGAAGGGTGCGGTGCTCCTCACAATTGTCATCACAGCGGGCTTTTGGGCGCTGTTGGCAAAGGGGATCGCACAGGTGGTAAAGGATGCGCACGCGGTTCGCATCAAAATGGAAAAGTAAAGCAAACTCATTGAGGGGAAAGCACCGAATGGCGCTTTCTCCTTTTCTATGCCATTCGGGAGGGGTGAACATGCCGGCATTTAGGGATGAATTTACGTTCTTTTGGAACTATGCTGCAACTGCTTTTGAGCGTGATCCATATACCTGGTCCGGGCTGTACGATGCAAAAGATCCGAACTTAGATGAATCAAATACGGCGATTGTTATTGGCGGCATGTATATGGCCGCCTTTGCGCAATTTGGCCCTACGGACTCAGATCCGGCAGACTATGCACAAGGCCTTCGACCTATCTCCGCACGCATCGTCATGTACCGCCGGTGTGACTACAACCAGTCGCCGGGATATGCTGGGAGCGTGTATCCGCTCGTAGAGCCTGTAGATCCCTCTATCGCATGGTGGGCGAACCTGTCCGGCAAGCTTGCCTCATACTCTGTCGGGCAAACGGCCGCGCCGAGTAGCAGCTCGTGGTCTGAGTACCAGTTCACAAATCTTACTCTTCAAGACGATGCGGGTGTAAAGATGCTGGAAAATGGCATTGTTATTCGCGCGAGCATCGGCAGCACTGTATATGTAAATAAGCGAACTTACTATCGGCTCCTTGATATGAAGTTAATCATGGAGATGGAATCTGTCCCGATCACCGTAACTGATCTGGCGCCCGGCAATGGTGGGTATATCAGTCCCACCACTGGCGGGCGTTTAACGTGGAAAATTTCGTATGATCCGACGAACGTCTACGGCGAGGTGAAGCAGGACTCTGCAAAAGTGCAGATTCGATATAGTGCAGAAGGCTCTGCTACAGAGTATAACGTCTCTGGGAATGACACGTCTTTTCAGATAACGCCTGAAATTGCAACGGGGAATTTTCAGTGGCGCGTGCAAGCGGCGACAAAATGGCACGAGGAAAGTCCCTGGTCTGACTGGGTGCAGATCTCCACGGTGGACAGCACGTCCACGCCGGAGGCGCTTGCCCCGGTGAACCAGATCGTGGAAGGCGCGACGAATGTCACGTTCATGTGGCGGCACATAATCTCCACCGGCACGGCGCAGACGGGATGGGAGATCGAGTACAGCTCCGACCAAAGCATCTGGGTGGACCTCGCATCCGGGGAAGACGCCGCACAGTCTGCCGTGATCGACATCTCGCCGCTGCCGGCGGGCAACGTGTACTGGCGCGTGCGCACAAAGAACGCAGACGGCGTTTTCGGTGACTGGTCGGAAAATGCGCTCCTCGTCATCCGTGATGCACCGCCCACGCCCGTGGTGTCCGTCACGGGCAACACGCGGCCGTTCATCTCCTGGACGTCCTCCGGTCAGCAGGGCTACGAGGTCCGCGTGGATAGCGTTTCATCCGGTGTGCGCTATGGCGCGCAGACGACGTATCAGTGGGAGGAGATCCTCGCGGACGGCGCGCACAACGTGGGCGTGCGCGTAGTGAACCAGTTCGGGTTGTACTCGCCCTGGGGCACGGTGTCACATACCGTGCTTAACGTGCCGCTTGATCCTGGCCCGTCCCTGCAGGCCGTAGCGGAGCGCAACGGGCTGGACGTCGACCTGTTCTGGTCCGGCCTCGTGGAAACGTTCGCGGAGGTTTGGCGCGACGGTGAGCGCATCGACACGACCACTGCGCCCGGGCAGTATGTGGATCACACCGCAACGGGGCGGCACGTGTACAAGATTCGCATCATCGACGCAGCCGGCAATTACTCGGACAGCCCCACCGCCGTGGTGGACCTGCCCATCCGGGACGCCGCCATCGCCGTGGAAGGTGAATGGCAGTGGGTACGCCTGGCGGACGGCTCAGGCGGCAGCCTGCCGACCGTCACCGCGTCATATGCGCCGCTCTATGCGCTTAATCACTACAGCGGCCGCGTTTACCCGGTGCCGGAGGTGTCCATTCAGCGCACGGCGACCTACAGCGTGACCTATGAGCTGGAGCGCGCAGCGGACATCGCCGCCGTACGCGCGATGGTTGGGCAGATCGTTGTCCACAAGCAGAAAAATCAGCTCCTGCGTGGGTTCCTGGAGGCTGTACAGGAGACGCGGACCTGGTGGGGCTCGGAGATGTCCCTGCAGATCGCGGAGGTGAGTGAGTGAGGCGTGTAGACTATCGCTTTCAGGTGCTGCGCAACGGAGTGCCCTACGCGGAGCTTGCCGCCATCGGCACGCCGACGGTCAAGATGCAGAGCACGGCTGCTATCGCGCGTTCCCTATCCGGAGAGTTTGCGAAGCCTCTGGACTGGGAGCCGAACTTCCTGCGCGACGAGATCCGTCCGCAGATGCAGCTCAACGGGCAGTGGTTCTCTCTGGGCGTGTTCATCGCCTCCTCCGTATCGGAGACCTGGAGTAACGGCGTCGGGCATCTGCGCATCGAGGCGATGGACCGCACGCTGTTGGTGAAGCAGGTTTCCACGGAGGGCCTGCTGCACCTCTCCGCGGGTACGCCGTACACCACGGCCGTGACGCAGCTCCTCGCCGCAGCGGGCATCACGTCCGTGCTCACGGACGCCAGCGACGACGCGCTAACCACGGACCGCGAGGACTGGGACGAGGGAACATCTTACCTCAACATCGCCAACGCGTTGCTGGACGAGATGGCCTATGACCCTCTGTGGTTTGACGGCGACGGCGTGGCGCGGCTCACGCGCTATTCCGAGCCTACGGCAAGCAACGTCGAGCACATCTACCAGAGCGGTGCGAACGCGTACATTGCTAGCACGTGCACGCTCACGCAGGATATCTACAACCCTACGAACGTATTCAAGGCCGTGGTGAGTAATCCGGACCTGCCGGAGCCCCTGACGGCGACCGCGGTCAACGACAGCGTGTCCTCGCCGATCTCCACGGTGAACCTCGGGCGTAGAATCCTCGCGCCGATCGCGCGGATGGATAACATCGCCTCGCAAAACGCTTTGCAGATGTATGTCGAGCGCCTGCGCTTCGAGTCTCAGCTCGCAGACGAGACGGTGACCTTCACCACAGCGAATACACCGGATCACGGGTATAAGGACATCCTCGCCCTGGAGCACGAGCGGCTTTCGGGCATCTATCAGGAAACGGAGTGGACGATGCAGCTCTCGTACAGCGGGCAGATGACGCACAAGGCAAAGCGGATCATCTATATGTGAGGAGGGGGACAGAATGGACATGGAGACGTATCAGGACCTGGCGGCCGACGAGCCCAACGAGGTCCCCGAGGCGTCATTTGCTACCATATCAGAGATCTTTGAGGACGGTGTGACGCTGCTCTTTGATGGGCTGGACGCGCCCACGACAAAGCGGTATAAGGTAAACGCCTTTGTGGTGTTCCAGCCGGGCGACCGTGTGCGAGTCATCAAGGATTCCGGCACATACGTGGTGGAGTACCCGGTGGGGAACCCGCGCACGGAGTTTAAGGCAGATAGCGCTACAAATGCGGATCACGCGACGACAGCGGACAATGCGACAAACGCAGATCACGCGACAACGGCGGATTCTGCGTCCCAGGTGACGGGGACGATCAGCTATGCGTCCCGGTCGGGCAGCGCGGCGAACGTGTTTGCTAATGGATACACCAACCGTCAAAGAATTTGGCTTGATTACTCTGGGGGCGGCTACTACATTGCAGCTGAAAACGGGCCTCGCGTGCGGATCGGATAAAGGAGGGATCTTATGCGGACGATCAACATTGTATGCCTAACCGATGGCGTGAGCGTATCGACGGACATCCTTGGCCGGGCGGGAGAGCGAAACGCGGTGCAGCTTTCCATTGACGCTTCGGCAGTAGCCGCGGCGCTGGAGAATACACCAGAAACAGAGGCGGAAGAGCCTGCCGGGCTTATGGCGGCGCTGTACTTCCGTTTGCGCACGGGCGTGGCGCTCCCCATGGATGCTGTGCAGCTCCCGGAAAGCGCTGCGCTTACCGTAACGGTGCCCGCCTGGGCGATGCAGCTGGAAGGCGCGGTGCGTGTGCAGCTCGTGCTCACACAGGGCGCGGGCGATGGGGCGACGGTGCTTAAGTCCTATGTTTGGGAGATGGTCGTGCAGCCTTCCGTGCTGCCGAACACGGACACCCCGCCTGATCCCGTGCAGACGTGGCTCGCCGAGGGGAGCGAGGCCATCGACAACATCCTCGTTTTTGGCGATGCGATCGACAATATCTCAATCACAGCCGAGACACTGCCGCCCGGGTCGCAAGCAACGGCGTCTGGGTCCATCTCGGAGACGGAAGGTCTGAAAATCGAGCTGGGGATCCCGCAGGGTGCACCAGGGCCCAAGGGGGATACGGGCGCCCCGGGGCCGCAAGGTGATCCCGGCCCTCAAGGCGCGAAAGGCGATCCAGGCGAGCAGGGGCCGAAGGGCGACACCGGCAAAGGCCTGACGATCTTGGACTACTATGACGACCTTGAGGCTCTGCAAGCGGCTGTGCAGTCCCCAGAAGATGGCGACGCCTATGGAATCGGCACATCCGAGCCCTACGACATCTACATCTACAGCCCGACGAAAGGCTGGGTGAACAACGGCCCCCTCCAGGGCGCGCAAGGTCCACAAGGTCCCCAGGGGGAACCTGGCCCACAGGGCCCCGCGGGCGCAGACGGCGCGCCAGGTGCAGACGGCCAGGACGGCGCGCAGGGGCCGCAGGGCCCCGCAGGACCGAACGAGGTGTCTACGACCACCGCGACCAACATCACCGGCCTCCTCAAGGGCAACGGCACCACGGTGCAGCAGGCAGTCGCGGGGACGGACTACGCAAAACCGTCGAACACGGTATATGCGACGCTGCTGGCGACGGGGTGGGTTGAGCAGACCTTCTCCGGTGGAGGGAGCGCAAACTCCATTCAGTCTATGTCTGCACCCTCTGGGGAGGACGACTATCCGTTCTATCAGCAGGACGTTACCGTGCAGGGTGTGACTGCTGACAACACCTGCATTGTCTCCACGCAGGAAGGATTGAACAAAACGGAGTACAACGCAGCCGCGGCAGCACTGCTCCATGCGCATGCACAGTCTACGAACAAGGTGACCATCGTGGCGTATGGTGTACAGCCTACCATCGACATCCCCATCCAGGTCACAATTCTGTAGGAGGTGAAAATTATGCCTTTAATCTCTATGTTCCCGTGTTCTTCGGGGGGGGGTAAGATGAAATCCTATAGCGGAACGTTTAAGGGGGGAAACAACATCACTGTAAGCGGGGTAGGCTTTCGACCAATTGTAGTTGTCGGCAATGTTACTCAAAGCGGCAATTGGACCTCAGGCGCGGTGTTCTGGATTTCCGAAAGTGAAGCGTATACAAACCTTTATTCTGCCAAAGAGGCGATGGACGCTTCAATAAACGACGATGGTTTCACCATCACCAAATCCGGTTTTTCGTCGAACGGGTTGTTTGAGTATACCGCCTACGGCATATAGGCAAACCTAGCCCCAACGAAAAACGCCCCGGCAAATGCCGAAGCGTTTCCGCGCGAGGTGACTCGCATACGAAACTTTGCGTTTCAATTCACGCCTGACCTACAGATGGGATTACGGCCAGGCGAAGCCCCATCTGCCGTTATCCTAGCACAGCGGACGCGACTTGTCAACCATTTTCGTGCCCCCACGAAAAGGAGGGCGGCGCAATCGACCAAACGCACGCCGCCCTATGTGGGATATGAGAGTGTAAGTTGCTCAACTTCATCTTATCACAGCGCAAGACGAAATACAATAGAAAGGAGCGATCTTATGAAATGGAAACTGCGTGATGGTGGCTACGCGCCAAACATCGCCGTCAGCATCGCCGAGAAAGCGGCGAAAGAGCACGGCGTCCCGGTCGGTATCCTGCTGGGCACGGTCGAGTGCGAGA
>OGQV01001723.1_pt1 | contig 15128 bp, 10 predicted proteins | sample 1553311 | NCBI WGS metagenome assembly OGQV01 (sample SAMEA2579976, study PRJEB22360) | human gut metagenome
ACAATCTGATTTTCAAATCATTATATAAACTATTTTTGAGAGATTGAATTTATTTTCAATATCATTCGGACTAATCTGGTTAAGATCTCCAGGCATACCATCTATCAAAACATAGGGAGAACCACCATTCAAACTAGCTCCACGTAATGTCAAACTAGCTCCATCCGCACCAGGAGTTCCCGAGCTTTGACGAACATTTAATCCTGGAACCATACCTGATAATGCAGAAGATACGTTTGTCAATGGACGTGAATTCATTTCTTTACCAAAGCTAACAGTTGCTACAGAACCTGTCAGGTTTACTTTTTTCTGTACACCATAACCAACCACCACCACTTCATCCAACATCGCCATGTTTTCGATCAGAGTGATTGCCAGAGGCTTATTTCCGTCAGTTTTGATTTCCTGCTTTTTATAGCCGATATAAGAAACATCCAACCATACCTCTTTTCCGGCTTCGACATACAATACAAAATTTCCATCGATATCGCTGACTGTTCCCACAGTGGCACCTCTAACAGCAACTGTTGCACCAATAATAGGCTCTCCATTGACATCTACCACCTTTCCGGTTATCTTCTTCTGATTTTCCGTTTTAAGCAACTGCTTGTTAGATAAAATAATGCTTTTATCCAATACAGAGTAAGCTACATCTGTATTTTTGAAAAGTTCGTCAAGTATTTTGAAGACATTCTGCTTATTAGCGGTTATGGACACACGTCTGTGGACATCCACTTGTTTACTGTTATAGAAAAACATAAATTCAGTTTGTGCCTCTATTTTATTCAAGACACTTTCAACAGTTTGATTCTCCACATTCAATTCCAAAATTGTGTTTTGAGCATAGGTATTCGCTGCGCTGATACATCCCACGGAGATGCACAACATAATAATTAATAATCTCATAGGCAGTGGAATTTTATTTAAGGTTACGCATAGTAACTTTCCTATCCAAAAAAATTGGATACTACAATGTTTTTGCATAAATTTGCTGGACTTTTAAATTTAAAAATAAAGTTAACTGCACTTGTCTGCAAACAAGTTGGTTTAATGAATTTTTATATGGGGAAAAATACTGCAATATTTTTTCCCATATTTTTGTTTTAAGGCGGATGTGTTTTCATATCATAGTCTTTTTTAGTTAATAAATTTCGATAACGCTCTTTCCTTTTACGACTTCTTCTCCTTTCCTGGTGGTTTCAATATACTTATATTTTATTCCTGAAGCTATTTTAAAATGTTCCAGAATCCTATCCAAACGCTGATCTATAAAAGTACCGGTAAAGCAATACTCTTTCAACAATGAGTTTGTAAGCTGAAAGTCAACTTCAAATCGCTTGCTTAAAATCCTTAAAGCATCTTCAATCGGAGTGTCGCGGAAAATAATCTTTCCGCTTTTCCATGCTATATCCGATTCGATGGAAGTATCCGTACATACCAACTTTTCACTCCCGAAGTCATATACCACTTTCTGCCCAGGAATCATCATATGCACCGTCTCCTGACCTTGTTGGCGGCAATGGAAGTTCACTTTACCCGTTACCAGACTGGCCGCTACGAAATCGTCTTTCGGATAAGCATCCACATTAAATTCCGTACCTAAAACTTCCAGTTGCACATTATCTCCCACGTTAACCAGAAATCGCCTTCCGGCATCCTTCCTTACTGAAAAATAAGCTTCGCCCTCCAGTTCGACTTGTCGGTCACTCTCGGTAAAACGAACCGGATATTTCAAATAGGAAGCAGAGTTCAGCCACACTTGAGAGCCATCCGGTAAAGTAATCTGCGAAATCATTCCGGGATTTGCACGGATCTCAACATACTGGTCTACATCGGCATCCTGACTGAAAAAGAAATAAAGAGAAGAGATTAGCAATGGGATGGACAAAATAGCTGCAACTCTCATTGTCCATTCCCACCAACCTCTTTTCATCCGTTTAGACAATCTCTTATCAACCTTTACTAATGCCTTTTTTGCATCTACCTGACTCAAAGTTTGTACAACATCGGTTGCACGATATAGGTATAATATCTGTTTGGCAGTTTTCCTGTTTTCTTCAGAGAGAGAAATCCAAGTTTCTACCTGTTCTTTTTCTTCGTTCTCCAATACTCCGGAAAAATACCGGAGTAACATGGCTTCATCCATTGCTATATTTAATTCTCTATTCATTTTTCCCTGTTTTACTAATATGACTGGAAACTCGCGATAGTTCCTAAACGAAAATGCAACTTTTTTTAGAAAAAGCTGCATTATTTATTTTAAACCACTGGAAATCAATACAATTTATTTAAAAAGGAAATAAGGGAAAATAGCTGCAATCAGTGGCAAATAATCTTTGAGTTCTGTTCGAAGAATCTTCAAAGCCTGCTGAATACGATAATCTACAATCTTGGTAGATACATTCAGCTCCTGCGCTATTTCCTTATAGGTTTTATCTTGATAACGACTCATTTCAAAAGCAACACGATATGTTTCCGGTAACTGTGCGACTGTTCTTTCTATTTTCGTCATCAATTCTTCGGCAATATAAAAATCAGGATCTTCAAAAGTCCCCTGCATTTCTGTTGCCAATACATGTTCGCAGAAACGTTTTTTAGTATAGTTCTTATCAATCAATGCCAGACATTTGTTTTTGACAGACTTGAATAAATAACTTCTTAGAGAAACTTCTATCACCTGAAACGATCTGTTTTCCCATAACCAGACCATTATGTCCTGAACGATCTCTTCCGCATCTTCCATGGACACATAATATTTGCCAAAAGCACATAGCACAGGGTAATATTTCAAAAACAAGGTATTAAAGGCTTCCCTATCCCCTTTTTTCATTTGAGAATAAAGCTCAAAATCTTCTGTCATCACCAATTTATCCATCTAGTTTTTACGATTTTAAGGAATTAACCATGCTATTACATGACGGCAAATATAGGCAATAAAATATTAAATGGGATACCTTTACCACATTTTTCAATTCAGATATCAATTAATGAAGGGCAGCCAAACGAACGTAGCGTGCTTCCCGGTAATCTTATTTCAAATCCTCAAAATAAGTATCGAGCAGACTTCTTGCAGCTATAAACGAAGTCAGGTTGCCTTTCAATACCTGCTGTTCTTTTTCTAAGAGCATCGCTTCAATCTTCGGATTATGATAAAAGCTGTCACGAAGTTGTTCATTGATGCTTTCATACATCCAGTATTTACTTTGTTCGTTGCGGCGATATTCAAAATAGCCGTTTTCTTTCACGAAGTCAATGTATTCGTAAATCATATCCCATACCTCCTTTACTCCCAGGTTATAAAAACCGGAGTAAGTCAATACTTTGGGAATCCATCCGGATTCAGGCGCAGGAAACAGATGTAATGCATTACGGAATTGAGTGGCAGCCAACTTGGCACGTTCCAGATTATCTCCATCGGCCTTATTGATAACGATACCATCCGCCATCTCCATAATACCACGCTTAATCCCTTGCAGTTCATCGCCCGTACCGGACAACTGAATCAACAGGAAGAAATCAACCATCGAGTGAACAGCCGTTTCGCTCTGTCCCACTCCTACGGTCTCCACAAAAATCTTATCGAATCCGGCAGCTTCACAAAGAATAATCGTCTCACGTGTTTTGCGTGCCACTCCTCCCAAAGAACCGGCTGACGGACTAGGGCGGATAAACGATTTAGGATGTACGGAAAGCTGCTCCATACGCGTTTTATCCCCTAAGATACTGCCTTTACTACGCTCACTACTAGGGTCGATGGCCAATACCGCCAGTTTGCCCCCCTTTTCGAGCACATGCAGACCGAATACATCTATGGATGTACTCTTTCCCGCACCGGGAACGCCGCTGATACCAATCCGGATCGAATTACCGGAAAATGGCAGACACTTCTCTATGATTTCCTGTGAGACAGCCTGATGTTCAGGCTTTACGCTTTCAACCAATGTCACAGCCTGACTCAATATGGTGACATCACCTTTTACGATACCTTCTACAAACTCTGCTACTGAAAGTTGGCGTTTCTTAGGTTTCCGCTTTAAGTAGGGATTCACAGATGAGGGTTGCTCAATGCCTTTATTGACAACAAGCCCCTTATATTCTTCACTATTTTCAGGATGTTCCATAATCATAGGATTTAGCGTTTGATATTGATTTCGACTTTCGGGCGTAACGGATCATTTGTTATCATCAGGATACGTAAATGATGCTTCTTATTACCTACGTCACGCTTACGAATAGTTACTTTGAGCTTCGTCATTCCATCCGGAGGAAGGACTGTCTTTTTCAGGCTCACTCCTACCGACGAATTGAATACCTGCAACTTACTGATGACTAACGGAGTCTTTCCGGAATTGGCTATCAATATATCATGGCTTACCTTATTCTTCTTTATCAACGGGATACTAAGATCAATATCCGTTTCCGAAATGTGCATGGCAGGAGCGTTCAAAGAATCTTTTTCCGTCATACGAGAGAAGTCGGGAAGAAGAATGGCCGAAACCGGTATTTCATTATCTTCGCTCACCTTATCACCGGAGAAACGGGAAAGGTAGACAGAAGTCTGTGTCAATCCGTAATCTTTTAGCTGGCTCGCATCCAGCGTCAGTTTGATAGTTCCCTTCTTGCCTTTCAACAAGACTTTGGGTTCCGCTTCCATTTTCAGATAAGGAGGCAGATGCATCAATACCGGTTCGTAAGGACGATCAGAAAGATTGGCGATATCGAAGGTCAATGAAGGCTGCTGTCCGCGATAGACATCGGGGAAAGCAAACTCATCACGATCTAAACGAATATTTCCAATTGTATAAGGAAGTAGCTTTGTATAATCTTTTATTTCCTGCACTACTTCACCGGTAAACTTCAGATAAACCAAGCTCGGACTGGCATTGCTATATATTCCTATCGACTTTTCAAAATGTCCTAACGCTTTTGCGTCAAAAGAAGCTTTTACTACTCCTTTTCCTCCCGGGGCAATCGGTTCTTTGGTCCAGTCGGCCACGGCACAGGCACAAGAGGTTGTGACGTTGGTCAGTACCAATGGCTGGTTTCCCGTGTTAGTGATGGTATATTCCACTGTCACCGGACGTTTCCACTCAATTTGTCCGAAGTTATGTGTCTCTTTATTTGAAGAGATACGAGGTTGGGCAACGGCTGCCAAAGCGACAGTAAGTAAAGATAATATAGATAGTAAACTACGTTTCATGCGATATTTTTTATTTTGGTGCACAAATGTAGGGGTTTTAGATGAGTTTTTCACCACAGATTACACAGATTAACACAGATTGGGAAAAGACTTTACTTAATAGCAGTCCTTGTAAGCCCCTGTTTATAAGAAAAAAGTTCCTCACCGACGAAGGATGCCTTCATCGGTGAGGAACGCCTCGCTCGTCGGTGAGAATAAAAATCCCCTGCCGGAACTATTTAATAATAATTGTCATCGAAGCAGAATGCGAAGCGTATTCCGGTGCATAAGCACACTGCATAGTTGCCAAACCTGTTTCGTAAGTTCCTGCACGACTGACACGGTAACTATATTCCAACACGTATACACCCTTTCCTAAATGATCGAAGAAGAAATTAGTCGATGCATCTTTGATGTCTACGTAATAGCCAAGCCCGTTGTTCCAACGATAACCGGAGATACTGCCGATCGGTTCGAAACAAGCACCCCGCTGATCTTTCAACTGTACAAAGTCCATCGGACGGTCTACGCGGATGCTCAAACGGGAAACGACTTTATCACCTACCTGAAGAACCGTTTTGGCTGTAATAGGCTGTAATTGAGGGACGTTATTCACCGTACGTTCTACATACAACTGTTTCTCAACATTCAGGTCACCGCCCTGTTGTTTCACATCACTCACAGGAGATTCAAATTCTGCATACACAGCTCCCCAGGCAATACCCGGATTTCTCTTTTCCACTTCAATCTTGCGGGCATCCACCACATTCTTCTGTGTGAAAGAACGTTTGATATATCCCAATCCAGGAACAGTCGTTTTACTTGGACTAACAGTTTCCAGCACTTCATTAGCAATCACAATCCGTACATCTCCCTGATTGTCGAGTAAATTAGCGCCCTTCATCAGCAATGCAAATACCGCATCGGCAGTAGCTACCGGAGAATTCCACTGTTGTGTCTGCTTTTGCTTCAACAACCAAAGTTTCATTTCTTCCACTGTATCGGTATTGCCACCTGTCTGTTCCAGCGCTTCCATCACATCTACATGAGCCTGCATCTGCATTCCGCCCCATGTATATGGATTCTCGTTGAAAGCAAAGAACATTCCCTGTTCATCTGTCTTCGTCAGATGTTCTTTCAGAGAAGCGACAAATTCCTGCGCTTCCTTCTTGCGTCCGGCTTTATCAAGCACAATGGCGGCAATCGCTTTTGTATCCATCGAAGGAGAAGTCAGCAATTCTCCTACCTTAGAAAGATAATAGGTATAAGCCGCTTTATTGGCTGCGGGTACCTGCTCTCCCGAAATAGCGATGAGATACAAATATTGCAGAATACTGCCCGAAACGCCAGTAAACTTCACACCGTCTTTCTGTGCTTTCAGGATTTCCTTATACTCGTCCAAAGCTGATTGATGAAGGTAAGCGAAAGCCTTCTGTTGCAAGGAAAGAGCCGATCCGCTTAATTTCTCACCTGTCAGCATAGCCAGACGGGCATTCAGTTCGGCGATATAGGTAGTTACAGATCGACTCCCGTTCATTCCTTTATACCAGGACCATGCCCCATTTGAGTTCTGTAACTCCTGCAATCGAGTCAAAGCTGCGATATTATTACTACGGATGTTATTCAAATCAAACAAGGTGGCGATGCGCTCTTTCTGTTGCTCTTCCGTCTGTGCTTCGAGTACCCAGGGAGACTCGGACAAAATGATATTCTTCACTTCCTGATTCTTTTGCAGATTGCTCAAGAACGTTTCTTTCGTACCTCCTTGCAGTTTCCAACTTTCAAATACCGCTTTGATCTTCGGCTGACTGTTCATGATAAACGAAGCCAATGTATTGGCATAGTAGGCAGTAGCCCAGGAAATAGCGTTATTACTTGTCGGAAGACTCAATGAAGGCAATGCCTGAACGGCATACCAAGCCGGGTTTCCTGTAAATTCAACAGTTAGTTTACGATCTGTGGCTGTTTTACTTTGTTGATTGAACAGATGATCGAGTGAGAAAGTACGGGTTTCTTCTCCACGCACTGGCATTGGAAGTGTCTCCACCAAATGCTCTTTATTGCTAAGAACCGGAAGCAACTGTTGTTCTCCATCGCTGAAAGTACCACTGTCGGCAATCATCCGGCATCCCACTATTTCGTATTTATCACTAACGATAAACTGGAAGTCCACACCCATTGTCTTTCCGGCAGCAAGGCTGAATTTCTGTTTTTGTGTACTGATAACCTTCTCTGTCATCGGGTCAAAAAGGACCAGACTGACCGTTCCGGCTTGCGGCTTACCAGTCATATTAGAGATAGAAGCTGCCAGAGAAGTCTTATCACCCACACGCACAAAACGAGGGAGATTAGGAGTCAGCATAAATTCTTTGCTTGTGGTAGCTTCGCCATCCAATGTTCCCGTCAACATTCCCTTTGTATGAGAATATCCACGGAAGTTCCAACGCGTCAGACTTTCAGGCATCGTGAATGAGAAAGAGATCTCTCCCTGTTCATTGGTGCGAAGTTGAGGATAGAAGAATGCTGTTTCTGCTAAATTGGTACGCAAGTCAGCAGATGCTTCGGGAAGCATTTCGTTGTCAGATGCCTCATCCGCTTTTTCTCCCGTGGGTATCATTTCCGATTGAAATTCAACATTAGTCATGGCATCAGCAGCCATAGCCGATTTCATCTTTGGCGCATTACTCCTTAAAGTTGCAACGTCCAATGTCGAAACGCTACCTGTCACCGTCAACTTTCTCGTCGAGCCATATCCTCTCACTATTACTTCACCCAAATCTCTTCCATTATTATAATAGTCCGATAGCATCACAAAATGGTCATACTCCAGTGATGGCACTTTGAGACTCTTCGTATTCCACCAGTAGTTGAATGAATTATTGCCGGAATATCCACTCATCCAGTTAGAATATGGGACAATCTGGTTATAATAGATTTGGAAATTCTGTTGCCGATTCCATATTTTATCCAAGGAGGCATCATACATCGTTGCCAGCATTTCCGCGTTAGCAGCTTGTCCTTGCGGCGTTTTAATCGTCAGCTTCCATTCTTCCTTTTGTCCCGGACGCAATTTATCACGGAACACTTCCCACTTCATAGTCAGTGTCTTATCAGGAATCCGTTTGGTCAGCCGCACCTGTTCCTGATAAACCTGTCCGTCCCTCACCATACAGAGATTCACAAAGACACCATCCCCATAACTTTCCCGATATGGATACTCGAAACGGACAATCGTATCTGACAAATTCAACGTCTTGCTCTCCAGCAATTTATCACCGGAAAATACGTTCATCATCACATAAGCATCTTTTTTCGACGTACCGAAACAGAACACGGCCGGATGGGCAGCATCAAATTCCGTATTTGCACCATAGAACCACATCGTCGTTTCTACAGGCGGATGTTTGTCCTCAACAGAGAAAAGAATCGTGTTGGTGTCAGCAGTCACTTCCTTGCCCTGATTATCTTTCACTGATGCTTTCAGCACATAAGGTCCCGATGGAAGATTCTTCCAGTCGAGCGTCATGTCTTCATTAGAAGTAAAGGTTCCCGTTGCAACCGGTTTCTCTTCCAACTGCTTAAAGTCCTTGTCTTTGGCAGGGTACAAGTAATAATTCCCCTTCACCTCCACAGGTTGTCCATTCAGGTTCTGCACTTTAAACATTGTTTCGAAGGGTTGATCCTTGCAAGTCTTATCTTGCAATTCCACCTGCAAAATCAACGAACGGTTTCCTGCCGAAATCACGTCCGTAGAAGATTGTGTTTCACCTGCCACATTGGTAACAGTGGCCTCAATGGAATAACGATAATATACCTTATCATTATTCTTATAAGAGTCACTTTCCTGCAAACGAACCGGTATCGTGAATTCTCCATTCTCATTGGCCATCACTTCACCGGAAGCAATCTGCACAGATTCCGCAAACCGCCAAAGGCTGTATGCAGAACGCTTTACCGTATATTTCACCGGAAGATCCTGAAGCAGCACACCACTATAAGATTGTACCTTACCCTTCACCTGTACCTCATCACCCAGTTTGTAACTTCCTTGTTGCTTTTCAAAAGTGATATCAAATGTCGGACGTTTATAATCTTCTACCCGAATGCCTGTATGGCCTCTTCCCGCTTTCAAAGAAAACATTCCGTTCAGACAGGCCGAAGGCAATGCGAAATCGGTGGTAAACGAACCGAACTCATTGGTACGTACCGACTTCTGCCCTACTTCCTGATTGTTTACATCCAATAAAGTCACCGTATATTCCTTGTTCGGAAGTACATTCGCCGTATCCGATTGTTGAGAATAAGCAATTCCCTTCACATACACAGTCTGTCCGGGACGATACAAAGAACGGTCGGTCAATAAAGTCATATTTTCAGTCACTTTATCTTCGTCGCCGTAATATCCGTAACTTCCTGCATAAATGCCTTGTTTCGGCATTGCCGTATCCGTCCCCTTGGAAGCTTTCAGATAGCGGTATTCGGATTTCCAGGGAAATACGACCTTACCCTCTTCGTTTGTCGTAAACTCCTGCAACACTTTTTCGTCATTACTGTACATCGTTACTTTCGCATGGGGAATAGGATGCCCTGTCTGTCCATCCAGCGTCACCACTTGATACTGTTTGTCCGGCAAACGGCATGTCAGCACTTTGAAACGTGTTACATCAAACTTGCTTTCACTATCTCTCTTCGCACGAATATCCGGTATGATACGCATCACGTAAGATCCAAGTTCAGGAGCTTTGAATGTAAACACAGTGTCCTGCGTCTGATAATCTTTCGGACGAAGCACAGCGTAATGTTGTTCCTTTATCAGTTTCTTCGCCTGATAAAGACGGACAGTGAAACCATCCAGATTTTTGTGTGAGACCCTTAATTCTATCTCTTCGTTCGGAAAAGCCAAATCGGATGCATTAACATTCAAATAAGGAGCCAATATCTCTTCCCGAAGATTCTTCAAAGCATTGATTCTGCGATAGCCTGGATAAAGGCGGATTGCCTCATCGCAAAGCTGCAATGCATTGAGCTGCTGTTGTTTTCCAATAGTATACCGGGCTTCTGCCAAATAGACTTCGGCACAGATCGGTTCGGAAGCATACTTGCTTTTCAATGTGTTCAAAGCTTTCAGATAAGTATCTTCCGTCAGTACCGGAAGTTCGCCCTTAGCCTGCAGAGGTCGAATATTCCGATCAGCATTCCATCTCCATTCCAGGTAGTTAAGTGCTGTCAACACATAACCTTCTTTTAATCCGGTTGCTTTATAAGCGGAAATCATATTCCCATAAATAGCTATTATATCTTGTTTGACCGGATTCACAGTACCGTCATTAGTAATCCTGTTACCCAATTCTTCCACCCGTTGCAGTGCTTCAATGCTACGGGAAGCCAATAAATGATACATATCATGGTGATAGTATTCGCTCGTTTCCCCCAGTTCTACAAAAGGAATATAGCCGCGTGAGGACGTTTTGAGCAGCAATACAGAATCGGCCAATGCCTCCTTTATATTTGTCCGCACTTTTTCGATGAACATATTGGCTGTCCATTCACGCATATCGGTAGCAGGTGTCTGGTCTACGATTTCTGTCCGTTGGCGGAGTTGCCACTGATTGCTGGCTGCATAATCTGCATAGATTCCCGCTATCAAAGAGTGTAGGATGGCGCGATCCATTGGTTGGTCAGTCTGTTTCACCCATTGTTCCAGTCCTTTCAAATCAGCGTAAAGACTGTCGGGATTCAACATTTCCCGATATTTCATCCGCCACGTATATGCTTTGAGCATTTGTGGAGAGTTTTTCTCTTTTTCCCCTTTCTGATAAATCTCATCAGTCAGTTTTATCACAGTCTTAGGCAAGCTCTTTTTCTCCGCTTGCTCCACTTCTTTCCATAATTTGTCGAAAGTTTGTGCCTGTACCGCCGGAATCACTCCCAACCATAGCAGCACCATCATACAAATTTGCTTTACTTTCATAATCTTTCTAGTTTAAGTTTGCTATAAGTCTCACTCTTATAAATAACAAAGTAAGGAAATAAAGTTTAAAGATTTGTACTTTTTAGCTTAAAAAAAGCTTTTATCAAGCTATCAGCCCCATACCATATTGTATAAACATTAGCCTATTAATCAACTCGCTCTGGAATAAAATAAAAAGTCCAAAAACTGCCACTCGGTTTATTATTTAATTGAAAAGTTTATCTTCTGCAATAAGATTCACCTATCTCTTACAAGTTCATAAATGCAAAAGTATCTTGCACCTTACACTAAACCAGCGATAGTCAACTGATATACAAGCATTTGAAGCAGTGCAAGATACCGTTGCAGATGCGTGCAAGATAGAGGTATCTTACACACTGTCTCGTTTATAAGAATCCGGGCATATTCATAGAAGACACTCAATAATTTGCAGCACCTCTACATAAAATGGCTTGTTCATGCCGGTGAACAAGCTGTTTTATGCCTTGAGACCAACAGTTTCAAGTAATGAAACTACCAGTTTCACACCGGAAAACTAAGTGTTTAATACCTTGAAACTAAGTGTTTCAAGCGTATGAAACAAACTGTTCACAAGCTTGAAACTGATTTTCCCCTATGGAGAAACCAATCGAAACCTTACGGAATACAATTAATTCATCCGTATCTATTATCTCGTTCAGCCTGTTATTCCAGATAATATTACGCCAGTTATCAGACACAAATACATCATCTTTCATGTATTAGTACCAGACAAATCAGCATACAACTTACTATAAATCAACTATTAAGCACTTATTACAGGTATAATTGTAGGGTGAGAGTAAAAATTACCCTCACCCTACAATCACAGTTACCCTCACCCTTTGTAACATCGATGAACAAAGGCTTTCAAGTGATTCGGTGAGGGTGTGATAGTAAAATCAGCCAAACTCGCATGTGATACATTCCAGCCCAAGTGGCAAAAGACAGTGTACCCAAACACAGAAATTAAAGGAGGAACTGACACTGAAACAGATCCCCCGCCACAGTTGTTAGCTAAAACAACTCTATATAAAATTTTAGATATAAAAAATGGGGATATCGTATTTAATAACGTATCCCCACTCTAAACTTAGTTAATGTACTTGTTCTCATTTCTCAATTCTGTACCCCCATGAAAGCATTTCATTACGACCTACTTCACTAAGGATTTTTCTAACTAAAGAACTCATTTTCTTTGCCATAATCTTTAAACCTTTTAAATTACTAATTCCTGAAAACTAAAAAATAAAACTTACTTGTTTGGTTTGGTATTAATTGTTGAATATCCCCAAACATGTACATCGGCTTCGCCGATCTTTCTAAACAATCTTTTTAAACTTTTCATTTTGTTATCCTCTTAATTACATGTTTTATAACACAAAAATACGGCCTTTGTTTATACATTGATCTAAAAAAGAGAGAAATTCATGTTTTATAGCATATTTCTTGATTTGCATCAATTAATTTATTTGTTATGAAATAAAATTGTAATATAGCCTGCAACAAATATGACAAAAAGGCACGGATGAGATTTCATCCGTGCCTTCGCTATAAATACCTATTATATAATAGGAGAATATTTACATAATAAAGAATACGCTTATTTCAGTGGAGTTTGTTCTAAAGTAGCCACCAGGAAGTCGTAGAACTTCCGTACAGTAGGAATCAATGCTCTTTCGTCCGGTGAGTGCGGTGAACGCAAAGTCGGGCCAAAAGAAATCATATCCAATCCCGGAATAATAGCACCGATAATACCACATTCCAAGCCTGCGTGGATTACTTTCACTGCAGGTTCTACCCCAAATTGCTGCTTATAAGAGGCCTTCATCGCATGCAAAATCGGAGAATTAACATCAGGCTGCCAACCGGAATATCCACCAGTCATTTCCACCTTCATACCTGCCATAGAGAAACAAGATTCCAAGCTGGTAGTCAGATATTCCTTCATACTATCACTCGAGCTGCGAGCCAGAATCTTAATGGCTGCTTTTCCTCCACCAATCGTAATAATAGCAAGATTGGAAGAAGTCTCTACCGTATCCGGAACAGTAGGAATCATACGGGTCACACCGTTCTGACAAGCAAAGATTGCATCAATCAGATTGTCCTGAATCTCTTCAGGCACTTGACCCGCAGGAAGTTCCACACGTTCAGCCGTAAAGCTGATCGGTGTTTCAATTGCCGAATATTCTTCATTGAACAGATCTTCGCAGTATTTCACCAAGCCCAATAGTTCTTCTTCATTTTCAGCCGGAATGGTAATAACCGCATGTGCTTCACGTGGGATAGCATTACGCATATTACCACCTTCCCAGCTAGCCAAACGGGCTTCATAGCTGGCAACCGCTTCACGAACGAAACGAACCAGCAACTTATTGGCATTGGCACGTCCTTCATTGATTTCCAATCCCGAATGTCCACCACGTAATCCTTTCAATGTAACTTTCACTGCGATATCTCCTGCTTCGGGAACTACTTCCTTATATTCCAGGGTAGCAGTTACATCCATACCTCCGGCACAACCAATATACAATTCGCCTTCATCTTCCGAGTCCAGATTCAAAAGAATCTCTCCGTTCAGTGTACCCGGCTTCAAGCCGAATGCACCATACATGCCGGTTTCTTCATCTTTCGTGATAAGAGCTTCCAAAGGACCGTGTTTCAGGTCTTTTGCTTCCAACACGGCCATAATAGCAGCTACACCCAGTCCGTTGTCTGCACCTAGAGTAGTGCCTTTTGCTTTTACCCAGTCACCGTCTATATAAGTTTCAATCGGATCTTTTTCAAAATCGTGTACAGTATCGTTGTTCTTCTGCGGAACCATATCCATGTGCGCCTGAAGAATCACACCTTTCCGGTTTTCCATACCCGGAGTGGCGGGTTTACGGATAATCACATTACCTGCTTCGTCTACAAAAGACTCCAGCCCCAGCTCTTTTCCAAAACCTAAAAGAAATGCTGTAATCTTTTCCATGTGTCCTGACGGACGGGGAATCTGTGTCAACGAATAAAAATGCTTCCACACGTTCTGTGGAGCTAAAGAAAGAATGGTACTCATAATAAATATTTTAAAACTATTTTAAATCTGATAATTAAACAGTGCCAAGTTATGGAAAAGTTTTCAGATGACAAAGGAGGTTGGCAAAAACATGTAAGAATATACACTTTTAGCCAAAATTTACGCCCGATGTCTATTGGTGAACGGCAGAGCAGCCAAGCCGTACACACCCAATAAAACAACCAAAAAGGTTTGAATACCGTGTACAATCAGGGCAAATATTCCGGCATCCGTCACGTTTACTCCATAAAGCATCATCATAGAAATGATAGCAAAATGCCAGGGTCCCGCTCCGTTAGGGGTAGGCACAATCACGGCAAACGTGCCGCCGACAAACATGACCAATGCCGCAAGGATACCCAAATGTGCCGTAAAGGCAAAGCAATAGAATGTAAAATAGAAATGGAGAAAGTAACAAGCCCAAATAGCCAGTGTATAAAAAATAAAGAGGGGAATGTTGCGCACGCCTTTTAAAGACATAATTCCTTCCCATATATTCAATACAAATCCTTTCACCCGTTCATAGAAGAACAACGTTTTTCTTAAATAATAAAGAAGTATCACCACACCAATAAAACAAAACAGAATGATATAAAACCATACTGAAGTCAGCAGGTGTACTAATGAAGGGATTTTCGTTCCGGTCTGCTGAAGGAAAGTGACGAATATCGGTAATTGGAGCAATACAGTGATGCCTGTGATGAGGAGAATAGTCAACGTATCGACCAACCGCTCCGTAACGACTGTTCCCAACGACTTGGCAAACGAGACATTATCATATTTCGCCAACACTCCGCAACGACTCACCTCCCCGATCCGGGGAACCACCAGACTGGCAGCGTATGAAATGAAGATAGCATTCACGCAATCGCTCTTTTTCGGGAAAGCGTCCAACGGTT
>OGQV01001734.1_pt1 | contig 15037 bp, 8 predicted proteins | sample 1553311 | NCBI WGS metagenome assembly OGQV01 (sample SAMEA2579976, study PRJEB22360) | human gut metagenome
CTTTTTCTTCCGCTTGTCCGGCTTGAAGTCCGCATAGACGAGTACAAGGCAGGCATAGTCCGGGATGTCGGAAAACAGCGCCGCCAGCACCAGATACTGCACCACGCGCACGCCGGTGATGTCGGTGACCAGCAGCAGCGGGCGCAGCCAGATCAGGTAGCCGTGCCAGTACCGCGCGTAGGAGAACGGCACAAGCGCGGGCGCGTCGGTGCGCTGTGCGCCCGCGGCCCAGTCCCTTTCTATGTACCATTGCAGGTCGTCGGCCAGCGTCTCAAAGTTATCGACGTTGTAGGCCGTATTCGTCATCATGGCGGTCAGCGGCGGGGCCTCGTCGGCGGACGCGGCCTCGGTCAGCATGATCGTGTCGGTGTAGTTGTCCATCTGGAACAGCTTGAAGTTCAGATATTCCGGGTACAGCCCCTCACCGGCGATTTTCACCGCTGAGTCGTAGACATGGTCCCGCACCGGCTCCCCGGGCAGGGCGTAGGCCGCCAGCAGCAGCACGAAAAGCGCCGCCAGCGTCACGGCGAACGCCGCCAGCGCCCGCAGGGCAAAGGGTGGTTTTTGGTTTTGTGGTTTTGCCATGCGGCACCCCTTTCACACAAAAATACAGTCTAATTATAAAACAAAACTCCCGCCGTTGCAACGGTGGGAGTGTGAAAAAAGGTTGAACAAATGTTGGGACGTCCTTGCCTCCCTCGCAGAGGGGGCCAGGGGAATGTTCCCTACACCATATCCGTCTGCCTGGACACCGACAGCACGATGCCCATCTCCCCCAGCAGCATCAATAAGCTGGTGCCGCCCGACGAGAAAAACGGCAGGCTGATGCCGGTGTTCGGGATCGTGTTCGTCACAACGGCCATGTTCAGAATCGCCTGCAGCGTGACCTGCACGACGAATCCGACGACGAGCAGTGCGCCGAACTTATCCCGCGCGCGCACCGCAATCGACATGCCACGCAAGAGCAGCAGCAAAAACAGCGCCACGACCAGCGCCGCCCCGATAAAGCCAAGCTCCTCACACAAAATCGAAAAAATAAAGTCGTTCTGCGGCTCCGGCACGTACAGATATTTCTGTCGGCTGTTGCCCAGCCCCAGCCCGGCCAGCCCGCCCGACGCGATGGCGTAGAGGCTCTGGATCGTCTGGTGACCTTCGCCCAGCGGGTCGGCAAAGGGGTCGCGCCACGACGCGAGCCGGTCCGTGGCGTAGGGCACCAGCTCCGGCAGCGCAATGACCGCCGCCGCAATGGCCGCCGCGCCCAGCCCCCCGGCCAGCCCGAACCACTGCAGCCCTGTGCCGCCCACAAACATCAGCACCGCGCCGATGGACAGGATCAGCAGCGTGCCGGACAGGTGCGGCTCCAGCAGCATGAGCACCGTGACGACCCCCAGAATCAACGCGAACGGCACAACGCCTGTGGAAAACGACTTCATCCTGTCGTGATTCAGTGAGATGATATGCGAGAACACCAGCACAATCGAGAATTTTGCGATTTCACTGGGCTGCAGCGTGCCCAGCCCCGGCAGCACGATCCACCGCTTGCAGCCGTTGTATTCCGGCATGAAAAGCACGATAGTAAGCAAAAGCAGCGAGATCCCCAGCATCGGCCAGGCCAGCCTGTGCCAGACGTGGTAGTCCACCAGGCTGGCCGCGTACATAGCCAGCACGCCCAGCGCCGCAAACAGCAGCTGCGGACGGATGTAGGTGTAGGCGTCGCCGCGGCGGTAGAGCGCCACCGCGTACCCCGCGGAGAACAGCATGATGAGCCCGTAGCTCAACAACAGCAGCAAGATCAGCAGAAACGGTATGTCGAATGTCGGCAGCGATGCCGCCCGCGCCCGAATCCTTTGTACAAGTGCAGCCATAACAAAGCCCCCTGCGCAGAGTGTACGCAGGGGGCGGCAGGTTTATGCTTTTGTCAGCGGTTCAAATCAAGGCTCAGCATCGTGTAGCCGTTGGCGCCGTTCTGGATGCTCTGGGCGCTGGCCTCATAGCAGGCCTGCAGGACCTCCATGTTGGGCTGGGGCGCGTCCGGGTCGGTGATGGTCCCGGTGGCAAGGGCCTCGTTATAATTCTCAATAACCTGGGCACAGATGCGGCGGCGATCCCTCAGCGGTGTCAGCAGGTTGGCCATCCACTGCTGGTACATGCCGTGGTAGTCGCTGCCGTGGTCAGCATACAGAAAGTAATATTCCTGCTCGACCTCCATGGGCGACGCCTGGCAGCGGTAGAAATCCCCCAGTGCCGCGCGCTTTTTATCGGTGGAGTATTGCAGGATGTCCGACAGTCCATTGGGGAAAAGCTCTGGGTGCCGAATCCATTTGGAGTACGGCTCCACCTGCACTTTTAGCGCATCAAAGACGGCCAGAAAATCCTCAAGCGCGATCTTCATCTCGCCCTTTTCCCATTTCTGGATCGTGCGCTTATCCCGGCCCAGGCGGTCTGCCAGTTCCCGCTGTGAAACACCCGCTGCCTCCCTCGCAGCGGTCATTGCTTCTGCCACACGGTATCGATATGCGGACATAACATCTTCTCTCCCCTCAAAACGCGATTCACCGCCGGAAAAACAGCAAATCGGCGGTGCAAAATGCGCCGTCAAAATTTCCGGCACTGGTTGTGTACTTTGCACACCGGGATATGCTATATTGTGAAGGGCGGCATCTATAAGTACACTAACACTACCACAATTTTACTCTAGTTACCATTTTTTGTCAATATATTTTGTTATGTAGCATAGCAGGAGTGGGTGAAAATCGTGTATACCTATCGCGTTGTCTGTCAAAAGCTCTCCGCGCCCGAGCTCGGGCCCTACATTACCTACGGCATTCTGGCCGCGCGGGACCTCTGCGGCTGCCAGCAGGTCGTACAGTTTATCTCCGACGTATCGTTGGACCGCGCCTTCGTCGAGGCCCTCGCACGCCGTTGCACCGCCGCCCAGCTCGACCCCTGCCACCTGCTGGACGTGGTCGAGGATGCCATCAGCGGGTAAAGCCTTCCGCCCCCAAAGGCTCCGACCAGGGGCGAGGTGCGCCCTTTTGCCGGGTGTCCTATAGCGCAAGGGACACCTCTCACATGCTGTTCCCGGCAAGCGCAGTCCTTGCCCGGGTGTGTTTGCCGTGCACCTTTTTATGCGGCCACCGTAACTTGCTTGTCAGCTCCTGCTCATACTCCGGCGTGTCACATTTATGGCCTATTGAATATCTAGGGGCGACCATTGGTCGCCCCTACAAGAGTTTTTTGACAGTCTGCATACTCAGGGAAGTTATAAGATTCCATCTTCAGCTTGAACATTGGTGTGCCGCATAAGCTGACAGTCTACCACGGCGTGGGGATGGGCAAGGGTCTTGCCTGTGAGGGCTGGCCGGATGAAGCCGTCCGCTTTTGGACAAGCCAACAAAGCTGACCCCTGCCCTTTTCGGCTCCGGATAAGGATAAAACCGCAAGCACACACACGACCAAATTCACGGACATTCCCGTTGAATTTGTGTTGTGTTTACGCTTTTTTGTGGCGATTTTTGCGCAACAGTTGCGCAAAAGCATCAGCAAAATTTCAACAAGTGCTTGGCGGTGTGCATAATAGCTGCCGAAAGCGCTTGTCATTGTGACGAATTCGACAAGTCAAAATTTTGCAATCTGCCAAAAAATCACTTGCTTGAATGTAGCCGTATTGAAATTTTCATCCCAAAGTATTATACTGTTCCTTATAAATAAAAAGGCACACAACAAACATACCGTGTCTTACTTTTCCCGACGTAAGCGCAAATGTTTGCACATCGGATTATATTCTCAAAAAAGACTGTAAATACAGCTCAGCTTGTGGAAAAAGTCCGTTTCCGTGCCAGATGTGCGCAGCGCATAAAATCGCGCCGAATGGCGCGTTCCCCCGATATATCGTGAGAACACACATATATAGAAAAGGAATCGAAGCAAATGACGAAAGCATTTTCTATCCTGCACCGTGCGGCGGCACTGCTTGTCGCCCTGTGCCTGCTGGTCGGTATGGCTCTGCCGGTTTATGCAGCTGAGGATGAGGCTTTATTTTTTGACGCAGGTTCGGAAACGATTCCGACCGTTACTACCGAAACCACGGCAGAGGAGAGCACCGAACCTGAGCAAAATCCTGTTGTGACGGATTCGGAAACGGTTCCGGGCAAAGGAAACACCCCGCCCGCCGCAAACGAGCCGGAAAAAGAAACGGAAACCACTGTGCAAAACACGGAAACGGTTCCGAATAATGACGGCAAAACCCAGGAAGCGGCAGAAAATCAGACTCCCGCCGCCGATACGGACACCGCCCCTGCCGACTCAGCCTTGACGAACAAAACCCCTGCGGACACTTCCGATACGGCTGCCGCGCCAAACCATGCCATCAACGCAGAGGAAACCACGGCGGCAAAAAACAACACAGAGCAAGATGTTCTTTTTGCTGACGGGGACAACCCCAACGAAGAAGATACTATGCTTGCGGATGATTCGCCTGACAACGATGACGCGAACACGCCTGATACGATAGCGGACACGAGTGTATCGACGGGCTTTATCCCGGCTACGACAACCATTTATTTTGCGGTTGATGAAAATATATTCAAAGATTCCTATCGGGTTCATTTGTATGCCCATAAGCTGGACGACAGCGGCTTGGACAAGGATATGGTTGACACCGAAAAGACAACAACCGATGGTCGCAAGATATACAGCGTTACACTGAATCAGGCTGATTATTCAGCGGGTGGGTTTTATCGACTGATTTTCCAGTATTTTGATGGCACTAATTTTAAAGGTCAATTCTTTGCCTTTGGCGGAGAAGACCACGATGGCGATGGTCATTATAAAAAAGAAACAGCCATTGACAAAATTGCCGGGCAAATGTTTGACGGTAATAACGGCACTAACCGAGGCAATGCATTTAACCCCGCCCAATGGACGCGCGTGGAGTACTATTACAAGGACACGCCGCTTTACTTCAAAAATGCAAGCGGCACTGCGCTTACCAACGTAACCGCAACATTTTACAAGCTGAAAGACGGCACCACGGCACAAACCGGCAGCCAAACGATCGGCACGGTGGATGCGGGCAAACTTGCCGCGCAGCAGATCCGGATCCCCGACAATCATTCGCGGTTTGTGCAATTTAGTTGGGGTGAAGGTGACCAAAGCGTCCTGTATGATTTCACCACGGACTACACCGAAAACCCCTACGCAGGCGCACAGAAACTGGACTTAACAACCGCAAATTGCTATGCCTGGAATGGTACTGATGGCACTTGGGCAAGTACGGGCGGTGATTTGCTTACCGCGGGCAAAAAGATTTACTTTGACGCCACGCTGTCCGCGTACAGTTATGAGGGCGAATATTTACCGCAGTCCGCCATGGGCGACGGCGAAACCATGTACTGCTTCCTGACGAGTTCAAACGGCGCGGTCACACCGCTGCAGATGACGCAGGAAACCGACACCAACGCCGCCGACCGCAAGCTGTGGTCTTGCACAATTCCTGAGGGAACTTACACCGCGGTGCAATTCTCCGCAACGGATAACCAAAACGCCCCCGCAAAAGACAACAAGACCAGAAAGTACAGCACGGCAGAAATCCCCCCAACCCTGCAAGAACCCTGCTTCTTTGCTGACGACGGCGACCCGTCGGCCTACACGGGCGGCGAAGGTGTCAACCGTGACGGCTACTGGGGCGAGAAAGCCTCTGTCCGCGATGCCGAAAGCGGCAAAAATACCACCGTTGTGGATATTGCAAGCGACAAGTTTGAGCAAGAGCCGGGCACAAAGTACATCACAAGCACCCTGTACGATTACTACACCGACTACGAGCTGAATGGCCTGAACCGCGACACTTACTCGTGGGTGACCACATCTTCCCAGCGCGGGTACGTCACTTTTGAGCAGTTCAACCGCGCATTAAGCAGCGCTTACACTGCAAACGGCAATGTAAAATACCCGCTTTATACCGGGCATTTCCAAAAGTCAGGCTGGGGCGACCCCTTTGCAACCGTTGCCGCCGGTATGGGTCTATACGGCTGGGGCGCTGAGGGCAGTTCCAACTACAATATCTTTATGGCCGTGAATAACTCGGCCTTGGATGATAATGGTAATGGAAGCTCCGATTACAATCGCACCTTCCAGGGCCTTGTGGAAAGCAAGACCTCTGACGGCACGGCAGACGGACTGCCGCTGTTAAGAACCAAGAATTCCACAGGCTCCACAACAGATGCGCTGGCTGACCCGCACTTTAACAAGGACTTCCTGCAAGGCAAAAACACCTTTAACACCGTGCTGGGCAAGGTGTACGAGGATGTTTCCTTCCCGCTCAAGCAAAAAGCCGTTTTTGCGCAGGATCCGAACAATCCGTCCGATAGCGACCCGGAGGGCAAAGCCGAATATTGGTACTATGACAGCAGCAAAAGCTCTCTGTATTTGAAGCAGAACCAAGCCGACGGCAAGTATTATCTGGAATCCCCCAAAGGTGGTGACGGCAACCCCACCACGGACAGCAAATCACAAAACATTTCGTCACCAAACAGTACCAATGGCACCAACGGCTTTTTCCCGTTTAACCAAACGGTCAACACAGTCGGGGCATCCCAATACAACTACGGCTTTGGCGCCAAGCTGCAATTTGACTTTACGCTTACAGAGGACGGCAATGTTGTTGTAGGAAAAGACACCAGCGGCACCGACATCAAAGTTCCTATCAAGTTCTTCTTCTCCGGCGACGATGACGTGTGGGTCTACATTGACAGCAAGTTGATGCTGGATGTCGGCGGCGCGCACGGTAAAGCGTCCGGTCTGCTGGAATTTGGCGCAAACAACACCGTAACCCCCTACGTTAGTTCCAACAAGAACACCGACCAAAATGATACCATGGTCTATGGGTCCGGCGAAACAACCAAAACCGTCAACTACAACGGCCAACCGATCACGTTCAATAAGAAGGGCACCACCAAAACCCTTGAAAACCAATCCACCCACACCCTGACCATGTACTACATGGAGCGCGGCATGTGGGAGTCTAACATGGCGCTGGCGTTCAACTTCCCCGACCATAACGAATTGCAGGTCGAAAAGCAGGTCGATGTTTCGGACGTGAACCCGCTGTTCCGAGACAGTTTCAAAAACCAGAAAATTTTCACCTTCAACATCCAAAATCTGGCCACCCACTACGGAACGACAGCTACTTACACCCCGACGATTAAAACCGAGAAACTTCCGGACACTGCATACAGTTCGGCCAAGGGACTATTAAGCTATGAGTCGTCCCTGCCGGAGGGTGTAGGCAAAGGCAGCGCCGTGCTGTGGTCATCGGATAAAAGTGACCCATCCAGCCTGTACCGCGACCAGCGCCGCGGCACACTGACATGGGACACAGCCATAGATATAAGTCAGTACAGCTACCTGACCTTTGATGTCTATGTGCAGGGCAAACAGACCGATACCTGCGCCCTGAGCAACCTGTATGTGGAACTTTGGGACACAAGCGGCAAGCAAATGGGCTGCCTTGGCACCAAGGGGCTGCAAAGCAGCGATGTCTACGGCGCGGCGACCGCGCTGCACCCGGGAACGTGGTACACCGTGCGGCTGATGTTGAACTCCCTGAAACAAGTCGAGGGTTTCGACAAAACGCAGCTAAAAAGCATAACGGTGGGCGATAACTATGCGCGCAGCATTTACCTGCGCAACTTTACATTCAGCAGTGCGCCGACCCTGCCGAAACAAACAGGCTTTACCACCGCGCAGTACAACGTCCCCGACTATGGCTCTGCCACAACCGGTAAGCTGGAAAACGCGGCTTATGCGGTGTTTTCCTCCAACCTTGGCAACGGCGACGTTGTGGATGAAAACGGACGGTTCCTGCTGCAGGACGGTGAGACCGTTACCTTTAATGACCAGTTCCGCCGCGGCAGCTACATAGCCCTGCAAGAGCAGATCGACACCGAACTGTACGATACAACTTGGACGGTATACGAAAACGACGTACCTGTTACAAGTGTAAGCGGCAATAGTAAAGTTGTTACGACGGGCGAGGTTAACACGTTGCAAAACGTCAGCGGCACCGCCCCGAACGATGGCCGAACGGAAAAGGCGGTTGTTGCAACCCTTGACGGACACAACACCCAGAACGCGTACACAGAGGCCCAAAAACCGAACGCTGACATGCTGGTTTTTCGCTCTTACCGCAATTCGGCCGATGATAACGAGCTGACCAAGCTGAAAGTGGTTTTCAACAACAAGGTCAAGACCGGCAAGCTGATTATACGCAAGGTTCCCGCCGAAGGCGAGACACTGGCAGGTCAGACGTTTACCTTTACCGTCCGATTCGGCGATGTTGGCGGCCAAAGCCTCGGCAACATAATCCCGCCGAAAGAGTACACCTGCACGGTGGAAAACCACAATGGCGAGTACTACGGCGAGATCGTGATCGACAAAATCCCTGTCGGCACACGGTTTGTTGTGTGGGAAAATGAACAGACGGGCACAAGCCTGAAATCGGTGTCCTTCAAGGGCGGCAAAGACTGCGCTGTTGCCGCGGACGGCGTAAAGGTGTACGGCGCCATTGCGGAGGGCGATACGAACGCTGCAACGGCAACATTTGTCAACTCCGCCCGCGAACTGATTGACATAGCGGTCAAAAAAGAGTGGAAAACGCAGGACGGTACGACGGACATTCCGCAAGCCGACCTGCCCAACGCCATTTACCTGCAACTGCAGCGCACCGAAACGCCGAACGTTGCAAACAGCTGGCAGACGGTTTCGGGGTATGAAAGCGTAGAGCTGAAAAAACCCGACGGTTACGAAGGCTGGACCAAACAGTTTACCGGGTTGGACAAGTACGATGCGAACAAGTCGGAGAGTGCGCGTGTCGCTTACACCTACCGCGTGCTGGAAAGCGCGTCGGCAGGCGGGCATTTTTACGGCGGCACGGATGGCGATGTGATTGAGATCGGCGGCAAGAAGTACAAGGTTCTCAATACCACCCGCGTCACAGGCGATTCGACCAACAAAACGCTGACCCTGACCAACCAACTGCAAGATGCCAAATATAAGCTGGTTATCACAAAGCAGGACGCACAGGATAATAGCATAAAGCTGGGCGGCGTGGAGTTCAAGCTGGAAAAGCTGAACACTGTACCGATTGAAACGCCGAAAACAGGCACGACCGCCGCGGGTACAGGCGAACTTACCTTTGCAGACCTGACCCCCGGCAACTACCGCCTGACCGAGACCAAGACCGCCGAGGGCTACACCCTGCTGGCCGAGCCCATCGAATTTACGCTGACAGCGGGCGGGCAATGCCTACGCGATGGCGCGGCGTTTGGCGCGAAAACCACAGATGCCAGCGGCGTGTACAACATTGCCCTGACTGTTTACAACCGCAAGGGCTTTACCCTGCCGCACACGGGCGCGGACGCACCCAGCCTGTGGCTGCTGATAGGTTTGCCCGCACTGGTGGCTGTGCTGCTGGTGCTGGTGTTCCGATACAATAAGAAAGGGGGCAAACATTCCTGAACCCCCTAAAAAAGCCCTCCACACAAAACAACATAGAAAGAGTTATGCAACAAGATGAAACTGAAACGTTTATTTACCGCAGTCCTCAGCACCGCCCTGGCCCTGAGCCTTTGCGCCATGCCCGCCATGGCGGCTGACAGCGCGGCGGCGGCGATGCCTAAGACAAGCACAAGCACGATTGACAAAAACCAGAAAGGCTCTATCACCATCTATAAGCGGGCACTGGATAGTAGCGGAAATGCAGGTACTGCCGGTGATGGCGAAACAATGGCGAGTCCGCAGGGGGCAGCATTGAAGGATACAGGTTTTACCCTCTATCGGGTCATGAATACAGAGACGTTGCTTGCCTACTATAATGATAACACAACTGCCGATCAGGTAGATGTTAAGGACTACTTTACTAACTATGCTGAGAATAAGACGGCAGCAGGGCTGAAAACTGCTTATGCTACTGCTTATAAGTCAGAAGTACTTACAGATGAAAACGGCAAGGCTACCTTCACCAAACTGCCTGTCGGTATGTACCTTGTAATTGAAACCAAAACCCCGCAGGCTGTTACCATGCCCGTAGAGCCTTTCTTGGTTTCGATTCCTATGACCCGCATTGGCGACAGGACTACGGGCGCTGATAACCAAAACCAAAAAGAATGGCTGTATGATGTGACTGTCTACCCCAAAAACAGCATTGCCAAAGGCACGGTAAAACTTGTCAAGCAAGGCAAACAGGGAAGTACAACAACACCGCTGGCAGGCGTCAAATTTACCCTGAACAAGAAGAATGACACAGATGATGACTATACTGCGGTAAAAACTGACGTTGCCACGGATACGGATGGCAAAATCACTTTAGATAACCTTGCCAAAGGCCGCTACTACCTGCAAGAAACAGGTTATACCGACGGAAATGACAAGGGCTATATCCTGAACACCACCGGCAAATTCTACTTTGACATTGACGAGAATGGTAAGGCTGTGAAAGTTGACGATACCATTGCCGGTAAGGTGGATGACGCAAGTTTTACCATCGACAGCACCCACGCCACTTTGACCGTTACGAACTACAAGCCCGATATTGCAAAGACCGTCACCAAGCGCGACGGCACCGCAAATACACATGAAGCCGATTACGGTGTTGGCGATGCCGTGCCGTATACCCTGACTATCAAAGTCCCTGAAAACATCACCAGCCTGAAAACCTTCAAGGTTACCGATACCACGGTTAAAGCACAGTTGATTCAGAATAAGGACAGTGTAAAAATCAGCGGCAAGAATAATGCTGGCGGCGATGTAACCCTTGCTAAGAGTGCTTACACCATTACTGTTGCACCAGATGCCAACAACTCCGTTATGACGGTTGCCTTTACGCCGAGTGCATTGACTGGCGTTGCCGGCGGCGAAATTACCATTGCCTATACCGCTACTGTTCAGAGTGGTGCAGTTGTTGCCGGAAACGGCAACGTGAACACTGCCAAGATCGTCTATTCTCGCAAAACCAACCTGACGGATGAAACCGGCGGCAACAAGCCCTACGAAATCACGGACAAGGGCGTTGTTTACACCTTTGGTCTGAACATCCACAAGACTGCCAAGGGTGGCACCAAGGACGGAGCGGGTCTTAAGGACGTTACCTTTGACCTGTACAAGAAGGTGGATACGGAAACGCTGAATGGAAATAGTAAGTATCCCTTCTGCGGCCAAGAATACGCCTCTATCAGTGGTGACGATGCCGTAAAACTGGGCTTGACCACTAACTCTGCTGAAAATTGGATCAAGGTCAAGACCCTTACAACGGGCGAAAACGGCTACGTCTCCGCAGCGGGTCTGCCTTCCGGCACCTACAAACTGGTCGAGACCAAGACCGTGGACGGCTACAACCTGCTGTCTAAGCCTGTGGATGCAAAACTGAACCTTACCTATTCTGCTGCATGGAAAACCACGACAACGTATGATGCAAATGGCAACCAGACCAAGGCTACAATAACTACACCGACCTACAAGAGAGATGGCGCAGATGTGACGGACCCCAGCGCTGAAATTGCAATCGTCAACCGTGCGGGCTTTACGCTGCCTGTCACCGGCGGTTTCGGTACGCTGCTGTTCAGCGGTATCGGTGTGCTGCTGGTTCTGGCGGGCGTCGGCGTTCTGTTCAGCCTGAAAAAGAAATCCAACCGTGCGTAATGCACATCATCCAAACACCCACAGCAAAATAAACGGGTAATCCATAGGGGAAGGGCCGGAAACGGTTCTTCCCCTATGGGCGGTTGTGGCAGTGCGTCAACCCTTTACAGAAAGGCTCTTTGCAATGGAAACCACCGTCAAATTAAAACTTGGCTTTGCTGCGCTGATGATCGTCTCCGGCATCGGCGTGGCCATGTACCCCGTTGTCAGCAACGCGGTGGCACAGCGCCACGCAAGCTCGGTCATTGAAAGCTACAACGACAATGTGCAGTCGATGGACGCCGAGAAAATCGACGCCGCCAAGGAGGCTGCGCGCCGCTACAACCAACAGCTGAACAATGCCATCGACCGCGACGCGGCGGGCGAAGCGGACGACATCGGCACAAGCTATGTGGACATGCTGGACGTGGGCGAGAGCCTTGGCTACATTACCATACCCAAAATTGACGTAAACCTGCCCATTTATGAGGGCACAAGCGACGATGTGCTGGTAAAGGGCGTCGGACATCTGGAAGGCTCCAGCTATCCGCTGGGCGGCGCGGGCACCCACAGTGTGCTGACGGGGCACCGCGGTCTGGCCGAGGCGGTACTGTTTACCGACCTGGACAAGCTGGGCGAGGGCGACCGTTTTTACCTCCACATCATGGACGAGGTGCTGGCGTATCAGGTAGACCAGGTCAAGGTCGTGGAGCCGGAAAACACCGAGGATTTGGAAATTATCCCCGGCGGGGACTACTGCACGCTGGTCACCTGCACACCCTATGCCATCAACACCCACCGTATGCTTGTGCGCGGCGCCCGTGTGCCGTATACCGGAGAGGACGAGCAGCCCGACACGCCGCAGACCGTGCAGTACCAACAGCTGAATACCGGCAACGTGGTAAAGCGCATTGTGGACGCCTGGCCGTGGATCAGCGTGACGGGCAGTGTGGTTATCGGCGGCGAGGCGCTGCTGTTGCTGCTGCTGTTGCACCGCTGCAAAAAGCGCGAGGAGGAAGACTGATGAAACGCCTGTTTCTGCAAATTTTTGCATGGCTGGCAATTTTGCTGGGCGTTGGGCTGATGCTGCAGCCCACGGTCAGCCGATATCTGACGGAGCAGAAAAGCACAAAAACCGTGCAAAAATTTGTGCAGGCCGCCGAAGCTGCCGCCCCCGCCGCGCCCGAAACCTCCGCCGCCGAACCCGCGCGCGCCTACCCCGAACTGTACGACGCGTTTCTGGCCTACAACCAACAGCTTTTTGCCCAAGGCCAAAGCGGCCTGAAAGACCCCTTTGCCTACGAGACCCCCGCCTTTGACCTGACGGGCTGCGGCTTGCCCGACGACGTTATCGCCGCGCTGTGGATACCGCGTCTGGACTTGGAACTGCCTGTTTATCTGGGGGCCAACGCGGCCAACATGGCCCGCGGCGGCGCGCTGCTGGGGCAGACCTCCATGCCGCTGGGCGGCGAAAACACCAACACCGTCATTGCCGCCCACCGCGGCTATTACGGCGCGGAAATGCTGCGCAACGTGCAGCAGATACAAATCGGCGACAAAATTACTATGACAACGCCGTGGGACACGCTGGTTTACCGCGTGTGCGAGCTGAAAATTATACAGCCGGACGACATAAACGCCGTGCTGATACAGCCCGGCCGCGACCTGCTTACCCTGACGACCTGCCACCCCTACACCCAAAACACCCAGCGCTACCTGGTGATAGCCGAGCGCGACCCCGACGCAGAGGCCGCCACCCATGCGGCAGACCTGGCCGAGTGTGACGAAACCTGGGACGCCGCACCGCGCCAAGTGACGGTGGAGGCCGACGGTACCTCCGCGCTGGAGGAAGTCACCCCCGAAAGTATCACTCCCCTGCCCCACGAGGGCGGCGGCGAAAACGCGGGCGGCGCGTACTCCAACTGGGTGATTTGGCTGGAAAACAACGCCCTGTGGGCGGGATGCCTGCTGATTGCCGCCGTGATCGGCTGTATGCTGATTTGGCGCAGGCATAGAAAGGATTGACCCATGCAGAATATCAACGAAAAGGCGCTGGCCGTTACAGCCGAGGTAAGCAAGGCGGTACTGGGCAAGCCGGAAGTCGTGCTGAAAATCATGATGGCGATACTGGCCCGCGGCCATGTGCTGATTGAGGACATCCCCGGTGTGGGCAAAACTACGCTGGCACAGGCGTTTGCCCGCGCTATGGACCTGACCCAAAACCGCGTGCAGTTTACCCCCGACGTTCTGCCGTCCGACATTGTGGGGTTCTCGCTGTACCAAAAGGAAACCGGCAAATTTGTGTACCACCCCGGCGCGGTGATGTGCAACCTGTTTTTGGCCGATGAAATCAACCGTACCAGCGCCCGCACCCAGTCTGCCTTGCTGGAAGTCATGGAGGAAAGCGCCGTCACGGTGGACGGCGTGACGCGCGTTCTGCCGCAGCCGTTTACCGTTTTTGCAACGGAAAACCCCGTCGGCTCGGTGGGTACGCAGATGCTGCCGGAATCCCAGCTGGACCGCTTTATGGTCTGCGTGGTCATGGGCTACCCCGATGCGGAGGCGGAAATGGAGATTTTGTCCCGCCAGCCGCGCCGCGCCCTGCTGGACCGTGTGCAGCCGGTGATGGACAAAAACGACCTGCTGGCTATGCAGCAGCAGGTAGACGAAGTATATATGAGCGATGAAATCAGACGGTATATCGTGGAACTCTCCCGCGCGACGCGGCGGGACAGCCGCCTGACGCTGGGGCTTTCACCCCGTGCGTCGCTGGCAGTGGCCGGTATGGCGCGCGCGGCGGCTTTTCTGGGCGGGCGCAATTATGTGGCCCCGCAGGATATTACCGCGATTTTTGCCGATGCGGCCCGCCACCGTCTGCGCCTGACCGAACAGGCCCGCACCGGCGGCGATACAGTGCAGAATATCCTTGACGATGTTCTGCACACCGTGCCGCGCCCCCGCCCGGAGAAACCGTTCCATGGCAGGTAAGGTGGGCTGCGCGCTGCTGCTGGCCGTGCTGTTTGCCGCGGCAGCGGTCAGCCGCACGTCGTTTGCGGTCTTTTTGGTGTCACTGGCGGTGCTGCTGGTCGGCTTTTTGGCGTGGTATGTCCGCACACTGCGCAGGGATGTGACGGTAACGCTGCAGCTGCCTGCCCGTCCCGTGCACCCCGATGAGGATTTTGCCGTACTGGTGAAACTGCACAACAACGGGCGGCGGCCCGTGCCGGAGCTGCGTGTCGTTTTGCAGGCTGTGGACGCCGAAAGCGGAACGGCCATTGAACTGCCCTGCGGCGCGATGCTGGCCCCGCATCAGTGTGCCGATTTGCGCGTGACTCTGCGCGCAGCAAAAAGCGGTCTGTGGCGG
>OGQV01001754.1_pt1 | contig 14869 bp, 15 predicted proteins | sample 1553311 | NCBI WGS metagenome assembly OGQV01 (sample SAMEA2579976, study PRJEB22360) | human gut metagenome
CTTGGCCTCGGGGGGGTTTTTTTGGGGCGGCGGCCACAACCAAAAGCCGATCCCGGCGGAAATCGACGACACGATCCTGCTGGACTGGCTCAATCAGGTAGAGGGGCAGATCCTCCACGAGATCTTTTTGCTGGCCTTAAGCGAGATCACGCCGTATTCGGCGACGCCGACCGAGGCGCTGGCGGCGCCGTATCCCTACGACGGGATCTATCTGCTGTGGATGGAGGCGCAGGTCGACTTTTCCAACGGCGAGTACGAGCGCTACACCAACACGATGCAGCGGTACAACGCCGCGTGGAACGATCTGGCGCGGCACATTGCCAAGTGCATCCGGCCGGTCTACGGCAGGGCCGTGGAGCAGGGCTATTACCTGAGCGCCTACGGGATCGCCAAGGCGCACGGCTACACCGGCACGGAGGCCGAGTGGCTGGCCAGCCTCAAGGGCGCAGCGGGAGAGCCGGGCAAGGATGGCAAGCCGTTTAATTGGCGCGGGGCGTGGGATGCAACCGCGACTTATGCGCATCTTGATGCCGTGGAGCACGGCGGGAGCAGCTACGTCTGGGCGGCCGAGGAGGCCAGCACGGCCGGAGACGAGCCGGGCGTGGACGAGCTGTGGGAGCTGTGCGCGGCCAAGGGGGCCAAGGGAGATACCGGGCCGCAGGGACCGCAGGGGCCGCAGGGCGAAAAGGGCGATAAGGGAGATACCGGGCCGCAAGGACCGGCCGGAAGCAGCGCAGAGCTGCCGGAGGTGCTGGGCAACCTCGGGACGGAGATGGCCGACGCAGCCGAGGGAGCGATCCCGATCGCGGACGGTGCGAACGGCTGGACGACGGAAAAGCTCATCAAGGCCTACACCGGAGACAATGATCTGATCGGGTACATCCCGGATACGGCGTGGGTGGCGGCGTATATGGCAGCGCAAAAGGCGCTGCTCAAGCTGCTACCCGATAGCGCGGCAGCAGATGCCGGGAAACTGCTGCAGGTCGGAGCGGATGGAAATGCAGCGTGGGGAGACAAGCTGCCGACGAGCCTCAAAAACCCCAAAGCGCTGACGTTTACGGGCGCGGCAACCGGGACTTACGACGGCTCCGAGGCACTGACCATCACAATCCCGGAGGGAGGCTCCGGTGGGAGCTCTGGAGGCGGTGGGCTGCGGAAGATGAGCGCCGTATCCAGCTATATCGGAATCCCAGTGGCCGAGCTGCCGCAGGACGGCACAGTTTGGATGTGCATCTCCAAAGGAGACGGCGCAGAGCTATACTCCGGTACCGTCACCATCGAGGGCGGGAGCCTCACGGCAAATAACCTGATCGCTGTGAGCGGCGGAACTACCGCACAGCTCAATCAGGCAACAACTATCGGCGCTGGCTTTGCCATATACGGCATGTCTGCGACGAGCTATACGGGCGTGTGGCAGCAGGTCGGCGCGGGAGGCGCTTCCGTCAACTGGCGCGGAGAATGGGCAGAGGCCACGCTGTACAGCAAGCTGGATGCGGTATCCTACGAGGGGAGCAGTTATATCTTTGCCTCCGATACCCCTGCCACAGGGGCTATCCCCGGCGTTGATGGAGAGTGGCAGCTGCTGGCGCAGAAGGGCGACTCCGGCACGGACCTCTCCCTCGGCGTGACCGGCGCGACGGTCGGGCAGATTGCAAAAATCACAGCGGTGGACACAAACGGCAAGCCGACCGCGTGGGAACCGGTGGATATGCCGAGCGGGGGCGGTGATGTGTGGGAGATGATCCGAGATTTTACTTTAACGGAGGACGTGGTTCAAGTAACAATCAATTCGGATGGAAACGGGAAACCATTCCGCCTAAAAAAAGCGTATGTTTTTATTGCCGCCGCCGCTCCAACAGACGAAAGTATTACCTATACCGCAACTATCTGTTTAAGTCTAGCCACGAAGTCCCCGAACCCGTGGGGCAAAACCAGAGTAAACATTGGGGGAAGCCCGGCGTTCGGCAAGCCGACGCGATATTCGGTGTCTTTGTGGGACACATATGGTGGCATCTTCGCGCCAATAGAAATCAAATCCTCTTTTGGGGATTCTACTGCGGACATATTAACGACGAAAACATCATATGACGCGGCTGGGGCGATCTCGACGAACGGCAACGAGCTTGGATTCCTACAGTCCCCATGTGAATCTTTTACTTTTGGATCTTACCAAAAAACGCTTTTTACAGGGGCAAACATAAAAATTTATGGGGTGAGAGAGTGAGAATTTGTGAAAACGGCATCTACCGCGAAATGACCGCCGAAGAAATCGCGGAGATGGAGGAGGTGCGGCTCCGCTACGAAGCAGAGGAAAAGCACCGCCCGTACACGATCGGCGAGGTGAGCGAAATGCTCATCCGGCAGCAGGTCAACACGCTCAGCGTGGACGACGCGACGGCAATCCGGATGATGCAGTTTTACCCCGAGTGGGAGAGCGATAAGGAATATACGACCACCAACGGATGCCCGGTGGGCTACAAGGTCACGCGCGGCGAGAAGCTCTGGAAGCTGCGGCAGGAACACACCTCGCAGGACAACTGGGCGCCCGGCGCGACCGGCACGGAAAGCCTGTGGGAGGAAATCTGTGAGCAGCACGACGGCACAAAGTACGACCCCATCCCCTACAACGGCAACATGGCACTGGAAAACGGCAAGTATTACACGCAGAGCGGCGTTTTGTACCACTGTACTCGCGATACCGGCAACCCCGTATACCACGCGCTGAGCGAGCTGGTGGGGATTTATGTGGAGGTAGCAGCATGATCTACTTTGTACCCGGCATGGAGATCGAGGAGGGAATGCGGTACACCGACGGGATACGGCGGTATATCGCGATCAAGTCCGGCAAGGCGGAGAGCCTGACGGACGAGGAATTTTTTGAGGCGCTTTAGCGCAGGGAGGGGAACCATGAGCAAAAAGGCAATGATCAGTCAGCCGATGAGAGGCAAGACCAGAGAGCAGATCGAGTCCGAACGCGCGGAAGCGGTCAAAATGCTGGAGGCGGAAGGCTACGAAGTTGCCGAAACAATTTTCCATTTTGACGAGGACGAGCTGGCAGCAGCGGGCGTCGTGAACAAGCCCCTGTACTACCTCTCGAAAGCCATCGAAGCGATGTCGACGTGCGACACGGTCTATTTCTGCAGCGGCTGGTCCGATGCGCGAGGCTGCTGCGTCGAGTACGACGCAGCAATGAGATATGGATTGCAGGTGGAATGTATCGGCTGGCAAAAAACGTGCGAGGAGGGATAACATGCAGCAGTATCAGTGCCTGCTGGTGGACAACGAGTGCTACCAGCGCGGGAGGATGATGACGCCGACCAAGATCGTGGTGCACAGCACGGCGGCCAACAACACGAGCATCAGCCGGTACGTTCAGCCCGCGCCGGGTCAGACGGCCGGGCTGATGCAGTATCAGCCGCAGGAGCGCAAGCTAACGGCAGCCGAAACGAAAGCCGTCCTCGGCGAAAACCGGTATGGGAACGACTGGAACCGGGGAGGCCTGTACGTCTGCGTGCACGCCTTTCTCGGCAAGCTGGCAGACGGCAGCCTCGCGGTATGTCAGACGCTGCCGTGGCAGATGCGGTGCTGGGGCGTCGGCTCCGGCAGAAAGGGCAGTTACAACGACTGCTCGATCCAGTTTGAAATTTGCGAAGACGACCACAGCGACGCGGCCTACTGCCGTGACACGTTTGAGCTGGCGGCCGAGCTGTGCGCGCACCTGATGCGGGCATATCCCACGATCACGGAGATCGTGAGCCACAACGAGGCCGGGCAGCGGGGCTACGGCTCCGATCACAACGATCCGGACAACTGGTGGCCGCGGCACGGCTACACGATGGGGATGCTGCGGCGGCGCGTGGCGGAGCTGCTGGCGGGCAAGCCGCAGCCCGCGCCGGAGCCGAGCGCAAAGGAAATTTACCGCATCCGCAAGAGCTGGGGCGACGCAGCCAGCCAGATCGGGGCGTACAGCGATCTCAGCAACGCCATTGCGGCCTGCCCGACGGGCTACAGCGTATACGGTCCCGGCGGTAAGGCGGTGTATTCCGGCGGCGCGACGGTCGTGCCGGACAACAAGGTGCAGCCGCCCAAGCAGTACACGGCCGGATACCGGCGAAGCTACGCCGTCCGGGCAAACGGCGGGCTCAATCTGCGCAAGGGACCGGGCACGCAGTACACCAGCATCCGCGTGATGCCGGACGGCAGCAGGTGCAGCTGCTACGGATACCACACGGGCGAGTGGCTGTACGTCGTGTCCGCAGCGGGCGCGACCGGGTACGCAAAGCTCGAGTATCTGGAGAGGCGGTGAGGCGGTGACGCAGGAGGAGATCGCAGTCAAGCTCAAGGAGACGGAGGACCGCAGCCGGAGCAATGAGCGCCGCATCGAGGGCCTCGAGCGGGACCAGAGGGCATTAAACCAGCTGGCCACGAGCGTGGCCGTGATGGCGCAGGAGCAGCAGACGATCCGGAGGGACGTGGCCAAGAGCGGAGAGGACATCAAGGCGGTGCGAAAGAGCATCGAGGCACTGCAGGCAGCGCCCGGAAAGCGCTGGGAGAAGGTCGTGGAAAAGATCATCCTCGTGGCAGTCGGCGCGGTCGTCGCGTGGCTGCTGGCAAGGATGGGCATCAAATGAGGAGGGGAAAACCATGAGGAACTGGAAAAAGTGGCTCAAGGCGGCCGCGATCCGCGCCGTAAAGACGGTGGCGCAGACGGCCGTGGCGACAATCGGCACGAGCGCCGTGCTCGGCGAGGTAAACTGGGCCGTTGTGGCCAGCGCTTCCGCGCTGGCGGGCGTGCTCAGCCTGCTGACCAGCGTGGCGGGCCTGCCGGAAGAAAAAACCGAATAAGGCCGGAAAGAGAGCGCCCTGCGGAGAACCGCGGGGCGCTCTTTTTGCATATTTACGCGGCATGACAAGTTGACGGTAACTAACACGGCTTTTGGGGTAAAATGGCCAAAACCGGTGAGAGGAGGGGACAGCATGGCAGACAGCAGAGACGGCTACGCGGGCAAGATCGGCCACGGCGGACAGCAGTACGTCAAGGCGCCTTTTGGCAAAAAGCCGACGGCGGATCAGAGCCGGATCCACACCGGCACGGACCTGCGCATGACGGCAGGCAAGAAGCTCAGCGGCAACGCGGGCAGCAACAAGTGACGCCCTGAGGGGCAGAAAGGGACAACATGGACTGGTATCAGAAGTTTGGGCTGCCGCAGCCCGAAGAAGGCGCAAACGAGCAGGGAGCCGCCGCCCCTGACGCTGACGAGACTCCGGCAGGCGAAAACGGGCAGGAGATCGCCGAACCTGCAGAAACCGAAGAAGCGGAAGATCACGCGGCAGAGACGCAGCCGGACGCGGGGGACGCTCCGCAGGGGGAGGCGCAGCAGCCGCAGGACAAGGAGACCCGCCGCCAGCAGGCTGCGGCCCGCAGAGAGCGGGAGCAGAGGGAGGCGATCGACGCCGCACTGGCGTCCGAGCGGGAAAAGTGGGAGAAAGAGGTCTTTGGCAAGGCCGGGATCAAGGACCCGTTTACGGGCAAGACCGTGGAAAACATGGAGGACTGGAGAGCATTCCAGGCCGCCACGGCCAACGCCAAGCTGGCAAACGACCTCAAGGCAGGACGGCTGACACCGGAGGGGCTGCAGCAGGCCCTGATGCAGTCGCCGGAGATCCAGCAGATCCTCAGCGGAGCCAAGGAGGCGCAGCAGCGCGCCGAGGCAGCCGAGCAGAGAGCCGGAGCGCAGGAGTTTTCGCAGCGCCGCGAGACGGAGCTGGCGGAGATCCGCCGGATGAATCCCGACATCAAGTCGCTGGACGACATCATGGCGATGGAGACCGGCTCCAAATTTGCCGATGCGGTACGCCGAGGCAATAACTACGTCGACGCATACCGGCTGGCCAACTTTGATGCCCTGCAGCGCGGCCAGCGCGCAGCAGGAGAACAGGCAGCGCGAAACGCTGCGGCCGGGCTGCAGCATCAGCAGCGGACACGGCAGACGACCGGAGACACCCCGGCACCCGTCCCGGCAGGGGTCAAGGCCTTTTATAAGGCACTCAACCCCAATGCGACGGATGCGGAGATCTCCGCACATTACAACAAGACACACAAGGCCGGATAACGGCCGGAAGGAGGACAAATGGCATTTTTACCGCTGAGCTACCGCGACGGTCAGCCTGAGCCGTGGGAATACCTCGAGGCATCCGCCATCGGGGCATGCACCGTCGGCATGGCGCTGACGCTCACGAGCGGCAAGCTTGCAAAGTGCACCGGCGCAACGAGACCGGACTATATCAGCATGTACGGCGGCACGGTGGCTGCCGGGGACGTGATCCCCTGCATCCGCGTGCACGAGGAGACGATCTATGAGACGGAGTGGAGCGCGGCCAACACCGGCGCGGCCGTCGGCCAGATGGTGACGATCGACACGACCGGCTCCAAGGCCACGGCGACCACGACAAACGGCGTCTTTGAGGTCGTGAGCTACAAGGGCACGGCGATCGGCGACACGGTCCGCGGCAGATTTATTCGCCCGGGCACGGTGACGAGCACGGGCTAACAGACAGGAGGGGGAAATATTTGGCAGGAATTATCGTTTCGGAATCCAGCAACGTGACCAACTCGCTCTTTGGCGAGCTGCAGTCTCCGCTGCGCATGCTCTTGGAGAGAGAGTATGAGGCGTGGATGCAGAAGGAGGGCAACGCACTGCAGGATCTCTTTGTCAACATGCCGATCACGACGGCGAGCACCACGCTCGGCGGATTGACCGGCAGCAACAGCTTTGAGCCGGTCGGCGAGAACGGCGCGTATCCGCAGGGCGGCATCGAGGAGGGCTATTTTAAGACCTTCCGGCCGGTGACGTGGAAGGGCAGTTTCTCGATCTCCATGGAGATGATGGAGGACAAGCTCGACAGCGTGCTCAAGGGCCAGCCGATCCAGTTCCTGGACGACTACTGGCGAGCACGATCCAAGTTCTTCTGGGGTCTGCTCGGTACGGCGCTGCAGAACAACGACACGATGAAGCTCGGCGTCGAGACCTTCTCGACGAAGACCAAGGACGACGTGAAGCTGTTTTCGCAGTCGCATAAGATCAAGCGCACCGGCAAGACGCAGAGCAACGCATTCTCCAACGCGTTCTCTGAGACTAACCTCGGCCTCGTGGCGACGGCAATGCAAAATCTCAAGACCGACAGCGGCGAGCCCGCGGGCCTTGAGCCGGACACCATCATCATTCCGAACGACGCCAAGGCCAAGGCCGACGTTTTCGGCGTGCTGGGTGCGTTCCACGACACCGGCACGGCCGCGAGCAACAAGTTCAATTACCAGTTCGGCAACTGGAACGTGATCATCGCGCCGTACCTCAACGCCTACATGGGGACGAGCGGCTACCCGTGGATCCTCGCCGATCTGTCGTACAACAAGCGCTACTACGGCGCCGTGGATGTCGACCGCAAGCCGCTGACCGTGCGCAGCGAGATTGCCGAGAACGACGCGAACGTATGGAAGGGCAACGCCCGATTCACGGGCGGCTTCTACGATTACCGCGCCTTCGCGGCCGCGGGCGTGAGCTTTGGAAGCTCGCTCACCTGAGGGAGCATGAGTAAGTAAAAAGGGGGCAGGAAAATGGACGACAAGGCGCTGCAGGCTGCGCTGTGGTACAAGCAGCTGTGCGAGAGCAACAACGCCGTTTTCCTGCCCCTGTTTTTTGACCATCACCGGCACCTGATCCTGATGGGCGGCGGCGGCAGCGGCAAGTCGATCTTTGCAGGCCGCAAGGTGCTGGAGCGCTGCGCGACGGAGCCGGGGCACAGGATGCTCGTGGTGCGCAAGGTCGCCAAGACGCTGCGCGAGAGCTGCTTTGACCAGCTCAAGGCGCAGGCCATGCAGTACTACGGCCCGGCGATCAGAATGATCCCGCGAGGCAAGAGCGGCGACATGTACATCACGTTTACCAACGGCAGCGAAATTTTGTTTGCCGGACTGGACGACGTGGAAAAGCTCAAGTCCATCCACGATATCTCGGGCATCTGGATCGAGGAGGCGAGCGAGCTGCTGGAGGGAGACTTTAATCAGCTGGACATCCGCCTCCGCGGCGAGAGAAAGTATTACAAGCAGATCATCATCTCGTTTAACCCGATCTCCATTACGCACTGGCTGAAAAAGCGGTTTTTCGATCGCGAGGACGCACGCGTCGTGACGAGCCGGACGACGTACAAGGACAACCGCTTTCTGCCGGAGGAGGACCGCCTGACGCTGGAGGCATTCCGCGAGACGGACCCGTATTATTATCAGGTATACTGCCTCGGGCAGTGGGGCGTGCTGAGTCAGACGATTTTCTGGCGCGCCATCCTGATGGATCGGCTGCTGCACTGCAAAAAGCCGATCCGGCGCGGGAGATTTGCCTACCGCTACGACGAGACCGCGATCACGGACGCAGCGTTTACGGACGCGGAAGACGGCGAGACGCTCGTCTGGGAGGAGCCAAAGGCGGGACACCCTTACGTCATCGGGGCGGACACGGCGGGAGAGGGGTCGGACTGGTTTGTCGCCTGTGTCATCGATAACAGCACGGGGCGGCTCGTGGCAAAGTACCGCACGAGGACCGACGAGGATCTGTTTGCCCGTGAGGTATGGTGCCTCGGCATGTGGTACAATCAGGCCCTCGTTGGCATCGAGGCCAACTTTTCGACGCATCCGATCAAGGAGCTTTCACGGCTGCGGTATCCGCGGCAGTTCGTGCGGCAGGTCGAGGATAGCCTGACGCATGTGGTGCGCGAGGCGCTCGGCTTTAAGACGGACCGTCTGACGCGGCCGGTCATCATCGCGGAGCTGCAGGGGATCATGCGTGAGCATCCGGAGCTGATCGACGACGAGGATTGCCTCAACGAGATGCTGACCTTTGCCCGCAACAGCAAGGGACGGCCGGAGGCGGTCGAGGGCGCGCACGACGACTGCGTGATGGCGCTGGCGATCACCTACTATGTGCGCCAGCAGCAGCAGGCGACCGTGGAGACGCGGCACAAGCGCGTCAAATGGGATAAGGATCAATGGGAGGACTACAGATCGGCCGACGCCACGGAGCGGGCCTATCTGATCAGCAAATGGGGCAACCCGTTTTGAGATAGGAGGACAACATGCTGCAAAATATCCGACAGCTGGCGGGAGAGCCGCCGGAGCTGACCGGCAACGCCGCGGCTGACACGGCCGCGCTCAACCGCTGGCACCGCAAACTGATGGCGGGCCTCGAACATCTATTTTGGCAAATCGAAAACGAAATGGACGCGATCACCGGCGACCGGGCCGCCATGGCGGAGCGAAAGATGCAGGCCGCGAAAAAGCGGCTGGAACGGGGGATACAGAATGGGTAGACTGCCGGGCATGGCCTATAGCTCCGGGATCACGCGGTCGCAGCAGGTGCAGTTCGGCGGCCTGCGGCACCACCCGAACGCCGGAGACGGCGAGATCTATGACATGGAAAATATGAGCGCGAGGGACTATCCCCTGCTGCGCTCTCGAGATAAGCGGCGGAACGGCGGGGAGCTGGTCGACGCAACGGAGATGTTTTTTGACAACCATGCGATGTGGTACGTCGATGCGGACGGCTGGCTGTGGTACAAGCGGGCGCTGCTCAACCTCCCGGTCGCATACATCGGGGCGGGAGAGACGAAATTCGTGCGCTTTGGGGACCGCATCGTGCTGATGCCCGCGAAAAAGCTGGTGCAGGCAAAATACACCGTTGCAGGGACGGCGGCCAATCCGGCAGCCCTGCCGACGAGCGCCGAAAAGGGAACGGCATACGTCATCAACACCAATAACGATCCGCAGGACCCGAAATGGTCGCTCTTCGTTTGGACCGGCGACGAGTGGGACAGCAGCATGGGCGCGTGGGTCGTGAGCATGGAGGCGGAGCTGACGGCGACCAAGATCACGATCTCGGACGGGACGATCTACGGAGCCGCCGCCACGGCCAATACGCTGACGATCAATCTCCCGGCATCGGCCGATCTTGCAAAGGCAGGATTTCAGGCCGGAGACGCCGTGGAGATCGACGGCCTGACCACGGAGCCGGACAACAACAAGATCGCGATCATCCGCGAGATCGGTTCAAAGAGCATTGCCTTTTCCGATTATTGCTTTAAGATCCCGCTAAGCGCCAGCGGCGAGAAGCAGACCTCGTACAGCGAGACGGGGACGATCACGCTGCGGCGCAGCGTGCCGGACATGGACGTGTGCTTTGAGTTCGAAAACCGCCTGTGGGGCGCGGACAAGAAGGAGATCTTTGCCAGCGCACTCGGAGACCCGACGAACTTTTACGTCTTTGACGGGCTGAGCACGGACAGCTGGTACGTGGAGCTGCAGACCCGCGGCGAGATCACGGGCGGCATCGGCTGGCATTACCCCACGTTTTTCCGCGAGGGCTATATCCTGCGGATCTACGGGGCGGACGCCACGACATTCCAGACGAGCGAGATCCTCGCACCGGGCGTGGCGCACGGCATGCAGCACAGCCTCGGCGCAGCGGGCGGACTGCTGTTTTACTATTCGCCGCAGGGCATGATGGCCTACGACGGAGATTACCCGCAGGACCTGCAGCAGGTCTTTGGGCCGGGTGAGTACAGCGGCGGCCTCGCGCAGAGCGACGGGACGGACTACTACATCCAGCTCACGCCCAATCAGGACGGGCCGAGGATCTATCATTACGATGGGCTGCGCGGCATCTGGACCGTGGAGGACAGCCCTAACATCGACAGCATGGCGCTGACGGAGGGCGCGGAGACGCTGCTGCCGTCCATCATCGCAATGACGACAGGCAAGGCGCTGACGACGCTCAAGGGGCCGGGCGGACCGTGGGCCGAAAACACGGCGGCCGTGGCGAGCTTTGTGGAATTTGCGGACTTTACGATGGAGTCGCCAAACCGTAAAGCTGTGAGCAAGCTGCTGCTGCGGCTGAGTCTGACGAGCACGAGCGTGACCGTCAAGATCCAGTACGACAGCAGCGGGACGTGGAAAAGCGTGGCAACGCTGACCGCAGCGGGCAAGCGGAGCTATTACCTGCCGGTCGTGCCGCACCGGTGCGACCATTTCCGCATCCGCATCGAGGCGACGGGAGAGTGGGCGCTGCACAGCCTCGCCATTGAATACTACGTCGGAAGTGCGCTGCATTAAGGAGGACACATGGACAACGAAAAAAAGATCCTGCACAAGTGGCAGGATAAGCTGGACCGCAACCTGCAGGCCTACGCCGGGGAGCTTGACAAGATGGACGCGCGCGAGGTGCAGTACAAGGGCGGCCACGCGCTGCGGCCGCTGATCGAAAACGGGATCGACGAGCCGACGGACACCCCGCACGTCTGGAACATCACGAGCGAAAACATCGAATCGGAGATCGACAACAGTATGCCGACCGGGAAGGTAACGCCGAGCCGCCAGCAGGACAACCTGCTCGGCAAAATGATCGAGGCTATGCTCCTGGACGAGCTGGACCGGCTGCCAGCGGAGCGCATCAACGACCGCGCAGAGCGCACCTGCAAGGTGCAGGGCGGCGTGCTGTATCTCGTGGAGTGGGACAGCGCACAGCGGACGCACACGACCGTCGGCGAGAACAGCATCACGGTGCTGCATCCCAAGCGCTATATCCCGCAGGACGGCGTCGAGGAGCCGGAGGACATGGACTACATGTTTCTCCGCATGCCGCAGACCAAGGGCTACGTCAAGCGCCGGTACGGCGTGGACGTCTCGGACGAGACGGAGGAGGACGCCAGCCTGCGCGGAGAGGAGGCCAGCACGGCCGAGGACCTCGTCACGCTGGAGACGGCCTACTACCGAAACGGGCACGGCGGCGTCGGACGCATCGTCTGGGTGGGCGACACGGTATGCGAGGAGCTGGAGGACTGCCAGAGCCGCCGCCTGCGCCGCTGCAAAAAGTGCGGGCAGACAGAGGCGGACTCGGCAAACTGGAAGATGGTCGGCCCGACCGTAAACGGCGAGTACCCGCAGGGGCTGCCGCCGGAGCGGCGGAGAAAGGACGCCTGCGCCTACTGCGGCGCGCGCAGCTGGGAGGAGACGGACGAGGAAGGACGCTGGATGACCATCGCCGACCTGCGTGAGAAGGGCGTCCGTGAGGATGTGCTGAACCGTCTGCAGGGGATGGCTGCACCGGAGCGGGCTGCGGCAGAGCCGGAGTTTACGCCGGACGAGACAGTAGTGGGCGCAGCGGGCAGTTTGACGCCGGAGGCAGAAAGCGGCGCAGAGACGATTCTGGGGCCTGAGACGCTGCCTCCGTACAATACGCAGACGCAGGCAGAAACGGAATACTGGGTGCCGTACTACCGCCCGAACATCTACCCCGTCGTGCTGCAGCGGAATGTGACCGCATGGGGAACGTTCCTGGGCGAGAGCGACTGCGACAAGATCCGAGATCAGCAGAACACGGTAAACCACCTGAGCCGCAAGATGATCACGCGCATATCGAAATGGGGCACGAAGATCGCGATGCCGGACAACCCCGGCCTGCGCATGGACGGCCAGGATCAGGAGCTGTGGTACATGCCGCAGTCCGATCTGGCGCAGGTAAAGCAGTTTGATTTTACCGGCGACCTCGAGTGGCCGTATGCGTACCTCAACCACGTCTACGAGGAGAGCCGCCGGATCCTTGGCATCACGGACTCGTTCCAGGGCCGGACGGACACGACGGCGACGTCCGGCAAGGCCAAGGAGTTTTCGGCCGCGCAGGCGGCAGGCCGCATTGAGAGCAAAAAGATCATGAAAAAGGCCGCATGGGCCGAGATCTTCGAGCGGCTCTTCCGCAACAAGCTCGCCTACTGCGAGGAGCGGCGGAAGATGCACGGCAAGAATGAGATGGACACGGAATGGAACTCGTGGGCGTTTCTGGAGTGCGACGAGGCGGGGGAGCTGTACTGGAACGATCAGTTCCGTTTCAGCTGCGACAACGCTTCCGGCCTGGCCGCGAACCGAGAGGCTATGTGGCAGGAGATCACGCAGCACCTGCAGAGCGGCGCTTACGGCAACCCGAGCGAGCCACAGACGCTGATCCGCTACTGGTCGCAGATGGAGATGCAGAATTACCCCGGCGCGGGGACGATCAAGAAGCTGCTGGAGGAGCAGGCTGCGCAGCAGCAGGCACAGGCGATGGCCATGCAGTCGCAGCAGGCCATGCAGCAGATGGGTATGCAGCAGGGCATGCAGTAAGGAGGGGCCATGCAGTACGGATATAACAAGGATACGGACTACAAAAAGCTGATGGACGACGCGGCCGCGAAGGGCAACTACGCACAGGCAGCGATCTATGAGCAGATGCGAAACGAAAAGATCGCGGGCGAGGGCCTGAACCAGTGGGCGCAGACCAACCAGTACGCCAATTACCTGCAGGGGGCCGGAGCAAATACCGGCTGGAAAAACCCCTATCAGGAGGAGCTGGACGCCGCGATCAAGCGCCTGCAGGAGAACAGCGGCGGGGCCTACAAATGGGACCCCGAAAACGACACGGCCATGCAGGAGTACCGCAAAACCTACCTGCGCGAGGGCGACCGGACGATGCGCGACACGCTGGGAGCCTACGCCAAGCAGACGGGCGGCCTTGCCTCCACGCAGGCCATTGCGGCGGCCAGTCAGGCGGCCGACAACTACAAGGCGCAGCTGGCCGACAAGGTCCCGGAGCTGGAGCAGCAGGCCTATAACCGATGGTACACCGAAAAGCAGACGGCCCGGCAGGATCAGTACAACTACCTCTCGGCCCTCATGAACGCGGGCAGCGCCGCGCAGAGCGACTACAGCCTGCGCATCAATGAGGCACTCAACCGCTGGCAGCAGCTCGGCTATGCGGACGATCAGGTATCCAGCGTGCTGGGCGTGGGCGTGGGCACGCCGACGACGGACCAGAGCTACCAAAACTGGCAAAAGATGCAGGCGCAGCAGGACGCCGACTGGCAGCGCGAGCAGTGGCGCTACCAGCAGGAGCTTGACAAATACAGCCAGAACGAGCAGCAGCGCCAGAACGCCTATAACCTCGCCATGACGATGCTGCAGCTGGGCCAGATGCCGAGCGCGGAGATGCTGGCACAGGCCGGGATCAGCGGCGAGGACGCACAGCGCATCCTCGCGGGCGTGCAGGCGCAGAGCGGCGGGTACAGCGGCGGCTCCGGCGGAGGATCGTACAGCTCCGGCAGCGGGGGCGGGAGCGGATCGGGAAGCGGGGGCGGGACAACGGGAGGCACAGACGGGAATACGCCGACGATTGCAGACAGCAGCCAGCTCAGCGCGCTGGGGCAGCAGTATTACCGGGATATCGTAAGCTCGTCGAGATATCCGCGCAGCGCAGAGGATCAGTACGCGGCGATGGAATCGATCTTTAACAAGATCACGCAGGACTATAACGCCGGGCATCTGACGCTGGCGGAGAAAAACTATCTCGCCTCGCTTTGGGGCGTGAACTAAGGAGGAGCCTATGCCGAGGGACGCAATGGCCGAATGGCTGGCGAAACGCAATGCAGAGAAAACTGCGCAGCGCGCGACCCCGGAGCACGGGGCAGTGCGTCAGGCGCAGATCAAGGTAGACCAGATCCTGGAGCAGGCAAGGAAAACGACGACGGCGCTGACCGGGGTAAAGATGGGGAAAACGGAAAAGTCCTCTACGCCGGTGCGGCAGGAGGAGGGACGCGACGCAATGGCCGAATGGCTCGCGGCGCGCAAAGAGTCCAAGGTGCAGCAGATCGCGGAGCAGGGGAAGTACGCTGTGCGAAATGTGGGGTCGCTGTACAAGGCCGCGACCGGCATGTGGGGCGAGCTGCGAAAGGCGAACGAATGGCAGGGAATGGGCGTAGACGCAGGCATCCAGCAGGGATACCGGCCGAAGCTGCC
>OGQV01001756.1_pt1 | contig 14864 bp, 13 predicted proteins | sample 1553311 | NCBI WGS metagenome assembly OGQV01 (sample SAMEA2579976, study PRJEB22360) | human gut metagenome
CTTAAGCGCGGGGCGGGAATATAGTCGGTTGGCCCCCCGCCGCCAGTAGCACCTGCTGGTAGGCTTCAAATTGCTCCTGCTCGTCCGGCGCGCTGTCGCGATCCATATAGAGCATTTCGGTACGGAACAGCCCGACACCTTCCGCGCCGTTGGCAAACGCGCCTGGCGCTTCCAGCGCGGTGCCGATATTCGCCGCAATATCAATACGCTTGTTATCACGGGAATAGGCCAGCTGCGCGGCGGCCTGCGCCTGTTGTTTTTGGCGTTTATCCGCCAGCGTCTGCGCAACCTGATAATAACCGCTCACCGCGTCATTCGGGTTAATCGCCAGCACGCCGCACTGGGCGTCAAGCACTGCAGGTTGCCCGGCATAACGGGCAATCGCATCCAGCGGCAGGCCGCTCAGTACCGGGATCGCCGAAGCGCGGGCCAGGATCAGGGTATGCGAGGTGCGCCCGGTTTTCTCCAGAATCATGCCCGCAAGATTTTTTAAATCGAGGCTCAAAAACTGGCTTGGGGTTAAATCTTCAGCCACCAGAATAGTCGGTTTTTCAAGCACCAGATTATTGCGCGGTTTTAGTTCCGGCCAGGTGATATGCAGCAACTGTTCGCTGATATCGCGAATGTCGCTGACCCGCTCGCGCAGATAATCGCTGGCAGAAGCAGAAAGTTTGGCACAAACCTGCTCCATATTGCTGATGATCGCCGCCCCCAGCCCCTGATGCTGTTCTGCCATCAGGTGACGGATATTGCCTGCAAATTCATCATCCTGAATCAGCGACAAATGGGCGCTGAGGATAGTTTTGCTTTCGCCGTCACGCTCACGCAATTGCTGGTTCAGTTGCTCGGCAAGCGTTGCCAGACTGTGCTCCAGCAGGGTGGAATCTTGCGCACTGGCCGGTATTGCCCGATAACTGTCGAGGCTGTCGCTCTGTAACAGGGTCAGCGTACCCACGCCGACGCCGCTTGCCAGCACATTGCCGTACAGTAAATCAGGATTCAGACGGCTTAATGAACGCGGCAGCGGATGCGCCGTCAGTTCTGCCTGCGTTGGCTGGACGCTGTCGCTGTCGATAAAGCGCGCCTGGATGTACTCTTCCAGCACGCGCCGCGCCTGCTCTTCATCGCTGCCGCTAATGTTCAGGCTGCAACTGTCATTAAATAGGGTGCCGGTGCCAATCAGCGCCAGCGAGCTTTTCGCATCTGCCTTTGCGTTCTGGCGATGGTTGATGAAGGTGATTTCGCTTTGCCACTGGCTGCACTGTTCTTTAAGTTCCCACGCCGGACGAGCATGCAGACCGTTAGGCAGAGGACAGAGAAATTGAATCGTTAGCATAACCGCTCCGGGTTAATCAGGAGATCATCTGAAATCCGTCAGTTGAACAACCGTCTCACGCGTAAGACGTTGAATAAGGGCAGATAAAAGTTGCTGCATCTGCAAAATGTCGCGGCAATCGGCAATCGATGCCGCGCAATGTCCGTGGCGGGTGGCAGGCCCCATCACCACTGTGGGTACGCCAGTGCCGGTTAAATGCATCGCTCCACCGTCCGTGCCGCCGTTGCTGAACATATCTGCCTGTAACGGCACGCCAATTTCTGCCGCCACGGTTTCAATCCACGCGGTAAGTTTTGGCGGCGCAATCAGCGATTTATCGCTTAACACCAGCATCGGGCCGTTACCAATCTGACGATGGTTAGCCGCGCCATAATCAAAGTTTTTCGCCCAGCAGGCGGTATCAAGCACAATGGCGACGTCCGGCGACACCGCGCGGGTGGCAGTTTGCCCGCCGCGTAATCCCACCTCTTCGCTGGAACTTGCCACCAGCCACACTTCCGCAGGCAGTTCGGCGTCGTGCAGCTCACGTAGTAACGTCACCAGCAGATAGCAACCGAGGCGATCATCAAAGGCTTTCCCCATCACCCGCTGGTGCGGGAGAACCTGAAAAGTTGTATCAAAGGTGACGCGATCGCCTGGACGAATTCCCACCTGCATCACTTCGTCATACGAGCGCGCACCAATGTCCACGCGCATGGTGCTGACGTCATTTCCCTGCCGGTCGCCGTCAAGCAGGCCAGGTATTTTGCACTCTTCACGGGTGGTGATGCGCACCGGCTGAAGCTGTCGGGCAGCCATGCGTACATTGCCAACCGGCAACACATCGATCGCCCCTTCGCGGGAGATGCTGCGCACCATAAATCCCACTTCATCCATATGCGCACAGATCATCACCTTCGGACCTGTCGATTCATTGAGGCGGATCAGCACCGATCCCAGGCCGTCAAATCGCACTTCTTTTTGCAGGCGATCCGCTTCTTCCAGCAGGATCTGCCGTACTTCCTGTTCCGAGGAGGCGATCGCATCTGCCTCGCTCAACGCTTTTAATAGCGATAAATCCATTATGCCTCTCCCGTGAGCAACACTGTTTTCGGCATGGCGTAGAGCACTTCTGCGCCTTGCGGGGTGACCAGCACAACATCTTCGATGCGCACGCCCCCTTGCCCTGGCAAATAAATCCCCGGCTCCACGGTCAGTAACATGCCTGGCTGTAGCGTCGTGGTGTCCCGCGGTGAAAAACGCGGATCTTCATGGACTTCAATGCCGATAGCATGACCGGTGTTATGACCGAAATAGTCGCCAAATCCAGCCTCGGTAATCACCCGGCGCGCGGCGTCGTCAACCTGCTGGCAGCGCACGCCGGGGCGAATCGCGGAGATTGCCGCGAGCTGTGCCTGCAAAACAATCTGATAGACGTCAAACAGCGGGTGAGATTCGGCGCTCACCCCTTCGCCATTCACCAGCAAGGTGCGCGTCATATCAGAGCAGTAGCCCTGATACAGCGCACCAAAATCAAGAGTGACAAACTCGCCCGCTGCAACAATCTTGTCGCTGGCTTTACCGTGCGGCAGCACCCCACGCCAGCCACTGGCGACAATGGTATCGAAAGAGGCTTTTTCTGCGCCCTGCTGGCGCATAAACCACTCCAGTTCAGCGGCTATCTCGCGCTCGCTCATTCCCGCCTGAATAAAGCGGCGAATATGCTCTGCACCGCGATCGGCAATCCCACAGGCGAGGCGGATTTTCTCCACCTCCTCTGGCGTTTTGATTTGCCGCAGCACATCCGGCGTGGCGCTTACCAGTTTCGCATTGAGTTCAGACTGCCAGCGGTGCGCGGTTTCCCAACTCACCTGCTGGCCTTCAAAACCGAGCGTTTGCAACTGCTCATCGGCAATGATTTGCCTGGCGATGGTTGCAAGCGTGTGCGTCGCGTCAAGCAAATGCAGCTGGTAACCTTGCGTGCGGGCTTCTACATCCGCGTAATAGCGCGAGTCCACCAGAATGTGCGCACTTTCACGGCTAATCAGCACATAGCCTGATCCGGTGGAGTCCCCAGATGCGGCTGTTTGTTCTGCCGTGAGGAGAGAAGCACCGCATCCAGTTGTTGCGCCTTAAGCCAGTCACGCAGCGAAGCGAGTAATGTCATCTGGATTTTCCTTCTTACAGGCTATCGATTAACAATTTGCCTTTACGGAACATCATCAGACGCAGGAACACCACCATCAGCGCAGTAATGACTGCTCCCAGCGCGATCCCCGCCATATAGACGCCCAGGTTAGTGACCAGTGGCCATGCCCAGATAGCGGACTCCGGGAACCATTGCACTGCGCCCAGCCAGACTGCAGCGGTTGAGCCGACAATCGCGCCAACCATATAGGACGGAATGGCGGTGATGGGACTTTCCAGTGCAAACGGAATCGCACCTTCACTGATCCCCATAAACGCCAGGAACATGGCGGTTTTACCCTGCGGATAAAGCTGAGCACTGAACAGACGTTTGCCGGTTAAACGGCGGTCGATAATGGTCGCCAGACCCAGACCAATCGGCGGAATAACAATAGCGATGGAACGCGCGGTAACCGGTAATACGTGGTCAGTGGTAAAGCTGAAGGCAACGAAACCAGCTGCTTTGTTGATCGGGCCACCAAGGTCGATTGCTGTCGCCGCGGCGATCCCCATCGCGTACATCAGCGCGCCCTTCTCACCTGCGGCAGTCAGCACGGTACGGATACCGCCGTTGATCCAGCCACCAAAGGGGGTGATGACGTAGTACATCGCCAGCATGACAAAAATGGCGGAAAGAATCGGTAGCAAAAATGTGGTTTTGAACGCTAACAGGAAATCCGGTAACTGGATTTTCTGGTTCATCCACTTCACAAGGTAACCAGCAACGATAGAAATAATCAGGGCACCAATGAAGGTGGACGGCACCGGCGAAGAGGTCGCCCATTGCATAGTGCTGGGATCGAAGTTCAGCAGTTGCGTCGGCTGGGGAGACATCAAGCCGCCGATAAAACCAGCCGGGAACGCCAGTTTGCCACCGATGGAGTTCGCCACAAAAGCGGCAAACATCGGTATGGCAAAGCCAAACAGCACGCCACCAAAGGACTGTGACAGCCAGGCAAACTTCAGTAAGGAGAGGTCGAAACCGGAGAATTTCCCGCTATTAAGAGCATCCATGATGCCGATATCAGCAGGAATTTTAAGCCAGCTATAAGCAATCAGCTGGCTGAAAGCGAGGATCACACCGCCCATAATTAAGGTCGGCACCATGCGTGAAATCCCTGACATCACATGCTGCGGGAGTTCACCCCAGAAGCTGGATTTAGAGGCCTGCGGATTCTTAACTGCCGCTGCCGCACCGGATGCGCCAGGCACAACGGTTGCACTGCGTTTTTTAATGGCCATAACAATTATCCCTGTCGAATATTACTGTTGTTCAGAGGCAATCATCTCTTCGATTTCTTTGATGATTCCCGCAGCGTTTTTAATTGTGTCCTGCAAAGTGATTTCATAAACGTCGCGTGATTCGAAACGTTCGTTATCTTCCGGGGTAACTGCCACGGAGTGGATGATGATGGTCGCTTCGGCGATATCCTGCGCCGTCAGGCGATTCTGGATACCGTCCGCGCCCTGGGTTTCAATTTTCACTTCATAACCGGCTTCTACCGCCGCTTCTTCCAGCGCCTGAGCGGCCATAAAAGTGTGAGCCAGGCCCATTGGGCAGGCACATAAGGCAATCAGTTTCTTACTCATCGTTAATTCCTCGTTCAGTGATAGTTAACGAGTGAAATTATGAACGTGCAAAACAAATCGCCGTTACCAGACAAATAATGCATTTACTGGAGAATTAATCCCGCTGTACGGAAGTGTGACGCAGGTCGGCCTTGTGAGGGGACACAAAGAAAAATTGAATTAACTGTATGATTTAAAAGATTATCGGGAGAGTTACCTCCCGATATAACAGGAAGGATTTAGAGAATGTGACCTAAGGTCTGGCGTAAATGTGCACCGGAACCGAGAAGACCCGGATTGTCATGGACGATGAGATATACCGGAATATCATGGACATATTCCTTAAAGCGCCCTTTATCTTCAAATGCGGCGCGGAAACCAGAGGCTTTGAAGAACTCAAGGAAGCGCGGCACGATACCACCCGCAATAAACACGCCGCCAAATGTCCCGAGATTGAGCGCCAGATTGCCGCCAAAACGGCCCATAATGACGCAAAACAGCGACAACGCGCGGCGGCAATCGGTGCAGCTGTCAGCCAGCGCGCGTTCGGTAATATCTTTTGGCTTGAGATTTTCTGGCAGGCGGTTGTCGGCTTTAACAATTGCGCGATACAAATTCACCAGCCCAGGGCCAGAAAGCACGCGCTCTGCCGAAACATGACCAATTTCTGCACGCAGTATTTCGAGGATAATGCCCTCTTCTTCACTATTCGGCGCAAAATCAACGTGACCGCCTTCGCCTGGCAAGCTTACCCAACGCTTATCGACATGGACCAGATGCGCAACCCCTAGCCCCGTTCCGGCACCGTAAACCGCAATAGGCTTACCTTCTACCGGTTCTGCGCCACCAAACTGAATCAGATGCTCTTTTTTCAGCATCGGGATCGCCATCGATACAGCAGTAAAATCGTTAATAATTTCCAGATGGCTAAAACCGAGATTCTTTTTCATTTCGGCAATTGAGAACGCCCAGGTATGGTTGGTCATTGCCACCCAGTCACCGGTAATTGGGCAAGCGATGGCAATACAGCCGTCTTTCACCTCGACCTTATGTTCTTCAAGATAAACGCGAATGACCGCTTCGAGGCTGGGGTAATCAAGCCCTGAATAGGTCTTAGCCTGCGAGATTTCACCACTGGCAATATCACACAGAGCAAGACGTGCGTTGGTGCCGCCCACATCACCGACTAATGCATACTTTGTCATTCTTCAACTGCTCCGCTAAAGTCAAAATAATTCTTTCTCACACTGTAAATACCTGGGGGCATAACAACAACGCCGGAAAGGCAGGCTCCCTGTAAATATCGATCTGGGTCACACAATTACTTTATCGTTTCAGCACCAATTGCAGCGATGCCTTTTTGCAAGCTGGGCAAACTAAGTATCTGACCCCGCATAAGGAATAGAACATGCTCCATCCGCGAGCCAGAACCATGTTGTTATTATCGCTCCCCGCCGTGGCAATTGGGATTGCGTCCAGTCTTATTCTGATTGTGGTGATGAAAATCGCCTCGGTATTACAGAATTTGCTCTGGCTACGACTGCCGGGAACTCTGGGGATAGCCCAGGATTCACCTTTCTGGATCATCGCCATATTAACGCTAACAGGTATTGCGGTGGGGTTGGTTATCCGTTTCAGCCAGGGGCATGCTGGACCAGACCCCGCCTGTGAACCGCTGATCGGCGCACCGGTTCCGCCCTCTGCGCTACCAGGACTTATCGTAGCATTAATTCTCGGTCTTGCTGGCGGCGTCAGCCTGGGGCCGGAACATCCGATCATGACCGTCAATATCGCCCTTGCGGTTGCGATAGGTGCTCGTCTGTTACCGCGCGTCAACCGGATGGAGTGGACAATTTTAGCCTCTGCTGGAACCATCGGCGCGCTGTTTGGCACACCTGTTGCGGCGGCGTTGATATTTTCGCAAACCTTAAATGGCAGTAGTGAAGTCCCGCTATGGGATCGTCTCTTTGCGCCGTTAATGGCGGCGGCGGCTGGTGCGCTAACCACCGGATTGTTTTTCCATCCTCATTTTTCACTGCCCATTGCGCATTATGGGCAGATGGAGATGACCGATATTCTCAGCGGTGCAATTGTGGCGGCGATTGCCATCGCAGCAGGGATGGTTGCCGTATGGTGTCTGCCACGGTTGCACGCGATGATGCATCAGATTAAAAATCCGGTGCTAATGCTGGGAGTGGGCGGATTTATTCTCGGTATTCTGGGGGTTATTGCTGGACCAGTTTCGCTATTTAAAGGGCTGGATGAGATGCAGCAGATGGTGGCAAATCAGGCTTTCAGCACCAGCGATTACTTTTTGCTGGCCGTGATTAAACTTGCCGCTCTCGTGGTTGCTGCCGCCAGTGGCTTTCGCGGTGGGCGAATCTTCCCGGCAGTGTTTGTCGGGGTGGCATTAGGGTTGATGCTGCATGAGCACGTTCCCGCCGTTCCAGCGGCAATAACCGTTTCCTGCGCTATTCTCGGCATCGTGCTGGTGGTAACACGCGATGGCTGGTTAAGTCTTTTTATGGCGGCAGTCGTTGTACCCAATACCACATTGCTACCGCTGCTCTGTATCGTCATGCTTCCGGCATGGCTGTTATTAGCAGGTAAGCCGATGATGATGGTCAATCGTCCGAAGCAACAGCCACCCCACGATAACGTTTAGCAAAAAATGCTCTCCTTTATGATTTAAGAGTTATGGCGATGATACGGGGCTTTACCTCCCCGTAATATTGCGTTAACAGGCCGCTGACGGCTTCGATCGTGAAGGAGAATAACAATGTTCAGGTCACTGTTTCTGGCGGCCGCCCTGATGGCATTTACCCCGCTTGCGGCAAACGCAGGTGAAATCACCCTACTGCCATCAATCAAATTACAAATTGGCGATCGCGATCATTACGGTAATTACTGGGACGGTGGTCACTGGCGCGACCGTGACTACTGGCATCGCAATTATGAATGGCGTAAGAACCGCTGGTGGCGTCATGATAATGGCTACCACCGTGGCTGGGATAAGCGTAAAGCCTATGAGCGTGGCTATCGTGAAGGCTGGCGCGATCGTGACGATCATCGCGGAAAAGGCCGCGGACATGGGCATCGCCATTAAACACATTTGCCAATGGAGCACAATGCCTGATGCGACGCTAGTGCGTCTTATCAGGCCTACAAACCGGCTCTTTAACGCGTAGGGCGGATAAGGCGTTTTACGCCGCATCCGCCAGTGGTGCCTGCTCCGACACCAGTTCCACTACAATCCCAGTGCCGTTCCCACTAACAACCAAATATTCAGCGCCACTACCAGCACCACAATCACCCAGCCTGTCTGTTTTACGCGTTTGCTGTTCACCAGATCGCCCATCAACTTACTGTCACTGGTAAAAATTAGTAGTGGAACCAGCGCCAGAGCGATACCAAAACTTAACAGCACCTGACTCATAACCAGAATCCGTGTCGGATCTAATCCCATCAGAATGACAATAAATGACGGCAACATGGTAACAGTGCGACGCACCCACAGCGGGATATGAAAACGAATGAAGCCCTGCATCACTACCTGCCCCGCCAGTGTCCCCACCACCGTCGACGAAAGCCCCGCAGCCACCAGACTTAAACCAAAAACCGTTGCCGCAGCATGGCTTAACAACGGTTGCAGCGTCAGATAAGCCTCATCAAGATCGGCAACGCCAGTATGACCGGAAAAGTGGAACGCCGCCGCAGCCGTAGCCATCATCGCCAGATTGACAAAACCGGCAATCGTCATGGCGATAGCCACATCCCATTTGGTGGCGGAATAACGTTGTTGACGCGAACCACCATGTAAATGCTGAGTCAGCGAAGAGTGCAAATAAATCACGTGCGGCATAATCGTCGCCCCCAACACACCTGCCGCCAGGAAGACTGCCTCCGAGGTGGGTAAACTCGGGATTACCATTCCTTTACCCAGTTGCGCCAGGTTAGGCTGGGAGAAAATCAACTCGACAATGTAAGCCGCAGCAACAAACAGCAGTAACCCGCCAATCACTTTCTCCAGCGGTTTTTGCCCTCGACGTTGCAGCATTAAAATCAGGAAAGTCGCGATCCCCGTCAGCACCGCGCCCTGCAACAGCGAAACACCCAGAATGAGTTTAAAACCGATCGCCGCACCAATAAATTCTGCCAGGTCGGTTGCCATCGCAATGATTTCTGCCTGAACCCAATAGAACCACACTACGGGACGCGGATAGTGATCGCGAATCTGCTCCGCCAGGTTTTTACCGGTGGCAATCCCCAGTTTGGCAGACAGTATCTGAATCAGCATCGCCATCAGGTTGGCCCAAACGACAACCCACAGTAGCTGATAGCCGAAGCTGGCCCCGGCCTGAATATTGGTCGCAAAGTTACCAGGATCGATATAACCAATCGCCGCAATGAACGCAGGTCCCATTAATGCGAGCCTCATCTTGCGCTCCGCCCGTCCGCTGCTACTCTCAACGCGATAGTTAGTCATCTTGTGCCTCTAAAACATAGCCTTTGCTATGTTTCATGCTATGTCAAACGAGAATGATTATCAAATTCATTTAAGTGGATTGTGATGATTTCTTTGATAGACCAGAATTATGACGACGAAAAGATTGATGACTTGAATGTTGTGATTATGTTTAATGTTAGCACATTTACATAACTTTCAGCTTCCATACACAACATAGCAGAAATGTATGACAGCTCACTATTTTTGAAGCTTGTCACAGGACGTCATTATAGTGTGTGTCAGATCTCGTTTTCCTTAACCATGTTACATAGAATGTGCACGGAAATTTAACCTGCCTCATATTTGGAGCAAATATGGACCGCGTCCTTCATTTTGTACTGGCACTTGCCGTTGTTGCGATTCTCGCACTGCTGGTAAGCAGCGACCGCAAAAAAATTCGTATCCGTTATGTTATTCAACTGCTTGTTATCGAAGTGTTACTGGCGTGGTTCTTCCTGAACTCCGACGTTGGTTTAGGCTTCGTGAAAGGCTTCTCCGAAATGTTCGAAAAACTGCTCGGATTTGCCAACGAAGGGACTAACTTCGTCTTTGGTAGCATGAATGATCAAGGCCTGGCATTCTTCTTTCTGAAAGTGCTGTGCCCAATCGTCTTTATCTCTGCATTGATCGGTATTCTCCAGCACATTCGCGTGTTGCCAGTGATTATCCGCGCAATTGGTTTCCTGCTTTCCAAAGTCAACGGTATGGGCAAACTGGAATCCTTTAACGCCGTCAGCTCCCTGATTCTGGGTCAGTCTGAAAACTTTATTGCCTATAAAGATATCCTCGGCAAAATCTCCCGCAATCGTATGTACACCATGGCAGCAACGGCGATGTCCACCGTGTCGATGTCCATCGTTGGTGCATACATGACCATGCTGGAGCCGAAATATGTCGTTGCGGCGCTGGTACTGAACATGTTCAGCACCTTTATCGTGCTGTCGCTGATCAACCCTTACCGTGTTGATGCCAGTGAAGAAAACATTCAGATGTCCAACCTGCACGAAGGTCAGAGCTTCTTCGAAATGCTGGGTGAATACATTCTGGCAGGTTTCAAAGTTGCCATTATCGTTGCCGCAATGCTGATCGGCTTTATCGCCCTGATCGCCGCGCTGAACGCACTGTTTGCTACCGTGACTGGCTGGTTTGGCTACAGCATCTCCTTCCAGGGCATCCTGGGCTACATCTTCTATCCGATTGCATGGGTGATGGGTGTTCCTTCCAGTGAAGCACTGCAAGTGGGCAGTATCATGGCGACCAAACTGGTTTCCAACGAGTTCGTTGCGATGATGGATCTGCAGAAAATTGCTTCCACGCTCTCTCCGCGTGCTGAAGGCATCATCTCTGTGTTCCTGGTTTCCTTCGCTAACTTCTCATCAATCGGGATTATCGCAGGTGCAGTTAAAGGCCTGAATGAAGAGCAAGGTAACGTGGTTTCTCGCTTCGGTCTGAAACTGGTTTACGGCTCTACCCTGGTGAGTGTGCTGTCTGCGTCAATCGCAGCACTGGTGCTGTAAGACCATACATAAAAAAGCCGGGGATAATTCCCCGGTTTTTTACGCCTGTTAATCAGCTAATGGCTGCGGGCGACCAATCAAATACCCTTGCAGATATTGCACCCCGAGCTTATGCAATAGCGCCTGCTGCTGTTGCGTCTCGACAAACTCAGCGACCACACTCAATGACTTCGCTTTCGCCAGATCGGTAATTGATCTCACAATCATCGCATCCAGCGTATTCGTGACGATATCTTTCACAAAGACGCCATCAATTTTGATGATATCAGCCTGCAAACGTTTTAACCGTTCGTAGTTGGCATAGCCGGTGCCAAAGTCATCAATCGCAATCCGGAAACCAAACTTATGCAGTTGCTCGATGTTGTACATGCTGCTTTCTGCGTTAGAAAACGCCTGCTCCTCGGTGATCTCAAGAATGACCGCCTGCGGGGAGATGTAATAACGCTTAAACAGACGAATAATCCGCCCGGCAATATTCTTTTGCAGCAGCGTGAGCGGCATTAAATTGACTGAAAATCGTGGACCTTTTTTGTCGCAAGGGTGTGTTGCCAGCCATTTCAACAAGGATTCCAGCACTTGCAAATCAAAACGCGCGCTAAGGTTAAACTGAGCAATAAGGGGCAGAAACTTATCCGGGGTCATAATGCCGCCGTCATACTTCAGTCGCGCGAGGATCTCATCATAACCTTCACCCTCTTTGTTGCGAATTGGCTGGGCGTAGAGCAGCAAATCACCTTGATCTAACGCCGTGCGAATGGTATTCAGCAATAGCACCTGTTTAGTGGTTTGCCCGGAAACCATCTCCTCTCTGCTATCCAGCGCCAGCACATGATGATGTGCGCAGGATTGCTCCGCCAGCCAGCTTAACTGCCCCAACAAGGGTTGCAGGGTTTCCTGATTTCCATCAAAATGCCCCCAGGCAGCACCATAGCCCATATCCAGCCCGGTATTGTTCCAGTGAATTTGCCGACTATTCAGGATGTTAACCATATGCTGGAGTCGCCCTTCCGTTTCCGGTCCACTCAGCACTAACAGCAGTTCACTACCCGGCAATTGATACAACTTTTCGTTTTCCTGCATCAACGGCAGCAGCGTACGGTAAATTGAGCGGATACAGTGAACGCGCATCATTAAGCCGTAATGACGACTCATAAACTCAAGATTATCAATGCGCAGGCAACAAAAACTCTTGCCCGCCTCTTGCTCCGGCGCTTGCTCCAACGCACGAAAGTTGGGTAGGAGCGTTAACGGATCGGTCAGCGCCTGCAAATGCCAGCGGCGGTTAAGCCATTCACTACGATGATAAATACGCACCATATAGAGCAGGCAAACACTAAAGGAAATCAGTACTGCGAGAATAAATGCCAGCGAATATTCGGTTAGTACCCCTTGCAAAAAGTTCTGATTATAATTCAGAAGGCAAAGCGTTGAAACAGCCCAGGTGAGATTTAAAAACGGATAGCGAAGCTTACCGACACCGAGGGTAAAGATGATAAAGAAAACAGGTACCAGGTAACCGGCAATAAAGTCATTTTCATACGGTGTGCACATCAGAAGTAGCAGCACGCTAAGAGCTGCCAGCCAGCTTAAGGTAAATGCGCGTTTCTCTTTGCTCAACGACGGAGCGATATCCCTACGCCACAATATCTGTGCAAAGTGGGGACTTACAATCATGCGGGTGAGATAGTAAAAAAGCATGTTGTAAATCAGCACTGCGGTGAAAAGGCTTAGCAAATCAACGACCGTGAAAATGGCATCCGCATCGCCGAAAAAGGTAGATATCTTTAGCGGAAAATCAAAGAAATTTCCCACAAGATACATGCTGCATTTGATGCCAATCGGCGCCACCAAACCAAGCCAGAACAGACGTTGCCAGACGTATCGGCTGGTCAATCCATAACGCCAACGCGTCCCCAATTGCAAGCGTAATATTGCACAGGCACACAGGACTGCAAACGCCTGGCTGCCGATCATGACGGCGGTCTGTAAAAAAGTGAGATGAAGGTTCCACAGATTGGTGCAAAACATCCCGCATAAAATGGGAACGACACCACGCCAGCCAAAGATAAACAAGATTGACAGCATTACGCACAGTGGCATCCACGCCAGAAAGATATAATTGGAATGGATAACAGCAAGTGGCGAAATTAAACGGGATAGCTGAATAAGTACCACGGTGAGCGTAAACGCTAGTGTGAATATCTTGATATTTTTTATCAGGTTATGCTCCACAAACATGAGTAAACTACTCTCACTGATCGGGGTTTTCAGGCTCACAAATAATAAGTTTATTCGCATCGCGAAGCAAACAGGGGCCAGCCTGTTGCCGATTTTTCATCCAATGATGCTTTCACCAGGCGGCGCTAACCCGGACGTAGACTGTATTACAAAAGCGGCAAAAAGCAGAGACAAAAAACCCCCGCTTTACAGCGAGGGTTTGAAATTTGGTGGAGCTAAGCGGGATCGAACCGCTGACCTCTTGCATGCCATGCAAGCGCTCTCCCAGCTGAGCTATAGCCCCACGAGTCGTTTACGTACCAATTTTGTTGGGTGCAAAATTTGGTGGAGCTAAGCGGGATCGAACCGCTGACCTCTTGCATGCCATGCAAGCGCTCTCCCAGCTGAGCTATAGCCCCGTCACGTAAAGCTTGTCGAGTTGACGGGCGGCATCATATGAATTCCGCCCGAATGTGTCAACGGCAAATTGCAACGTGTAGTTTCAATCGCTGAAAAATCAGGCAAATGAACAATTTTGGAAAACCGCTCGCATTCAGTAGTTATTCATGTCACGGTTTCCTGTAAAGTGGTGTTATAAAATGAACTACTAATAGACCCACATACATTCAGGGAATTGTTATGTTCAAGGAGAGGATGACGCCAGATGAACTTGCCAGACTGACCGGCTATAGCCGCCAGACCATTAATAAATGGGTACGCAAGGAAGGCTGGACAACGTCACCAAAACCAGGCGTCCAGGGTGGCAAAGCTCGACTGGTTCACGTCAATGAACAGGTTCGTGAATATATTCGCAATGCTGAACGTCCAGAAGGTCAGGGAGAAGCGCCAGCCCTTTCTGGTGATGCGCCGCTTGAAGTGTTGCTGGTGACACTGGCGAAAGAGATGACGCCAGTTGAACAAAAACAGTTTACATCCTTGCTTCTGCGGGAAGGGATTATCGGATTATTACAACGCTTAGGGATTCGCGATAGCAAATAATATGAAAAGATTACGCAATAAAATGACCACCGAAGAACTGGCTGAATGCCTCGGTGTGGCTAAACAAACTGTTAACCGTTGGATCAGAGAAAAAGGCTGGAAAACGGAAAAATTTCCTGGCGTGAAAGGCGGTCGTGCCAGACTTATTCTGGTCGATACGCAAGTTTGCGATTTTATTCAGAACACGCCAGCCTTCCATAACACGCCGATGCTTCTGGAAGCCGAAGAACCCCTTGCCGAATACGCACCGGGGATTCGCACTCCTGCTTATCGGCAAATCATCAGCGCAATAGACAACATGACTCACAGTGAGCAGGAAAAAGTTGCGCAATTTTTGTCACGCGAAGGAATTCGTAATTTCCTTGCTCGTCTCGACATAGATGAATCAGCTTGACATCCTCCACGCCCTGAATGACGAGGATCCCTGCTACGTTCAGGCTGTCACCTGAATCATTTCGGTGGGTTCCTGCTTCAACGAGCGGCCTGACTGCACCATCTCTCCACAGGCAAGAACGGCGTGCCCCGCCGCTAAAATGTTACGAGCGCCATTTAC
>OGQV01001769.1_pt1 | contig 14791 bp, 13 predicted proteins | sample 1553311 | NCBI WGS metagenome assembly OGQV01 (sample SAMEA2579976, study PRJEB22360) | human gut metagenome
CTCGCAGCCGAAGGCCGCCTCTTCAAAGCTGATGTTCACGCTCGTGCGCAGGCTTTCGCCGCGCTGGGGCGCGTTGGGGTTCGCGCGCGCGCCGCCGAAGCCCCCGCCGAAGAAGCTGCCGAAGATATCGCCGAGGTCGCCGAAGTCGAACCCGCCCGCGCTGTAAGCGCCGCCACCGGCGCCTGCGCCGTAATTCGGGTCAACGCCCGCAAAGCCGAACTGGTCGTAGCGCACCTTCTTGTCTTTATCAGAAAGTACCTCATACGCTTCGTTGACTTCCTTAAACTTCGCTTCCGCATTTTTATCTCCGGGATTCAAGTCCGGGTGGTATTGCTTTGCAAGCTTGCGGTACGCCTTTTTAATCACATCGTCTGATGCGCTCTTATCGACCCCAAGCACTTCATAATAATCTCTTTTGTTGTCCGCCATCCGCTGTCATCTCCTCGCAAACTCCAAAAGGCAAGGGACGCCTTTCGGCTCCCCTTGCACTTTTGAACGTGTCATTTATAAAACTTAATCGACGTCCTTGTAGTCTGCGTCGTAGACGTCACCGTTCGGGTTCTGGCCGCCCTGCTGCGGGTTTGCGCCCGGGGCTGCCTGCTCGCCCTGCTGCGGTGCACTTGCCTTATACAGCTTCTCGCTGACCGCGTAAATCGCCTTCTGCAGCTCATCCATGCCGGACTTGATCTCCTCGACCGTGCCGTTCTGCATGGTGGTCTTCAGGGCTGCAACCTTGTTGTTCACTTCGGTCTTGTCCGCCTCTTCCAGCTTGTCGCCGCTCTCGTTTACGAGCTTCTCCGCCTGGTAGCAGAGGTTCTCTGCGTTGTTCTTCGTCTCAACCTCTTCACGGTGCTTCTTGTCTTCCTCTGCGAATTGCTCAGCCGCCTTAACAGCCTTATCGATGTCTTCCTTGCTCATGTTGGAGGAAGAAGAAATCGTGATGTGCTGTTCCTTACCGGTGCCGAGATCCTTAGCGGAAACATTTACGATGCCGTTTGCGTCGATGTCAAATGTAACTTCAATCTGGGGGATGCCGCGCGGAGCCGGAGCGATGCCGTCGAGCTTAAAGAGACCCAGCTGCTTGTTATCGCGTGCAAATTCACGCTCGCCCTGCAGAACGTTGACCTCAACCTGCGTCTGACCATCAGCCGCCGTGGAGAAAATCTGGCTCTTCTTGGTCGGGATCGTGGTGTTTCTGTCGATGATCTTCGTCATCACGCCGCCCATGGTCTCAACACCGAGAGAAAGCGGAGTAACGTCAAGCAACAGCAAGCCCTGAACTTCGCCGCCGAGAACGCCTGCCTGAAGTGCGGCGCCGATTGCAACGCATTCGTCCGGGTTGATGCCCTTGAACGGCTCTTTGCCGATAAGCTTCTTAACCGCTTCCTGAACAGCCGGAATTCTGGAGGAACCGCCGACCATGAGAACCTTGTTGATCTCACCGATAGAGAGGCCGGAGTCGCTCAGTGCCTGACGAACCGGGCCCATGGTCTTCTCAACGAGGTCTGCGGTGAGCTCGTTGAACTTTGCTCTGGAGAGCGTGAGGTCAAGGTGCTTCGGGCCGGTCGCATCCGCCGTGATGAACGGCAGGTTGATGGAAGCGCTCGTCATGCCGGAAAGCTCGATTTTTGCCTTCTCTGCCGCTTCCTTAATACGCTGCATAGCCATCTTATCGCCGGAAAGGTCGATGCCATCGGAAACCTTGAAGCTGTTGATGATCCAATCCATGACGCGCTTATCAAAGTCGTCGCCGCCAAGGCGGTTATTGCCGGCCGTAGCCAGAACCTCCTGTACGCCGTCGCCCATCTCAATGATGGAAACATCGAACGTACCGCCGCCGAGGTCATAAACCATGATCTTCTGGTCGTCTTCCTTATCGATACCGTAGGACAGTGCTGCTGCCGTCGGCTCGTTGATGATACGCTTTACATCGAGGCCCGCGATCTTGCCCGCGTCCTTCGTTGCCTGACGCTGTGCGTCCGTGAAGTACGCCGGAACGGTGATAACTGCGCTCGTAACGCTCTCGCCGAGGTAAGCTTCCGCGTCGCCCTTCAGCTTCTGGAGGATCATTGCGGAGATTTCCTGCGGGGTGTAGCTCTTACCGTCGATCGTCACCTTGTGGTCTGTGCCCATCTCTCTCTTAATAGAGGAGATCGTGCGGTCCGGGTTTGTAATCGCCTGACGCTTTGCGACCTGACCGACCATGCGCTCGCCTGTCTTGGAGAATGCCACGACGGACGGGGTGGTTCTTGCGCCTTCTGCGTTTGCGATAACGACCGGCTCGCCGCCTTCAATAACCGCTACGCAAGAGTTTGTTGTACCAAGGTCAATACCAATTGTCTTTGCCATATCAATTACCTTCCTTTAACTCAAATGAGTGTGTGAATTCTGAATTACTATATAAATGGATATTTGCTGATTTAGTTTGCTACCTGTACCATGGCGTGTCTTACGACCTTATCGCCCAGCATGTAGCCCTTCTGGAACACCGCCGAAATGACGTTTTCGCCAAGCTCGTCGCTTTCAATGTGCGCCACCGCGTTGTGCAGCGCCGGGTCAAACGGCTCGCCAACCTGACCGATTTCTCGGATGCCAAGCTTTTCAAAGCTCGCCTTAAATTGGTTTGCAATCATCTCAACGCCTTTTTTCATATCCTCTGCGGAGACATTTTCCTGTGCCAGTGCACGGTCGATATTATCGGCCACCGGCAAAATCGCGTTGATTGTATCGGAAACGGCGTTATTGTAAACGGCGTTCTTTTCGTTTGCGGAACGCTTGCGGAAGTTATCGTACTCGGCAAGCACGCGCAGGTGCTGCTGCTTGTGGCTGTCGAACTCCGCCTGCAAGCGGTCGTAATCCTCTTTCGGAATCTTCTCGCTCTTCTTTTTCTTTTTCTCCTTTTCCGCAGCCTTTGCAGATTCCTCTGCCGGCTCGGTATTCGCTTCCTGCTCGGGTTCCTGAACAGGCTTCTTTTCCTCTGCCATCTGGCAACGCTCCTTTCTCTATTCTTCCCGCATGATGCGCGTAAGCATTTCACCTACACGATCTGCGACGTATGCTGTTTGTGCCGCGACGTGTGCGTACTGCATCCGCATCGGGCCGATCACGGCGACCGCGCCGGCATCTCTGCCGTTCACGCTGTACCGTGAGCAAATGACCGACGATTCCGCCAAGGCGTTCTGCCCGGTCTCTGTGCCGATCTTGATCTGCGTGCGGTTCTGCTTGCCTGCGAGAAGTTCTGTCAAAAGCTCCCGTCTTTCCAGAATATCCATCACCCGGCGTGCACCGCCAAGCTTGTATTCCGGGTAGAACAGCAGGTTCATCTGACCGCTTATGGAAATTTCCGTTTGCATCGTTTCAAGCGCCACTTCCAAGAGCGCCGCCAGCGCCGGCGACATCAAAATTGCCATATCACCTAACGAGATCGCAAGGTTTTGCACAAATGCCCGGTTGATCTCCGCCACGTCGCGCCCTGTCACGCGCTCGTTGAGCACGCGGAAGAAAATGCGCATAATCTCGTTTGAAAGATCAAAGTCGCAGTGAAACACCTTGTTTTTCATGGTACCTGCGCTGCTCATCATAATGAGCATTGCGGTGCGGCGGCTCGTCTGCACGAACTGCACCGCCTTGATCTTTGCATCCGCGCCGCTCGGCGTGGTGCTCAACGCAAGGTATCGTGTAGAAGCCGCCAGCGTTTTCGCCGCGCCACGCAATAATCGTTCCGGGTCAAACGCGCTCTTTGCAAGCATCGCGTCTATCGTAAGCTTTTCGGCTTCCGTTAACGTTTCCGGCTGCATCAGCGCATCTACGAACTCGCGGTAACCCTCCTGTGAAGGCACACGCCCCGCGGAGGTGTGCGGCTGTTCCAAAAGCCCCAGCTCCGTAAGCTCTGCCATCTCGTTGCGCACCGTTGCGGAAGAAACACCTGCTTTTTCCGCAATGGACTTGGAGCCCACCGGCTCGCCCGTGCGAATGTATCCGTCTACGATCGAGGCAAGTATATTTTGTTTGCGTTTTGTCAGTTCCATACTTGCACCTCTCAGGTTTTAGCACTCTATGCTCCCGAGTGCTAACCCTTGTCTATACTATACTGCAAAGGTCAGGAAATGTCAACACCAAAATTTGTAAATACTTTGTGAATGTGCGAATTTTTCCCGGTCGGCATCCGTTTTGAAGCTTCTTTTAGCATTTCCGGTTCCACAGTGCCAAATTCCTGTTTATATATAAAGATACCGAAAAAAAGCGTCTTCGCCATAACTTCACTTTTTGTAATAGAATTTCAAGATTTTTTGTGCAAATTATTGACATTTTATGAAAATTGTATTAAACTGATAGCCCGTGTTTCAGTTTCTGTGTTCGCATTAGCCCGAAAGTCCGTACCGTTAACGGAAAAGAGGAGTAAACTATGATTCAGGCAGAACATTTACAAAAGATCTTCCGCGTGCGAAAACGAAACGCAGGCTTTAAAAACGCCGCAAAAGCATTTTTCAGCCGCGAGTACGAAGAAATCCACGCCCTAAACGATGTTTCGTTCCGTATTGAAGACGGCGAGGCCGTGGGCTATATTGGCCCGAACGGTGCCGGAAAAAGCAGCACCATCAAAATTCTCTCCGGCATTTTAACGCCGGACAGCGGCACCTGCGTCATCGACGGGCGCGTGCCGTGGAAAGACCGCCGCGCGCATGTTTCGCAGATCGGCGTTGTGTTCGGGCAGCGCAGTCAATTATGGTGGGACGTGCCCGTCATTGATTCATTCGAGCTTATCCGCGACATTTACGCCGTGACCGAAGATGTTTACAAGCGAAATTTACGGGATTTGACCGACCTTCTGAATTTATCGGAGATCTTAAAGACCCCGGCGCGCAGTCTGTCGCTCGGACAGCGTATGCGGTGCGAGATCGCCGCCTCCCTGCTGCACGACCCGCGCATCTTGTTTTTGGATGAACCCACCATCGGGCTCGACGCGGTATCGAAGATTGCCGTTCGCGAATTCGTGCTTGATATGAACAAGCGCCGCGGCACCACGGTCATTTTAACGACGCACGACATGCAGGACGTGGAAGCCTTGGCGCAGCGTGTCCTGCTCATCGGCAAAGGGCGTATTTTATTAGACGGCACACTCGACGATATTCGGCGCGGCGGCAGCGGGCAGATTGACGAAACGCTCGCGGCGCTCTACAAACAGTTTGATATTTGAGGTGCGCCGTGAAACTTAAAAAATACATTTCGTTTTTCCGCCTGCGCTGTGTGACGGGCCTGCAGTACCGCGCAGCGGCATTGGCAGGCATCTCCACGCAATTTGCGTGGGGCTTTTTGATCATCTTCGCCTACCACGCGTTTTACCGCAGTGACCCCACCGCTTTTCCGATGACCTTGCAGGCGACCGTCAACTACACATGGATACAGCAGGCGTTTTTAGCTATGTTCGCCTCGTGGGTCTTGGACGGCGACATTTTGGAGGAAATCACCTCCGGCAGCATCTCGTATTCGCTCTGCCGCCCCGTCGACCTCTACGCCATGTGGTACACGAAATCTCTCTCCGGTCGTATTTCCAAAGTTGCATTGCGTGCCGCGCCAATCTTAGTCGTTGCGGCGCTTCTGCCCGCAGGCTATAACTTGACCGCGCCGACAGATTTACCCACATTCTTTCTATTTTTGCTCACCATGGTGCTGGGCGCATTGAACAGCACGGCGTTCACGCTGCTCATCTATGTCCTCACCATGTATACCCTTTCTTCCACCGGGTTGCGCTCCCTGCTGCTCACACTGGCAGATTTTCTCTGCGGCGGCGTAGTGCCGCTGCCGTTTTTCCCGCCTGCACTGCGCAGAATCTGCGAGCTGACCCCCTTCGTTGCCACAAGCAACGTGCCGTACCGCGTGTACAGCGGCGATATTGCCGGCACGAACGCCGCTTTCGCCGTAGGCTTACAAATCTTCTGGCTGCTCGTCCTGGTGCTCGGCGGTCACACCCTCATGAAAAATGCGCTGAAGCGGGTAGTAATTCAGCGAGGATAAACGGAACGACAAGTCGTTCCGCTGCCCGGCAAATCGTCCGTGTTTTGCAGTATACAAAGAAAGGGGTCATCTATGAAACTATACTTTGAATTTCTGTCTATCCACATCAAGAAAGCAATGCAGTACAAGGCTTCGTTCTTGCTTTCCGCACTGGCGCAGCTATTTATACCGCTCACATGCTTTTGGGGCGTGCAGTTCATGTTTATGCGGTTTAACCAGGTGGACGGCTTCACGTACACCGAGGTTTCGCTCTGCTACGCCATCGTGCTGTTATCATTCTCGCTCGCGGAGCTGTTCTTCCGTGGGTTTGATACGTTTGACCGCATGATCGGGAACGGCGAGTTCGACCGCGTTCTGGTGCGCCCGCGCAACGAGGTTTTCCTCGTTCTGTGCAGCCGCATGGATTTAGAGCGCTTCGGCAAGGGCATTATGGCGATTTTCCTGCTGATCTGGGCGCTTCAAAACTGCCCAATCGATTGGTGCGCCGCGCGCGTTATGACGCTCATTTTCATGATTTTAGGCGGCATTGTGCTTTTTGCAGGCGTGTATTTGATCTTCGCCGGGCTATGCTTTTTCACATTAGAGGGACTCGAGTTCATCAATATTTTAACAGACGGTATGCGCGAGCACGGGCGCTACCCGCTTTCCATCTACGGCAAAGGCGTACTGACGTTCTGTACCTACATCGTCCCCTACGCGCTCGTGCAGTATTACCCGCTGATGTACCTCATCGGCCGCCACAACGACGCCCGCGCGATGCTTCTGCCCGTCATCGCCTGCGTGTTTATCGTGCCGTGCTATCTCTTCTGGAAATTCGGCGTGCGCCATTACCGCTCCACCGGGTCGTAACAATATTATGAAATGAGGTTTTCCCATGCCCTTTGATTTTAAGAAAGAATACAAAGAATTCTACATGCCGAAAAACAAGCCGGAGATCGTCACTGTGCCGCCTGCAAACTACATTGCAGTGCGCGGCACCGGCGACCCAAACGAGCCGGACGGCGCGTATCAGCAGGCCATCAGCGTTTTGTACGCGATCGCTTACACGCTTAAAATGAGCTACAAGACCGACCACCGCATCGATGGCTTTTTCGAGTATGTCGTGCCGCCGCTTGAGGGCTTTTGGTGGCAGGAGAATACGGACAGCATCGATTATGCCGATAAATCCGCTTTCCACTGGGTCTCCGTCATCCGCCTGCCGGATTTCATCACGCCGGATGATTTCGCCTGGGCCGTGCAGACCGCCGAAAAGAAGAAAAAGCTTGATTGCAGCAAAGCGGAGTTTTTGACGATCGACGAAGGCCTTTGCGTGCAGATCATGCACCACGGCGCGTTTGACGATGAGCCCGCATCTGTGGCGCTGATGGACACGTTTCTCGCCGAAAACGGCTATATAAACGACTTTACCGCCGCGCGCCTGCACCACGAGATCTACCTCAGCGATGCCCGTAAGGTCGCGCCGGAAAAGTGGAAAACGGTCATTCGCCATCCCATCAAAAAAAGCGTAAAGGAGCACACCCCATGAAAAAACTCATCACCCTGCGCGGCAACAGCGGCAGCGGCAAAACGACCATCGCAAGAGCTTTACAGGAAAAGTTCGGCAAAAACACCATGCTACTGTCCCAAGATGTCATCCGCCGCGACATCTTAAAGACGAACGACGGCGCGGGCACCCGCGCAAACGACGTGCTCATCATGCTGCTTGAGTACGGCCACGCGCACAACGAGCTCGTCATTTTAGAAGGCATTTTGAACAGCCGATGGTACACCCCGCTTTTCGATGCCGCAAAAGCGCTCTACGGCGAAAACATCTGCGCGTACTATTTTGACCTCCCGTTTGAGGAGACGCTCCGCCGTCATCAAACGAAGGACAAGCGCACGGAGTTCGGCGAAAAGGAAATGCGCAGATGGTGGAACGAAAAGGACTACGCCCCCGCATTAAACGAGCAGACCCTCACGCCCGACATGATGCAGGACGAGATCATCGACCGCATCTGCGCCGATTTAGAGCGCCTCGATACATAAACCATACATATAAATTTGAAAAGAGCGAGGTTCTCCCCGCTCTTTTTGTGTATATTGTATTATATTCTGCCCGAATTTCTATCGATGCAAAAATAATTTTATAGCATTTTGTTCGTATCTATGATAAAATAGACACAGTGATAATTTTGTAAAGCTTAGAGAGGCACAATGGACAAAGAGGGGTGAATTATTTTCCTCCCCTTTACAAACCGACATCACGGATTTAACAGGGCGGCGCTACAATGTAAGACCGAAAGCACGCACCTGATTTTAAAAAGAAAGTAAGGTCTTCACATGAAATCAATTTTTCACGCACTCAACCGGCTCAAGGTCTTTCGCGGGCTGACGGAACAGGAATTCGCATGGGTGCTCTACGACGTGGGCAACTCCGCGTTCACCATGCTCTCCTGCTCGCTCATCCCTATCTGGTTCAAGAGCCTCGCCATCGGCACTGCGCCGGGACAGATCAATTCGCATCAGGCAACGGCGTATTATTCCATCGCCGTGGCGGTCGTCACCGTTATCGTGGCGCTTTTAGGGCCGATCTTCGGCGTGCTCGCCGACCACAAAGATAAGAAAAAGGTGCTGTTCGCCACCGCGGCAACGCTCGGCATTTTCGGCTGCATTTTAAACGGCTTCATCACCGGCTGGCTGCTGTTCCTCATCATTTTTGTGTTCACGAAGATTTGTTACAGCGCGTCGCTGACCATCTATGATTCCATGCTGAACGACATCACCAGCGAAGAACGCATGGACGAGGTTTCGTCCTACGGCTTTGCATGGGGATACATCGGCTCGTGCATCCCGTTCCTCATCGCGCTCATCGCCTATGTGCTTGGGCCCGATATGGTCGGCGTGCTGCCGGATATGCTCTCTAAAGGCATTGGCTTCACGGTGACTGCCGTGTGGTGGCTGCTCGTCACCATTCCGCTCATTCGCGGCTTTAAGCAGCGCAACTATGTGGAAACCGAGGGGCATGATATCCGCAAGGCGTTCGCGGAAATCTTCCACACCCTCAAAAACATCGCGACGCACGACAAAAAGGTGCTGTTCTTCCTCATCGCCTTCTTCCTGTACATAGACGGCGTGGGCACCATCATCGATAACGCCATCAATATCGGCACAGACCTGAACCTCAATACGGTCGGTCAGGTCGTCTTCCTGCTCGCAACGCAGGTCGTTGCGTTCGGCGGCTCGCTCGTCTTCGCAAAGCTCTCGAAAAAATACAACACCGTCACGCTCATTCTCGTTTGTATTGCGGGCTATTTCGGCATCGCGCTGTACGCGCTCATGCTCAGCAGTCTCCTGCACTTCGCGATTCTGGCGTTCTTCATCGGCTGCTTCCAGGGCTCCATCCAGTCGCTCTCGCGCTCGTATTACTCCAAGATCATCCCGGCGGAAAACTCCGGCGAATACTTCGGTATCTACGATATTTTCTCAAAAGGCGCGTCCTTCCTCGGCTCTGCGGTCATCGCAGCCGTAAAGCTTGCAGGCGGTACCATCAACGTGGCGGTGGCATGTCTCGCAGTGTTCTTTGCGCTCGGCTTCCTCTTCCTGCGCATTGCAGATAAGCAAAAAGCCATTCGGTAAGGAAGCACCGGCTTTACACCGTTCGCTCTTCACACCCGTGAAATATCGCTGTAAATCTTAATAGGACATGCAAAAAGAATAGGACATGCAAAAAGGAACGGTGTACAAACCGTTCCTTTTTCCTTTACTCTTCATAAACCGGCTCAAAATCATCCGTTCCGTGCCCGCACAACGGACATGCGTAGTCCTCCGGCAGCGCGCTGCCCTCATACACATACCCGCAAATTTTGCACCGCCAGCCGACGATCTTCTGCTCTCGCTCGACCTTCTCCGACTTCGGCTTCAGCTTATTCTGGTAATCCGCATATGTCAGCGGAGCGCGGTCGCTGCACACCTCGGCTTCCGTCACCTCTGCAATGAACAGCGTATGCGTGCCGAGGTCAACACTGTGCGTCACCTTGCCGCTGAACCGCGCGCAGGTGCTCCAGTTCAGATACGGTACGCCACTTTCGTCTGTCGGCATCGGCAGGCTGTCCAGCTTATCGACGTCGCGACCGCTCTGCATACCGAAGTGCTTAATGGTCTCAAACGAGCAGCTGTCATCCAACGCGCTCAACGTAAATCGCCCGCTTTCCTTAATAAGCGCGCAGGTGTAATTCGTATTCAGCACGGAAACCGCCACGCGCACAGGGCTCCCCGCGACCTGCACGCCGGTATTCACAATGCAGGCGTTCGCCTTTTCCTCCGCTTTTGCCGCCAACAAAAACACGCCGTATGTCAAATTATAAAACGCTTTGTTATTCATTTTGCTCCTCCTATTAAAATAATAATAGTTATTATTATCATAATAACGGATAGAAAGCAAAAAGTCAAGCGTTATTTTCGGTGTATGCAAAAAGGAACGGCGTACAAACCGTTCCTTTTTTAGCTTTATATTCTATTTCTAAAGGCTAGCGAAAACTTTTAGCCACGCTTTCCGGCAGAACGGTGTTACTTCACGCTTTCCGAATCGCTCACATACGGTGCGGCATGTTCTCTTTCGAGCCTGCGGAACATTCTCACAAGCACGACAACGGCGATGGTACCGAGGATCAGCTCTGCGACGAACTGCGCATACGCGAGGCCGTACAGCGGGAACAGCCAGTTCAGCACAAACAACGCGGGAATCTCTAGCACGATCTTGCGCACAACAGCGAATATGAACGATTTCATACCCATACCGCACGACTGGAACACGCCTAGCGCGAGGAAATCGATGCACAAGAACGGCAGTGCAAAGCAGAAGCCACGCAGGAACGCCGCGCCGTACGCGACGATGCTCTCGTTCTTCATGAACATGGAGATAATCGGCTCCGCCGCAACCACGAACGTCAGCATCACGGCCAGAATAAAGCCAAGCGAAATTTTCGCCGTAAATGTAAACGTTTTTTTCATGCGCTTGATATTGCCGCTCGCGTAGTTATAACTGATCAGCGGCATAATGCCCTGCGAAAAGCCCATTGCAATCTGGAACGGCACCATGTTGACGCGCTGCGCGATGCCCATGGCCGCCACCGGATCAGAGCCATACGCGGACGTAAAGTTGTTGAGAATGGTCATGCCGGTCACATTCAAAAGGTTCTGGATGGAAGCCGGGATGCCCACGCCGCACACGCCCTTGACAATCTGTTTCGATGGGCGGAACATGGAGGGCTTGATGCACACGTACGTCTTGCCGCGCTTCACGAACAGCAGCACGAAGAAGTAGAGACACGCCACGGTGTTGGAAAGGCAGGTCGCGCAGCCCGCGCCCGCTGCGCCGAGGCTCAGACCCCACGGCAGGATGAAAATCGGGTCCAGCACAATGTTCAGCAGGCAGCCGCACATGGTGCCGATGCTCGCGTGCAGCGAAGAGCCCTCCGCGCGCACAAGGTACGCCAGCACGACATTCAAAATGGACGGCGCGGAGCCGAGCAGCACAGTCCAGAACAAATAATCCGCCGTTGCCTGCATCGTTTCGGCATTCGCGCCGAGCATCACCAAGATCGGCGACTGCAATACGCCGTACAGCAAAGAAAACAGCAGGCTGCAAATCAAAGACGCGTAAAATCCGAACGCCGAGCTGCGGTACACGGTATCGTAGTCTTTACGTCCGAGTGCGCGGCTCATCATGCTGGAGCTGCCGATGCCGAACAGGTTGTTGACGGCATTAAACGCCAGCAGAAGCGGTGCCGCCAGCGTAACAGCGGCGTTCTGCACCGGGTCGTTCATCATGCCGACAAAGAACGTATCGGCAAGGCTGTAAATGACCATCACAAGCGAGCTGATGACCGACGGCACCGAAAGCGTTACGACCGCCTTCGGGATCGGCATCGATTCAAACAGCTCTGTTTTGGAATTATCCATTTCTCCCTATCCTTTCCGTTTTTATCACGCAAGGCTGTCCAAAAGCAGCTTGCAGCAGCCGTAAATGCCGGCATCGTTGCCGAGCACGGCCAAGTTGAACCGAACGTCGGTGCTCGGGTAAAATACGTATTTCAAGAAGCCTTTCTTCGCGCCTTCTACGAGCATCTCGCCCGCTTTCGAGACACCGCCGCCGATGACGACGACCTCGGGGTCTGCCACCGTGCACACGGCAGAGATGGCGTAGCCGAACGCATCGTACACATTCTCTAAGATTGCGTTTGCAGCGCTGTCTCCGTTTTTAGCGGCATCGAACACGTTTTTTGTTGTGAGCTTCTCGACACTCCGCAAAGCGCTTTCTCCCTCGTGTTCGGCAAGGTATTTTCGTGCCAGTCTCGCAATGCCCGAGGCCGAAACGTACTGCTGCACGCAGCCGCGGCGGCCGCACGCGCACGTCTCCGTCTCCGCGGGGTTAATCGTCATGTGGCCGAACTCCCCCGCCGCGCCGTTTGCGCCTGCCACCATGCGTCCATCCGAAATGACCGCGCCGCCGACACCCGTGCCGAGCGTGATGAATACCACGTTCTCGCTGCCACGGCCGCCGCCTTTCCAGGCTTCACCCATCGCCGCAGCATTCGCGTCGTTCACGACCACAACCGGAAGCCCTACGGTCTCTTCCAGCGCCGTGCGCACATCAAATACGCCCCAGCCGAGGTTCACGCAGCGGTGCACCACACCGTCCGCCGTCACCGGCCCGGGGATGCCCGCGCCCACGCCCAAAATGCCGTCTGCGGGAATGTTGTGCTTTTCCCTGCACTTTTGAATTTCCGCCGCAATATCACGCAGCACCGCCGTGCCGTCGCCCTCAATCACGGTCGGAATCTCCCACTTTTCAAGCAAAGTGCCGTCTTCCTCAAATAAACCAAGCTTCACCGTCGTGCCGCCGATGTCAGCGCCGATGACATACTTTTTGTTTTCCATCTTATAACTCCTCTCCGCGCGCGGTTTCCCACGCATTTAACACGCGTCTGTATAAATTTCCTTTCGGTCTAAACCGTAATCCGCTCAGTAATATAGTATACCATATTTCGCCTCCGATTGCAAAGGAAACTATGGAAAACTCCGTCTTTTTGCAGCCGCCTTGCAAACAGGGGAAATTTGTGGTATTCTTTAACGCGTAACCCAAACGGCCGCCTGCCAATGTACCGCCATTACGCGGCCGCTGTGACCAAATAGCCCGGGAATCCCCCGGCGGCGCAGCGTTCTTCCGAAAACGGACAGAGGCAGACGGCAACATAGTCAATATAGATTCTTTCTCGCGTATTCTGCGCAGCGCACGTTTGCGTAAAACCCAGGAGCGCCGGAGAACCTTTTGCGCTCCGTAAAAAGAAAGGATTGAACAAAAATGGAGGGAACTTCTTCCAAAAAAGAAAGCAAAGTCAAGGTGTATCTGCACCGCTACTTTATCGATGCCATGAGCGCCATGGCACAGGGGCTTTTTGCTTCCCTGCTCATCGGCACCATCATTTCCACGCTCGGCACACAGCTTAACATTCCGCTGCTCGATGAGATTGGCGGGTATGCAAAGTCCGCAGCCGGTCCCGCTATGGCGGTCGCCATCGGCTACGCGCTGCAGGCGCCCCCGCTCGTACTGTTCTCGCTCGTCGCAGTCGGCGGCGCGGCAAACACGCTCGGCGGCGCAGGCGGTCCTCTCGCGGTGCTCGTGCTCGCCATCATCGCGGCAGAGCTCGGTAAGCTCGTCAGCAAAAAGACGAAGGTAGACATCATCGTCACGCCGCTCGTCACTATTTTTTCGGGCTGCGGCCTCGCGTACTTATTCGCGCCGTACATCGGCACGGCGGCTTCCAGCGTGGGCAACCTCATCATGTGGGCAACCACCCAGCAGCCGTTCCTCATGGGCATTCTCGTTTCCGTCATCGTCGGCGTTGCATTGACGCTGCCAATCTCCAGCGCGGCCATCTGCGCGGCGCTCGGTTTAACGGGCCTTGCGGGCGGCGCGGCCGTTGCAGGCTGCTGTGCGCAGATGATCGGCTTTGCGGTCATCAGCTTCCGCGATAACGGCTGGGGCGGCTTCTTTGCGCAGGGCATCGGCACTTCCATGCTGCAGGTGCCGAACATCATCAAGAACCCGCGCATCTGGCTTGCGCCTACGCTTGCTTCCGCTGTGACAGGCCCCATCGCGACATGCATTTTCGGCATGCAGATGAACGGCGCACCGATCTCCAGCGGCATGGGCACCTGCGGCCTTGTGGGTCAGATCGGCGTTTACACCGGCTGGATCGAGAGCGGCAAGGCCGTGACGGCCTTTGACTGGATCGGTCTGGTGCTGATCTGCTTTGTCCTGCCCGCCGTGCTGAGCACGATCTTCTGCGAGGTTCTGCGGAAGAAGGGGTGGATCAAAGAAGGGGATTTGAAGCTGTAAAATTGCAAACGGCCCGCCGGGTTATCCATCCGGCGGGCCATTTTTGTCATATCCACGGTAGGGGCCGGGCATGCCCGGCCCTCGGCTTTCCCGCAAGCGGGTGTTGCCCATACAGCGGCGGGCCGCACATGTGCGGCCCCTACTACGCTGCCTTACACAAACCCTCTCCAGGTCTCCTCGGCATCGCTCTGGAACGCGCCCAGCTCATGGCAGAGTTTGAAGGCACCGGGGCTGGCCTCGGGGTAGTCGCGCTCGGCGCGCTTGCAGTCCAGCACGCCCTGGCCGCTGCCCTCGGCCAGCATCGTAGCCAGATTGCGGGTCGATTTGTCCATCATCGTCCGGGTGCGGATACCCATGCTCACGCTCATACGGGCGGCGGCGCCCTGCTGTGTACAT
>OGQV01001773.1_pt1 | contig 14766 bp, 17 predicted proteins | sample 1553311 | NCBI WGS metagenome assembly OGQV01 (sample SAMEA2579976, study PRJEB22360) | human gut metagenome
TTGTGAGGGCATAAAGGAACGGCGGCCTTGCGTGTACTTCAAAGCCGCCGTGATGAAATCAGGGCATGGGTATGGGCTGCTGAACGACGGCTTTTTTTCTTTTGCCGTCGCCCGGCAGATAGATCACATATATCTATCAGTTATGATTGGTCTTGCAAAATGCTTTGTGCCTCATCCTCGCTTATGTAGCCGTATTGAACCATTCTCTGTACGACATACTCTTGACGCTGTTCTGCCAGCTCTGGGTTGGATGTTAGCGAATAAACTGAGGGCGCATTGGGAATCCCCGCTAAGAGAGTACATTCATAATCAGTCATATCAATGGGGGCTTTCCCAAAATATCCTTGGCTTGCATCGTAAATACAGTAGTAGCCATCTCCAAAATAGATAGAATTGACATACAGCTCTAAAATCTCATCTTTTGTATAGGTGTTTTCCAAGCGGAATGCCATAAACATCTCAGCGATCTTGCGGACAAAACTTTTTTCCTGCGTAAAATACAGATTTTTGGCAAGTTGCTGTGTTATGGTGCTGCCGCCTTCACGCAGACTCCAAGAGGTCAGATTGTTCCAGGCAGCTCGGCCTATGGCAATCAGGTCAATTCCAAAATGCTGTTCAAAACGGTGATCTTCCACTGCCACAACGACGTCCAAATAAATCTCTGGGATTTCAGCAAGGGTCGTATAATCGGGATCAGCTCGAATCTCAGCAACTTTTTCCTCAAGAGGTTGCTCGGCAAGTGCATCACGGTACATTTTATAACCAAATCCGCCCAAAACACCGCCAACAACGAGCATAGCAAGCATCGCCAGCGCGAAGGAACGAATTAGGAACTTTCTTATTCTTTTCATGCTGCACCTGCCTTTCCGTTTGAAATAGCGCCTATACAGGCTCCAGTTTACGAATTACCATCGTATTGTTCCTGCACGGCGGCGGGCATTTCATCAAATTGCACTTCTGCCCAGGTAACGACACCACGGAATGGGGCCACCTTCAGGCATAAGTAGGCATCGTCAGTGAGAATCCGACTCGTTTCAAAGCTCAGTTCTTTTTCGGCCCCGGTTTCATCGTAGGCGCTTAATGTGTAGCGATCATTCATCGCTCCGTGTGGTGCGATCTCGGTCACACAGTCGTTGTCAATTTGCGTGTAGTAATCGGCGCTTTTCTGCGTGGCAAGAAAAGCAACAGCGATACATGCTACTACCAGGACAGCTATAACAGCAATAATGATTGTTTTTTCTTTGCGCTCATAACGTGTACTCCTTACTCAATTTCGATGGATACGGTTCCGTCTGTCTGGTCGCCCCACACACCGATATAAGTGCTTGTGCCATCTACTTCTACCGTGCCATCGTACTCACCGCTTTCCGAGAGAAGAATGACTGGATCATCTGCCCCTGAGCGAAGAAAAACTGCTGCTTCGCCGCTTTCGAGAGAAAGTGAACAGGTGATGTGGATCGTACTTCCCGCTCCTCGCTCCAGCGTAGTCCCACCAAATAAAATTTCTGTGCCCGTAAACTCGGAATATGTTGCTTCATAGGCTCCCGTGTAATCGTCAGCTCCGTTTTCTTTGTGACCCTGCAATTTGCTCTGAGGCGTCAAGGCCGCTGTTCCCGCATCGCCAACAAGTTCACCAAAGGCTTTCAAAATGCTGTCCTTTGCCTGGCCGTCGTCAGCTTCAGATAAATCACTAAGGATCTGCTCTGTTCCATCCGCCAGGCCATTCATCACAATATTCGTGCCATCTGCCAAGCCGTTCAACACGGCATCCGTGCCGTCGGCCAAAAACTGCATAGCTGCCCCGCATCCAGACAAACTGCCAACACAAAGGACTATACAGAGAAAGGTACAGATTTTACTTGTATCGTTTAATTTTCGCATGAACTCGCTCCTTTCATCTGGCGCGGCGTCTGCCGCGTCCCTTTTTGACCTTTTTTCGTTTGCTGTTGCCTGCTTTTTGGCTGGGGTGGGAAAGCAGCAAAATCGCCATCGTCAGAACCAGCACCGCCGCCATGCCTGCCAATGCCAGTAAAACGCTGGGAGCCTGCGTGGCACCGTTATATTCCTGCATATCAAAACCGGCGAGAATCAGCGCCGCCGAAAACGGATAAGCGGAGAGCAGGAAGCCGCCCTTGAAGAACAAGATGCAATACCCCAGGAAGAACGTCAGCAGCGAGCCACCCAGATAAGCCCCGCGTATCTGGCCGAAGATCAGGATCATCGGCATACAGACAAGGCCCGTGGTAAAGGCAGCGGCAATTACCTGTGTGCCCTGCTGGAGCAACACAGTGGAGGAAAACCCGCCGAGACCGACGAGCCATCCGGCCAAAACGGTGACAGCTACACTGTAAATCCCAAAAAGCAGGGATAAGCTCATCGTGACGATCAATTTCCCGCCCAACAGTTTGGGGTAGGATACCGGCACGGTCAACAGATTTTTCATGGTATCGTTTGTGTTCTCCCGGTCAATCAACCAACCGCCGATCATAACCAGCGAGAGTGGCAGGAACATCTGCGTATTTCCCCAAACCACATTGGAAAACAGGGTGACAAAATTATAGTTGGGGTCCCGCATCTCCGGGTTGAGGATCAACTGGCTGCCATATTGCACCACGGGGCAGAGGGCCAAAGCCACAATACCAACCAGCAGGATCTGGCAGCGCCGCAGCTTGCGCCATTCCCCTTTTAGAATACTCCACATCACGCACACCTCCTTAACAGCTCTGGCGCTTATAGACCAGCGCGATCAATGTCAGGAACACTGCCGACTCCAGGACTACGACCAGGAACGCCTGGGGCGTTGTCACAAAGTAAGGACTGATCCGCTCCATCAATTCCGTCATCTGTGCGCCGGATGTGTCCAGATACTGGAAGAACCAGCGGAAAGCCAGCGGTCCGGGCAGCAGCGTACCCGGATTGAATCCAAACGGCTGCGTGATAAAAAAATCATTTGTGCCCAAGATGTAATTGATCACCGTGTAGAAAAAGGTGATGATCACAGAGATAATATAGCTGCGGTTCAAAAGCACGACCAAAAGAACGCAGGGCAGCGCCCCGGCCCACATCAGAATCCCTTGCCCGATGCCTACAAAAAACAGTCTCCAAAAGCCGGCCGGTTCCAGCCCGGATGCCAGCACGATCCCCAGATTGACCAAGCCGCCAATCGCCATAAACGCAATGGAAAACAAAAACAGCAGCGTCATCTTTGCCAGGGCCAGCGCAGGTTTGCTCACAGGAATGGTCATCAGGTTCTTTAAGGTGTCGTTGTCCTGTTCTTCAAAGAGCAGGTTGGACGCCAAAACCACCACGGCGGGCATCAGGAGCAGATAGGCGCTCAACTGAAACAGGGTGGACATCAGCCGGTCTACCGCTTCCGCGCCGCTGGCAAAGTCCTGCATTTCCGGCAGAAACAGCGCACAGCACAGTGGAATCAGGGCAGAAATGGCCGCCGCTGCAAAGAATAGCGGCTTGCGTTTCAGCTTGGAAAATTCACAGCGCAACAGTTTAAGCAATGCCTTCACCCCCTGTGACCTTCTTGAAGTAATCTTCCAGGGTATCTTCATACAGGTGCGCATCGGATACCGTCAGCCCGGCCCCCACAAACAGGCTGATGGCTTGCGCCGTATCCAGGTGCAGATCCCGGACGGTCAGCTCGTTTGCGCTGTCCACAGTCATATCGTGAATGCCCAGCCTTTCGTACAGCAGCCTTCCGGCCGCTGCGGCATTGGAAACCGTAAAGCGGAAATATTTCCCATTCTTTGCTTCCAGCTCCTCCAGGCTTTCTTCTTCCACCAGTACGCCGTGGTCAATGATCCCCACATCATCCGCCAGCAGGGCGATCTCAGACAGGATATGGCTGGAGATCAGGATGGTTTTCCCGGTGGCGTCGCACAGTTCCCGGATGAAATCGCGCACCTCTGCGATACCGATGGGGTCAAGGCCATTGATCGGTTCGTCCAGGATCAGAAGCTCCGGGTTGTGCATGATGGCCAATGCGATGGCCAACCGCTGTTTCATGCCGAGAGAATACTGAGAGAACAGCTTTTTATCCCGATACGGCAGATTGACGACCTCCAGCGCGCTTTTGATATACTTGGGGCTTTTCAGTCCGCGCAGATCGGCAAAGATGCGCAGGTTTTCTGTCCCGGTCAAATTGGGGTAGAACCCCGGCGACTCAATCAGCGACCCAATGCGCGGCAGAATCTTCTTCTCGTTGCCGCGAAGCGGCTTGCCAAACAGGCTGACTGTACCAGAGGAAGGGTCGGTCAATCCCAGAAGCATCCGCATGGTCGTTGTTTTTCCGGCGCCGTTGCGGCCCAACAAGCCATAAATGCGCCCCTGGCGCACATGGATGGAAAGGTCGGACACACTGGTTTGCGCCCCATATTGTTTGGTAAGGCCGCGTGTTTCAATCACATAATCGCTCATGTGCGAGTACCTCCTTGTCGTGATGATTGAATCATACCATCCCAACCTTGAGATAACTCTGAGCCAACCTTGAATTATCTCTGAGATTTGGTTGGCAGAATAGGCATCCGCGCCTCTTTGCGGTATAATGTGAGTAAAGACAGGTGGTGAAAATATCTGATGACAAATCATAAAATCTTGCTGGTCGATGATGACCAGAATCTATTGGAAATGCTGTTCTCGATTTTCAAGCGGGCAGGCTATACGAACCTTTTGACCGCCGCATCTGGTGCGCAGGCGCTACGGGTATGGCGGGACGAACAGCCAAACCTGATCGTGCTGGATGTGATGATGCCGGACATGGACGGTTTTGCCGTTTTGAAGGAGATACGCCGCACAAGCCGGGTCCCCGTCCTGATGCTGACCGCTCGTGGTGAAGCGGAGGATCGCATTGAAGGGTTAGAGATTGGTGCAGACGACTATCTCGCCAAGCCGTTCCTGCCCAAAGAATTGTTGCTCAGGGTCGGTGCGATCCTCAGCCGCGCCTACCCGGAGCAAAATAAAACGGTGGAACTTGCCGGAGCCACCGTGGATATGACCAATGCAGAAGTTTGGAAACATGGTGAGAAACAGACACTGACCGCCAAAGAGATGCAGCTGTTTGAAAAGCTGTATCAAAACGCGGGACGGATCGTCACGACAGGTATCCTGTGCGAAACGATATGCGGAGAGTTTTGGCAGGGGTATGAAAGCACCCTTTCCACCCATATCCGGCATTTGCGGGAAAAAATCGAAGAAAACCCGTCAAAGCCGGTTTCCCTTGTCACGGTCAAAGGGCTTGGCTATCGCCTCAATCTCAAGGAGGTGTCGCCATGAACGCAGTGCAGCGGTTTTTCCGCCGTTATATCATTTCCACCATCGGGATCGTAGTTTTATTTTTGGCCGTCAACATTGTCCTGTTCTTTGCCATCCTCATTCTTGGAAGCATGAGCGGTTCGGACGCCGTTTTTTCTGTTGAAACATTTTCCGATCATGTCAGCCGCCAGGATAGAACGTGGAGGGCCGATGATGTTGCCCGTTCTATGCTGGAAGAACACGATGCCTGGGCGATGCTGCTGAACGAAGAGGGCGATGTCATCTGGCAGCAGGACCTGCCGGAGAATCTGCCGCGCTCCTATACCAGTGCAGAGGTGGCCTCTTTCAGCCGTTGGTATCTGGAGGATTATCCCGTCAAAGTGTGGACGCGGCCAGATGGCAAGCTGATGGTCGTGGGCTTTCCTCCCGAAGCTCTGGTGAAATTCTACTACGCTGTGGAACAGCCCTATTTGGGCGCTCTCCTCACTGGTGGAGTCGCCGTATTTTTTATCAACCTTTTTTTGATCGTTTTCCTGATTTTGCGAAATACGAGGAATGTGGAAAAAGCGATGACACCCATTCTGCAAGGTATCCAGAATCTAAGTCACGGAAAAGCGGAGCATCTGGCGGAACAGGGGGAGCTTGCCGAGATCAACGCCGGGTTGAACCGGGCCGCAGACTATATGAGGCAAAAGGACAACACGAGAGCGGAGTGGATTCGTGGTGTATCCCACGACATCCGCACACCGCTTTCAATGGTGCTGGGGTATGCCAGCGAGCTGGAAGATGACGGCAACCTTCCGCCGGACGCAAGAAAGCAGGCAGGGATCATTCGCCGGGAAAGCGAAAAGATGAAGCGGCTGATCGACGATTTGAACCTGACCACCAAACTGGAATATGCGCTCCAGCCCGTTCACTTCAAAGATGTTGATTGGGTAGAGACCAGCCGCCAGGCTGGCAGTGAAGTGCTGAATGGTGGTCTGGACAGCCGGTATGAGATCGCATTTGCCGAGATGCAGCCAGGGCGCTCGATCCACCTTTTGGGAGATGATGGCCTGCTGCGGCGTATGTTGGACAATCTGATCCGCAACAGCATCACCCACAATCCGCAGGGGTGCAAAATCTCCGTTTCAGTCGGAGAAGAAAATGGCCGCTGCCTTTGCACAGTTTCTGACGATGGCATCGGGATCGCCCCGGAACGTCTGAAAGTATTAAATCGCGGAGACGACATTACCAGTACCCAAGGCAGCGATGAAAAGAACGAGCATGGTCTTGGCTTAAAACTGGTGATGCAGATCGTAAAAGCTCATCGCGGAACCGTCTCTTTTTCCGGCAGCACCCCACATGGGTTGGAAGTCAGAATCTCTCTGCCGACCCAGCCACTTATTTCATAAATCCCGGCAATATAGAACAAAACCCCGAAAGGAAAGCAGATGAGCCAATATCTGGAAGCACTGCGGCAGGCAATGGTCATTTACCCGATGATCGTCGTCCTGTTTACAGTGCCGTATATCGCATGGAGTTATCATAAATATGGATCAGTCCTCAGCTTGCGGGTCCTGGTCGTGTACAGTTTCCTTCTGTACCTTCTCTGTGTCTACTGCCTTGTCATTCTACCGCTGCCTACGCCGGAAAAGGCTGCCGCTCTGCATGGACATAAGGCGCAGCTTATCCCGTTTTCTTTTCTTGCCGATATAGTCAAGCAAGCAGAAATCCAACCTGGACAGCCTGCCAGCTGGCTTCACATTTTCACAGGCAGCGCCTTCTGGACCACCATTTTCAATCTATTTATGACGATGCCGTTTGGCATCTATCTGAGATACTACTTTTGTTATCACTGGCGTAAAACATTGCGGCTGTCCTTTTTATTATCTTTGTTTTTCGAGCTGACCCAGCTCAGCGGTCTGTATTTTGTCTATCCGGGCAGCTACCGCCTGTTTGATGTGGATGACCTGATCGTTAACACAGCGGGCAGCATGATTGGATTTGCTCTGGCCGGGCCGGTGAGCCGTCTGCTGCCCACCCGGCAAGAGTTGGATACCGTCAGCTTCCAACGGGGTGCTTCCATATCCTTTACGCGGCGTGTTTTTGCCTTTCTGGCCGATATGGCTTGCCTGACCTTTGCATCAGGTATTCTGGCCGTAGTTGTGGTCTCGTTTGGAATCACTCTCTCCATTCAATGGATGCCGGTTCTATTTATTGTCTACTTTGGGCTGCTGCCCATTTTACTCCACGGTCAGACGCCCGGCAAGCGGCTGACCCGCATGAGAATCGTACAAAGGAATGATAACACGGCACATTGGTATCAATATTTTCTGCGCTATGGCCTGCTGATTGCAGGTCTGGTCGGAGCGCCGTATTGCTTGAACCGGCTACTATTCACTCTGATGGATGTATTGCACCTGGACAACTTAGCGTCACTCGTACTGCATGGATTGTTGATCGGTGGGTATTTGTTCTGGCTATTCTTTGCCGGGATTCGCATGGCCCTGCACAAGCCCTTGTTCTATGAGCGATGGTCACGGACAAAATTGGTAAGCACTATAAATCGCACATAAATACGGACTTGTTCACCACATTTTAAGCAGCCGTAAAGCAAGTATGAGGGTGACTGGCAAGCGATGCTTGTGGCTATCCAGATAGCCCCACGCGCTTGTTGAGGGCCGCGCCCCCAAGCCCCCTTGGAACACAGATTTTCAATCTGTGGCTGCGCGTTCTGCGAACGCTTTTGACCGCGACCGGCTCACCGCTGGACGCGGCCCTGTGCGCCGAGATCAGCAAGAGCCGGGACGAGGTGAAACGCTGCGTCGAGTGCGGGGCCGTGTTCACGCCGAAGTCCAACCGGGCCAAATACTGCCCGGATTGCGCGGTGCGGGTGCGCCGGAAGAAAGAGGCTGAACGGCAGCGGCAAAAATACTGGCAGCTTTCCGGGAAATGAGCTGCACCAGAGGTGGATTTTTTCAAAAAGATACGATAGACTATAATTATCCCCGCGAAAGAGAGGTATATAGCAATGGGCGAATTGATAAATACTGACGCGATCCAGCTATTTGAAGATAAAAAAATCCGTACCGCATGGGACGAAGAACAAGAAGAATGGTACTTTTCCATTGTGGACGTTATTTCCGTTTTGACCGGCACAGAAAATCCCCGCCGGTATTGGAGTGACTTAAAGCGGAAGCTGAAAAAAGAGGGTGCGGTTGAGTTGTACGAGAAAATCGTACAACTGAAAATGCTGTCCTCCGATGGGAAAAGGTATAAAACTGACGTTGCCAATACAGAACAGCTATTACGGATTATCCAGTCTGTCCCCTCCCCGAAAGCCGAGCCGTTTAAGGCGTGGCTGGCAAGGGTGGGCCGGGAACGGATTGAAGAAACCATTGACCCGGAACAGGCCATTGACCGGGCGTTAGAAACCTATCTGAAAAAAGGCTATTCCGAGGAATGGGTACATCAGCGCCTTTTGGCAATCCGCATCCGCAATGAGCTGACAGACGAGTGGCAAAAGCGCGGCGTGGAAAAGGGAAAGGAATATGCAATCCTGACTGACGAGATTTCCCGCGCATGGTCGGGCATGACAACCCGGCAGTACAAGAAACTGAAAGGCTTGAAAAAAGAAAACCTCCGGGACAACATGAGCGATCTGGAACTGGTTCTGACAATGCTTGCCGAAGCTACCACAACGGAGATTTCTAAAACTGTAAAGCCCGCTACTTTTTCCGAAAATCAAAAAGTGGCGCAAAAAGGCGGTTCGATTGCGGGAAATACCCGGAAAGAGATTGAAGATACAACAGGAAAGCCGGTGATTACTTCCCAAAACGCCAAAGACTTCCGGCAGCTTATAACAGATATTGTAGAGGACGCCGCCGCCATGCCAGAGCAAACAGAGGAAAAAGACGACAACAAGGATGAATAACGCCTACATTCTACGCAGTTAGGCCGCTGAAAGGCCCGCCGCAGCGGGCTTCTGGCGAACGATTGACGGGGCGGCAATAGGATTTATCCAATCCCCGCCGAAACAGGCTTTGAAATGCGTAGAAAACAACCCATAGGAAAACGCCGGACGCGGCGGCCTGCTGGCCCTGCGCCTGGCGTTTTCTCATAGGCTGTCCTTTAGGATGGCCCGGATCAGCTTGTTTTGCAAGCGGTGTTTCATGTACTCGTCCACCCGCACATGAGGCGTTCCATCCAGCTCGTAGAGCGTCCGGGTACACAGCTTGTTCATGTAGCCGTCATAGTACCGCAAGACGCGCTCCATTGCCAGCGGATCACCGGCGCGGGCCTCCGCAAAGACTGACAGGGGCAGAAGCACCCTGCCGTGAAATGTGGGCTGCTTCATTTCGTGTTCCTCCCTCCGTTATCCTCCAATCTGTGCCGCAGTTCGTTCAAAGTCTTTGTGCGGTGGCGCTGGACGGCGCTGCGGGACATCCCCACAAGGCCGCCGATCTCGCCGTCCGCCATAGCCGCGACGAAGCGCATAATTAAAATCTGCTGCTCCTGCTCCGGCAAGGTGGCAAAAGCCCCGGCCACCAGCTCGTCCCGGATATGTAGGTCATATCCAAAGGCCGAAAATGTAAAGCTGTCGCTGGGGTATTCGTCCAGCGTACAGAGCTTATCCATTTCCGTCTGCGGCAAGGCATCCAGCGGCTTTTCCCAGTCACGGCGGCGGGCCAGCTCCGACAGGTAGGTGATAGCCTCGTTGCGAAGAACGGTCTTGCAGAAAGCATCCAGCCGGTTCCGTTCCACATAGTCAAAGGTGTATTCGTTCATCTTCTCACCCCCGATCTGCGGGAGAGTGAGAAGATAAAGCTGCTTATTCCACTCCTTTCACTGGCAGCAATATGGCGGCCCCGGCCCGCACCGGGGAACCGCAGGAAACAACAAATTTCGCCCGGCAGGTCACAGACCCACCGGGCGAAAGCAGAAGCGATATGCAGTTGATTTACATGGTATAGTGCATATTCATGGCCGTTTTTCCCCGTTGCCGGGGACGGGCTTTTTTTAACGGTACATACCCCGTCGTATTCTGTCGAAACGTTCTTTGCTTCATGGCGGCTCCCTCCGTGGGCCGCCGATCCCGTCAGCGTCAGGGCGTCATTCCGTATGAGGGCATAAAGAACGGCGGCCTTGATGTATTCAAAGCCGCCGTAATGTAATCAGGCATGGGAAAAGGGCTGCTGCACGACGGCTTTTTTTCTTTTGCCGTCGTCCGGCAGATTGCTTACAAATCCATTTTCTCAATCTTGCGAATACCAATGTGTGTAAACAATATCCCCACACAAATAGCATAAATAGAAAATAGTATTGTGGAGAATATGATTTGTGAGCTGTTCGAGGAAGCTACAACGATATAGTGTAATGGCGAAAGGTATTTTATCCCGTCTATATAAGACACCAAATTCATTATGATGTACAGAATCATATACACACCCACGCATACAAGAGTTTTCAGCTTTGTCGCCATTAGCATTACAAGAAAAATCGTTATCAGCCAAAATATGCAATTACAAACGATTTGCACAATTTCCATACCTACATTACTATCATAGAATATTCCGCTTGCAACTTTTGGATTATGGATAAGCACAGCATAGTAAAATGCGATACTCGTTAAAACCAGTAAAATGTCTATGAATACGGAAAAAATCAACAGTGCTAATTCCTTACCTCCATAAATCAATTTTCGGACACCAATACGATTTACATACAAACGGATACTCTTATTCTCAATTTCTGACGCTAAACTTCTTCCAACGATTGCAGATAAAATCACATTGAAAATAAACATAGACTGGCTCATATGAAACATTGCACTGGCAAAGCCTATGGCCGTTATATTGCCTGCGCCCGTATATGTGATAACATCTGAATTAGAAGCTAAACCAACGGAATATAAAATTGGCACAAGCAAAATTGTAAACATGAGCCACGAATCTTTTCTTTGGAATAGTTTCTTTAATTCTATTTTCGTGATAATTGCAAGAGTATTCATTCTTATCCCTCCATTCCAAACAGGCTTTTGAGATTATTTTTTTGGACGGAGAAACCACAAATATAATGACCTTTTTGCAGCAAAATCTTCTGAATATCTATAATAAGCGTTTCGTCCTGAAACATAATCTTATCCTCAAAGAAACTTAATTCGCCACATTTTTCCATAAGCGACCGTTTTATATCATCAGAAATTGTACATTCGATCTTGACGGTATAAGTCTGCTTATGTTCGAGGGGCTGGTCTAACTGTTTATTGCCTTTTGAAATCATAACCACTCTATCGCAAATTTCATCTACATCATCTAAATCATGGCTTGAAAATAATACCGGTACATTCTGTTTATGTGCCATATCCAAAATGGTCTGTTTGAAAAGCTCCTTGCCGATTGGATCAAGGCCAACAAAGGGTTCATCTAAAATCAGAAAGCCGACTTCTGTAAGTAAACACTGACATAGACCGAGCCGCTGCTTCATACCAAAAGAAAATTCTTTGACTTTCTTTTTACGGCTACTATAAAGCTCTGTCTTTTCCAGCAGTTCCTTAATCCGTGTGTCCTGTTTTTGGTTAGTCAGTTGTGAAAGCAACCGTAGGTTTTCTTCCGCAGAAATATAATCCAAAAACTGTGGTTCAATCAAAACGCCAAATTCCCGTGTTATCAATGGGTTTGCAACGATATTTTTCCCTTTATACTGCACTTGACCGGCACTTGGTTTGCTGTATCCGCAAATGATATTTAATAGCGTTGTTTTTCCAGCGCCATTCTCTCCAATCAGTGCAACAATTTCGCCCTGACAAATATCCATAGAAAAATCATTCAAGGCGATTTTCTCTCCATACTGTTTCGTTACATTTTGCACTTGTAATAAATATTCTTGGCCCATGCCCCATACCCTTTCTTAAAATATGACTGTCAATATACAAAGCTAAAAATCAAAACAATCACGACAATCAGAAGAACAGCAGCAATGCAGCCTCCGATGATAGCGCCCCATTTTATGATTTTCTTGGCGTTTTCCACATCACTGTATATGGAATTTAGCCTTTCGCTATTTAAGTTTTTTTCCCGGACTTCCTGCACATCAATGTCCTTGACGAGTTCATCTAACGTCAAGCCAAAGAAGTCACTCAACAATACCAACCGTTGAAAATCGGGATAAGATTGACCGCTTTCCCATTTTGAAATTGTCTGTCTTGTCACATTCAATTCGGCTCCCAGTTCTTCTTGGGATAGTCCTTTGCTTTTTCTCAAAGAAATCAATTTCTCATTAAAATTCATATCCAGCACTCCTTTTTTGCTTTTGTGGTGGCTTAATTATAACAAAATTGAGGTCTAACATTCTACCAATAAGGGTTGGAAATCTGTCAACAGGCATTAACATAAGGCTTTTTCCTCATTGGAGTACAGCATGGAAACATCTTATAACAGTATGTAAACTGTCTCTCATTGAATAAAGGACGAACGGCAGCGGAAAAGACACCTCTTGTCTACGCATTTAGGGTGGTAGAAAACCTGTTATTTCAAGTCTTTCCCGGCATAGTCGGCGGACAGGTGGGACAGATTATCCAATCCCCGACAGAGAGGGCTTCTAAATGCGTAGGAAAATGTTTCCGCCGCTGGTATTTCTGCCGGTTCTGTGTTATGCTGATACAAGCATAAAAAAGACAGGAGTGGACAGGATGGCCGAACAGGAAATGTTGCTGGACAGCGCCACGATCAAGGCCGCCGTCGCAGGCGAGAAGTGGGCTACGGAAAGAGTGATTGAACACTATGCCCCCATGATCGACGAGCTGGCTGTGGACGAGGATATGAAGCAGCACTTGATTATGAAACTGTTGGAAGCCCTGCCGAATTTCCCGATGGAGCAGGCATAAAGGCAAAAAAAACAGTGCCGGACGCAGAGGCCATACAGCCCCCGCGCCCGGCTTTTCGCTTTACCAAGGTTATCAACGGTTCTGCTTCTGATCACGTTCTTTCTCAATCTGTTTTCCAGCCTCAAAGCTCAGGACCCGATCCACATTGTTCTTGACAGTCAGCAACTCCCGCATGGCAGCGCGGGCCTGCCGGTACTCTCCGTAAGCCTTTTTCTTGTCCGCCAGCAGCTGGGCGTACTCGGTCTGAAGCTCCTTGATGGTGGGCAGCTTCTTCACATTCAGCTCGTTGAAGGCTTCCTTGGCGGCCTGGTGCAGCAAGATTTCCTCCTCATGCTCCTGCCGGAATTTCTTTGAATACCCGGCCTTGCGATAGGCCACATAGGTCTCGCGGGTCTTGGCATAGTTGACGATGTGGGTGCGCAGCACGGCGATCTCGGCCATGCGCTTCTCGGCGACCTTGATCTGATCGGACAGCACATTGTAGCGGGCCGTTGCCTCTGCCGTTTTGGCTTCCAGATCGGCATAATCCAGCAGCCCGTGTTCGGACAGATAGTTGAGGGTCTGCGCCATCTGTTTGAGGTTAAACACCTTGGCCCAGCGGGCATACCCGGCGCCTTTCCCGGCCTGGAGTTTTGCCTGGATGTCCACCAGCAGATTGACCTTCGGCGGATTTGCTGTCACAGCCGGTTTTCTCCGGGGAGTATGTTCTTTCTGACCGGAGAGAACTGCCAAAAGGTCCTCCATGGTGTAGCCTTCGCCCAGACTGTCCAGACGGGCAACATTCTCCCAACCGGGGAGTTTCAGGCGATAGGATTTTCCACGCTTGGATACTTCGCAGCCAGCGTCCCGGAGCAGCTTCAGCAGCTCGTCCAGATTGGCAGGCTTTTGCGCCAGCGCATTGTCAATGGCAGCGCGCAGCAGCTCCCGGTGAGAAGGTTTTGCCTGATTGCCCAGCCACTTGTCGTAGCTTTTCCCATGAGGTTTTGGATTTTCCACAATGGACAATCCGTTCTCAATGCAGATGGTGTCGCTCAAGCGCCGGACAGCCTTTGTGCTGCCCCAAAAGTTGCGGAACTTCCGGTCACAATCCACATTGACCGCCGACCAGATGATGTGATTATGGATATGCGCTTTGTCGATATGGGTACAGACGATAAAAGCGTGCTTTTCCTTGGTAAAACGCTTGGCAAACTCCACCCCCAGCCGGTTGGCCTCCTCCGGTGTGATCTCGCCGGGTTTGAACGACTGGCGGACATGGTAGGCAATCACATCGTCCTTCCCGCGCATCCGCCCGGTGGCGGCAATGTACTGCCGTTTTGCCAGCATAAACTCAGCATCGGCTACCCGGCTGTCACACGCATAGCTGGTAATCAGCCGCCCGTAGTCTGTTTTTTGCGGATTGCCTACATAGTCGATGATGTCGCAGATGGCCTGGCTCTCGGTGCGGCCCTTGCCAACGTGCAGCGGCATGATGCGTGTGGTTGCCATATAGGGGACCTCCTTTCCATAAAAGAAAAGGACAGCCGTGTGAGCTGCCCTTTGGTCAATCTGAATTTTCAATATGCTGTTGTGCTTTTAAGGCCGCAATCCGCTCACTGTCTACAAAGTGGGTCGCGTACCATCTTTCAATTTCCGAA
>OGQV01001776.1_pt1 | contig 14745 bp, 10 predicted proteins | sample 1553311 | NCBI WGS metagenome assembly OGQV01 (sample SAMEA2579976, study PRJEB22360) | human gut metagenome
CCCGCCGCGTTCTCCTGATAGAATCCCTGCATCCTGGCGATGAAATAGAGGCAGTCGTAGTAATTGCTGAACCGCTCAATCCATCCGGAGGTGCGGCGGTTCTCTGCCGTTTTCAGCATCAGATCTGTCTTGACGATATGATCCGCTGTCTCGGAGAAGAAGCGGCTCAGGATAACCTCATGGATGGACGGGAATATATCCGCTGTCAGCAGCGTTTCAATATCCTGCTTTTCAAAGCGGGAGGCAAGATGCAATTCCTGCTCCGCGCTGCGGCACAGCTCCCAGAGAGCATCGTTGTCCTCGCGGCTGCGCCATTCATGGACAATACTGTAACAGTATGCCTTGTTGGAGTCGGAAATAAAGCGTTCCAAGCCCTTGAGGACGCTGGGATTCATCGTCTGTGCAAGGGCAGTCAGCAGCACATGGGATGCAAACAGGTCAAGGGTTTTCTCGTCCTCATGGAGATAACCCGTGTACTTGCGGACGAGCTGCCAAAAGGCGTCGATGCTGCCGAACTTCCTGATGCTGCTGAGAACCGTATTGCTTTCTATGTTCTGCCCTGCGGAAAGGGCGGCAATGAACACGTCCTGCGCAGAGCCGCCGTTCAGCCCTGCCAGCACCGCCATAATGTCAATGTGGAGCTGCAAGGGCGTCTGATATTCGCGTCCGATGCGTTTCAGCTTTTCAATCCGGTCTTTGCTGTCAAAAAACCTTGCATACAGCTTCACGGTCTTGCGCATTGCAGGGCTTGCCACAATGTTCAGCTCATTCATCCGCATGGAGATGAGATCGGCGCGGTATTCCTCACTGAATTTCTCAATATCCAGCAGCCAGTCCTCCTGCGGTTCGGCATAAGAGAATGGATTGTAAATCAGATAACTGCCTGTGAGATCATCGTGCAGGAGCAGCTTCTTCACGGCAAAGTTGTTCGTGCCGGTGAGCTTGATAATCGTCACATCGGGGATAGAAAGCTCGTCCAGCATGGACTCAAACTCCCGGTCTTCGTCCTGCCAGAAGATAATCCGCCGCTGATAGAACTCCGGTAGAGGGGCGGCAAAACGCTCTCTGAGTGAAAACTGTATTGATTCTGTGGACATAGCGGTGTATTCCTTTCTTGGCTAAAACTCACACATATCCTATCTCAGAAACGCCTATCACGCCTCTTCGCAAAAAGCGTATTCCTAGTGCGTTTGCCTCAAACTCTTTCTGATTGAAGCTGTTGGGCGTAAAATCAAGTTTCTGGAATTGTTTCGGAAGGAACTTCTCATACTGAAACACATTGACGCCTATGTATTCAAGCACATCCTCCGGTAAAGTATAATCTTGTTTCACAAGTCCGAACATAGTAAAGCCGGTATCAACACAGAAGCTCATTACTGCGCTGTACCCGCAGTTGTAGGCAAACGACCCAATAGTAGAGCCAATAAAACTTCCAATCATGAACCCCATAACAGGGATTTCGATGAATATTTGAGCAATCGTTCCTCCCGCAAGAGCAGCAGAAGATACCATAAGTTCTTTTACCAGCTCTTGCGCCAGCGCAGAGCGTGTCATTTTACCAGCAGCAACTTTGAATGCGTTCCTCATAGTGTCCATAGCAAGGACGGTCGCCATTCCTACAACAGAAGGAGAAACACTCTTTAGAGCTTCACCCAGCATACCGGACTTACAGGCAATGGTGATCGCGGCAGAGACAGTCCCTCTTATAAAACCTTCACTGCCTCCTTTGAGAGCAGAAAAACCTATACGTTGAAACTGGTTTTCGTCCAGATCACCCGATTTGATTAGATGATTGATTGCCTTGTATATCTCTGGTGCTACATTTAAGACAACGGAGATTGTTGCAGCAGTAAGTCCAGATTTGAAGGCTTGCTTGGCAAGATATTCAAAACGGATTACTTCATCCGCAGAGATGCCGAGAATCTTCAATTTCTCTGCCGATACATCGCCTTTTTTTGCCAACACAGCAAGAGCCTTCGCGTCTGCTTCGCTCAACGGAATGGACTCTGTGCCTTGTCCATCCATCAACCGATCTGACAGCATTTTAAGTGTGTCCCTGTATCGTCCCACTTGTTCGGGACGAATGGCGGATTCTGTTGCAATCTTGCGCCTGAGCCACTCACAAGCAGTCTCTAATTGATCTTTCGGTATAACACGAATCTGACCATAGTAAATTGGATCGTGCAGAACAGAATCATCTGCGTAACCGCGTTTTTCAAGGAATGTGTCCAGAGCGTCCTTGCCTCCGGCTGACCGATACTCATGAAAACGCTCGAATACACTTTTCGCTTGCTGCTTTGCGCTATCCACCCCAGTTTTATAATACTTCAAGCCAAAGAGTTCTTCAAAGTTGCTGCTTATATCAGCAGAGGCAAAGCCGTGGCTCCGATCTACAAAAGTTCTGTTTGCGGTATCACGGGCAACTGCATTGATATTAAATGTGTCCGCGTGCCAGAACTCGGCAATATCTCCCTTGAGGGCATCCGGCTTTGTCTTGAAGCCTTCAAATGCGTTCAGATCGCGGAGAAGTTTGGCAATCTCCATATCGATTTGATCAACATAGACACCACCTGCATATCCAGCGTACTGAACACCAGTTTGTTTTTCAAAAAAGGCATAGCCTTCCTCAAAGGCACTCATAAATTATCCCTCCACAAAGGATCTCAAACCATCCTCGTAAAAAACCTTGATGAGAGTCCGATATTGCTGTGCCTTTACTTCGCTGATTGTCTTTGCACGATCTACAAGAACTTTTCCTGCGCCAACCCCAACATGAACTAAGGCAGCAACGCTGGTCTTCCAACTGCCCACATCCTTTGCATACTCAGCCAGTGCATCAGGATGTGTCATACCGCGATCCTTGCTGAACTGCCAGAACTCGGTGTAGTGCTTTTTGCTATCCTTGAGCTTCATCCAATCGCTCGTGGTATCATCTACATACAGTACAGCCCGCTTGCCAAGCCAGCCATAGTGCATTCCCAGCTTATTGAACGCATCTGGAATTGTTTTGCTCTGTTCCTTGGCAACGCTGGTCTGCCCAATAAAGAGAATGTGCTGCGTGGATGGGATCTGCGGCAGATTGTCCTTGTAGTTTTTTACCGTGTAAATCGCAGCAGAAACACTGTCGTCTTCAATGCCGACAATGCTGTCTCCGGCATCATCCTTCTGACCGATAAGCTGAATCAGATAGTTGGCATAGACCATATCCTTATCGTCGCAGACGATAATCAAAGGGAGTTCGTTCTTCTGCATTCCGTTCCCAAACATTTTCCCATTACTCCTTTACTTGACTTTGATAAGGAAATTGATCGTTGCGCTTGTTTGCTCAATTATGTAGTCAATTTCCTCTGGATTCACCGCGTCGTTATGCTTTACATAGTGATTTTGATACTTGCAAAGGTAATCGACGGTTTTAATCACAAGATTTCTAAGCTCCGTGTGATAGCCGCTGAGTTTCGGCCCTAATTCTGAGGTCTGGTTTTCAAGACTTTTCCCATTGCCGAGAATCTGCTTTACCAAAAGCTCTAACGAAAGTCTCATGTCATCCAGCACATTTCTCTCGTACTTCTTTTCAGCGTATTTTCTAATTCCACTTTTATATACTGCCTGTGCTGCTGGACAAATTGAGAGCTGTGAATAAGTCAGTGGCATAATGCCAGCCTCGAAGTTATCTGTCTGCTTAATAAGTTCACGCTTGAGTAACGCGAGAATTGCGTTGCAGTTTCGGGATAACAGCCCATGAAACTGCATTATTTCCTCACGTTGCTCTGCAATCTCAGGAACACACTCACCATAGAGTGCGTTCGCTCGATTGAGTAAATCATACAAGCATTCCTCGTCCTGCGGAGACGCAGCAAGTGTGCTGGAAAGTTCATCAATGAAGGATTGCAGCATATCTAATTCGCTCTTAACCATATACTGCAACCGCCTCACTTTATCTTCGCCAGAACGTCGGCAAACAGCTCACAGTTGTGCTTCACGCCGTCATCGAGGTCGATCTGGATGTTCTGATCGGCAAGATGGTGGACTTTTTCTTCGTACTTCTGGATTTCAAGAGCCTGTTCTTGGAGTTTTTTCTGCTGCTTGGTCAGCTTCACGCGCTCCGCTGCCCCGGCGTGGTCGATGGCGTCCGCAAGGTGGGTGAGCTGGGTGCGGTAACGCTCCTGCTGCTCGTGAACATAGTCGGTACGCAGCCGTGCCAGAAGGTCGCTCTGGTAGCGGTGCATATAGATCAGAGCTTTGAAGCCGTTCTTCTTGCCGCTGTCGAAGAGCCAGTAAATCGGACGCTTCTGATAGGTTTTCAGATGGTCAGCGTAGAAATCATTCAGGAAGTAGCTGCGGATGACTTCACGGGATGTACCCTTGCCGCCGAGCGCGTCTGCGATAAACTTGAGGTTTTCTTCCAGCGTGTCCCTGCCGTAGACGGTTTCCACCCACTTCACAAAGCGTCCGGTGATGTCATCGTCAAAGTAGTCATCGTCGCAGATGGGGATGATGTTGTCCGTATCAATCGGGAAGGACTTGTAGTTATCCTGATTGACCTCGTGATAATAGGAACCATAGGAGACAGAACCATCCGCGTTCTGCGTTGCAAACTTCTCAAGCTCAGGGTCATCACCATCAAGCTTTTTTGTACTGTGCTCGATTTTGCTGAACCCGGCAAAGACCAGACCCGGCTTATCCAGCGAATACCGCCCGAACATACAGCCTACTGCGTAGGAGATGAGGGAAACGATCTCGTCGCGCATGGTGCGGACGTAATTACTGCCCTTCATGGATTCCGGCACGGCGTCCTTGCTGTCGAACACGCGATGCACGGTGACGTCCTTGTCCGCCACGTCCGGCGTCAGCTCGTCCTGCAAACCGTAGATGTCGATGAAAATGCGGTTGAGTTCTTCTTCGTTTTTCTTGAGCTGCTGGAAGCGGTCTTCACACTCCTGCTTCCAGTTTTCGTAGTGCCAGCTTATGCGTCCGAACTTCTCCATACGTGATGCGGCGAACTGAGAATCCATCTGTTCACGCAAAGCCTGTGCAGACGGCGCAAGCGGATTCCGCTTGAAATCCCATGAGATTTCATGGGAGTCCCAATCGTTTCTCGAAATCGCAATACAATCACGCACCATATTAGCACAATCCGCCTTGGGTACAGGAGCTTTTTGGATAATTCCTGCGCTATAATTTACAGTTGGGCTGATAACCTGAAAAATCTCTCCCCATAATTTTGTATTTAGTCCGCCTAGAAGGTTAAGGAAGTCATCCTCACACTCAAACGAAAATATGCCACCAGCAGCGTTTGAGATCATTGAATTAGCAGTTGTCTCTCGGAAGGAGATTTTCCCAATTCCAATTACCGCCCAGGTTATTCCATGCTGAAAATAAAGAGGAACATTGAATATACGCCTTGACCAGCTTGTTGTTCCGGGATCCTTTGGATTATGTGTTACCCAGTATTTGATTTCTGATCCGTCATTTTCCCAGTTAACGACATATTCAAGGTTCCCGTACCAACGCCTAAATTCGCCGCCTTTCTGGAAATGGAACCATTTTCGCGGAGAATCCTTTGTTTCACCTATTTTATTTGCTGCGACCTCCCAATGAAAGCGCAGAAACCTCTCATTGTCAGCAGTGGATAGTCCGCTACCGACATCGTGATGTAGGCTGATCACATCCTTACTCGAAAGCAATGAAAGCATCTTCTCGCTCAACCAGTACACTATCGGTGAATCTTCGACCTTCAAAAAGTTGTCTTGAGAAATGTAGAAGCTATTTCCTGCCGAAAAGAACTGCCTTTGCTTTTCTGATTCATTGTCAACGGCACTTGGGCTATCGAACAATCTTCGGTACACCGCTTTGTATCCACTTAAAGAGGTAGAACGAATCACAAAAGCTGTTGTACCAAAGTCTGCGCCAAAAACGCCTCGCCCCAAGTGAAGCATTGTGCTAATAGAGCTATTGTGAAGAAGCTCACCTCTCATCTTTGTGTAGGAACTTAGGAACATCCATACAGGAATGTTAATCATCGCAACGTAACCATTAGCGCATGACAATCGGTTTGCCTGCTCCATAAAGACCGTACTCATGTCCGATTTGGTATTTGGAAAGTGCTTTTTTACATACGAGCTTAATTTATTCCCCATGCCGCTACTTCCCATGTACGGCGGATTCGTGACTACCACGTCATACTTCTGCGCCATGACCTCTGCCACCTGAATCAGCGGAAGAATGCTGTTCAGCACGATCTCTCGGAACATACTGATGTTCGCCCGCACTTCTTCCACTCTGTCATAGAGGGAAGCAAAATCCACCTGAGAGATATTCAGGATAGAGCCATATTCCTTTGCATCCCGCAGCTCGTCCATCAGCGTTCCGAAGTCCTTTTGGAGCTTCGGATCGTTATTGGTAAAGTAGTCCACGGAGCTGTTGTCCAGTCCGTTGCTTTCGATGATAGCGTGAACGTGAGGCTGAATGCCGCGAGAGAAGATGCGGCGGTCATACTGCCGCGCCTTCATCATCACGGCAAAATAGGCAAGCTGCGCCGCACGGTCATCAATGTCCAGACCGTAGAGGTTGTTTTCCAAAATGCTCTGCGCCGCGTCGCGCTGACTGTAACCGTTCGCCTCGTAAATCTGCATCAGCACATCAAAGGCGTAGACAAGGATATGCCCGCTGCCCATGCAGGGGTCGATGACCCGGATGTCCTTCACATCCAGATTGGCGTATTCTGCCTGAACCTCGTCAAGCTGCTTGCGCACTTCCTGCGTCTGCTCGGCTTCGGGCAGATAATATTTCCAGCCCATTTTGTCCGCAATCAGTTTTTCTGTTGCAATGCGCTCGGCTTCCGCTTCGCTCCAAGTCATCTCATCCAAGCCGCGACCGTCCGCATAGACGCCCTCGTTCTTGCGCTTGTCTACATAGATTCTGCCAAGGCTGTTTTCAACCATATAGCGGACAATCCAGTCCGGAGTGAAAAGCTGCGTTGCGGAAGGAATGCGCTCCTTAGTGATTTTCACATTCTTTTTGAGCAGCGCAAAGGTATCGTCCTTGAGTTCGGAGTTGTAATACTGATACAGCCAGCCAATGATCTGCACCTGATCCGTCCAGTCCTCTTCGGGGATGTCCGAAACCATGCGACCGAGAACGCCGTCCTGCTTCAAGATATTGTTGGGCAGCAGAAGCTCGGTAAAGCCGCCCATCTTCTCGAACATACGGGGCAGGGACTCGTTCAGGGCGTTGCACTGCGTCAGCAGCAGATAGCGGTAGAGGGCTTCGGTGTCGTTGCTCTCGATATACTCTGCGACCCTTTCACGGTTAAGTCCCGGAAGCTCAAGGTGCAGCACATCGTTCAGAATCTCCGGCTTAAAAGTGCCGGTGCTGTCGGAGAACACGCGGATATGGGAGGGCAGATAGTTGTTGACCTCCATGAAGCGCAGCGCGATAAAGCGGTTGAACCAAGTGTAGGAAACCTCTTCTATGACCTGTGTATAGCCTTTGGCACGGATCTGATCCACAAGCTCCTTGCGCTGCTTCTGCTCATCGGCGGTCAGTGCGCGTCCGCCCACTGTCACGGCGTTTGCCTCGCCGCAGCCTTCCTTCGTGATTCCATACTGATATGCTCTCTGCGACACCTGAGCGATCAGTTCGTTCCGCGCCCAGATTGCAAATCGCTGTATTGCACCTTTGTTCATCGTTCTTTATCTCCTTTAGTTGATCTGCACACCGTCACAGTTTTCCAGCGTTTTCATCAGCTTTTCCCGGATTCCATCGACGTACCGGTCAATATCCTCCTTGGATTGCAGACGCTTGACAGAGCAGAGGTCATACCGGCGAAGCGTCGTGATCTTTGGCAACTTCGGAGTGGTCTGCGCCGTGCCGTTGTTGACCGGTTTTGTCGGCTCATGCTGGGAAGCGGTCATGACCTCCATGCGGCGGCAGATATTGTCCTTGTAGGTGAGAAGCTGGGTGATCATGGCGTCCAGCTCAGTGAGAGAGGCCGCGTTCTTCGCCGTCTCCCGCTTTCCGACAAAGTAATCGTCCGCCTGACGCAGCAGCGTCCCGGCATCCCGCGTCTCTGTCGCAAGCTGGTGAACGTCCTGCATACACTGGCGGATATTCTCGGCAACCTCGTCTTTTTTCAAATCCAGCAGACCGGAGTATGCCGCCTTGACCTTCTGGATAAGTTCCGGCAGTTCTCCGATGCGGTCATAGGGCTTTGGCTGTGCAAGGATGGTCGCAATGGTGTGGAAGACCTCCAGTGCATCAGCATCCGTCGCAAAGTAGTCGCGCTCCTTGTTCACGCGCTCCATCTGCCGCCGTGCGTCATCATATACGCCGCGCTGGGACTTGAAGAAGAACTCCACGCCTTCGATGTCCTCCGCGCAGTCCAGAAGATCATCCTGCCGCTGCACCATACGGGTGAGCAGTGCAACATTATCCCTGCGCTGGCTCAGAACGTCGTTCATAAGGTCGCGGGCTTTTGTGACTACTTCCTTTTCGGGGTAACGGAACTCGGAATAGGCTTTGTCAAGAAGCTCCTGATAATGTTCCTGCTTGCGGGTGAAAGTGTCCAACACAAAGCGGATCAGTCCGTCCTCGTCAGAGGGAATGTCCATTGCGCACAGATAGTCACGGAGGAAGGCAATGCTCTTGCGCATAAGGTCCTCGGAGGGCGCGATTCTGCGGGTAACGACCGCCTTGTCGATTTCGGACTTCCGGCGCAGATAGTCAACCAGTCTGCGCTCGTCCTTTCCGACCACCGCACCGCCGTATTTGATGGAGATTTTCTGCTGAGAAATCAGCCGCGCAACGAGGGCGGCAATGTCAATTTCGCGCCAGCCATAGGGGATCGCCTGATACCGGCGCTGCACATCTCCCATAGAGGTACTGAGCATTTTCTGGTTTTGAAGCTCCAACCACTGGCTGATCTCGTTCAGTGCGTCTTCATTGTTCGCACCCTGACCGTTAAAGGCAATCTGCTCGTTATCGCTCCCGTTCAGAATAGCAAGAATGTCCGCATCGCTCTCCACAAATCTATTGACCATATTGAGCTTGGAATAGACGCTCTCAACCAGACCATTCAGCGCGGCATCCAGCTTGTCCTTCGCACTGCCGGTCTTGATGTCCATGACCTCGCCGTGGACGATGACCTTTGCGCCGACGATGGCTTTTTCGATATATCCACGCGCTCTTTCTTCCAGAATGCGGGCTTGCTGCTGACGCTTGCGGATGATGTCCTGAATGCTTTCGGGGAGCTGGGAAACATTCCGCTGCTTGACGTACTTACGGATTTTCATCGCCTGTTCCAGCTCGTCAAAATACGGCGTTTCGTTGGACAGCACAACGATTGCCTCATTGTTGACCTGAGAATCCATGATGAGCCGTTCGTTCGGTGCGCCGTAGTAACAGCTTGCCACGGTCACAAGCCTCAGCCGCATTCCGCCGCAAGCGGAGCCGTTCAGCGTTTCATCAATATACTGATCGTAGGCAAAGTCATATTTGTCGTGCTTGAATTTCTTGGAGGGGTAGATTTCTCCATAAACCGTTTGTGCAATGCTGGTGATGACCTGTGCGCTGTCTACAACGGTGTTGCGTATGTCGATTGCGATGTCCTGCTCTTCATCCGTCAGGAAGGCATAGGTATCGCCGTTGCGGGAGATATAATTCTGTGAAAGCAGCCGTTCCAGAGACGCGGAGACGGACGCCCGCAGCGCGATCTTGTCGGTGCGGATGTCCTCGATCATCAGAATGGAGATATTATCGATGTTCGCCTTGATGTCCTCAATATAGCGCACGAGGTACAGGAGCTTCAGAACGCTGACGTCCTGCTGCTCAAGCCCGTCATGATTGTCTGCCGCAGTCTGGCAGCGGTCAATGACGCGGCGGATGGGGCTTTCAAGGAAGGTATGAACTGTGTCATAGAACAGATAGAACGGAACCAGAGCGTTTTCGTCCTTGTCCTTAACAGCCTGTGCCGCCTCTTGGAAACCGGACAGCATGGAACGCTCACCGCCGGAGAGATGCTTGCCGGAGTTGCCGTGCTTGCGGATCTCGGCAAGAACCTTCTGAATGACGATGAACTGATAGGGAACAAAGGGGAAGGTAGCGGAAAACTCTGCGCTGTCCGTAAATCCCTTGATGTCCAGCACCGGATTATTGAAGGTGTAGAGGTTTTTAAGTACGGCGTGTTCCTTATCATAGACCATGCGGAGAAGCTGATCCGCCGCTTCGGTTTTCGCCAAGACGCGCTTTTTTATGACTTCATCGACGGAGGAAGAGGACAGACTGAGGCGCGTGTTAAATCGTCCCTGAATCTTGGAGAAGTCGTTGCCGGAGATATGGACAACAGAGTCGATCGCTTCCTGACTTGTGACCATGACCCAGACTTTGCCGTTGCAGCGGATGCCGATCTCTTCCACGAGTGATTGCAGATTGATCATCAAGTCACCATCGTCACCGATATACTGACCGACCTCATCCACCATGAACAGCAGCCGGAAGTCCTTGCCTCTGCGGTCAACGTATTCCTGAATGTCCGCTACGAGCTGGGCAATGCTCAGTTCGTTCGTTTCCTCACCGTTGAACCAGTTCCGCGCAGCCTGTTCGCTCATGCCGAGCGTGGATTGCAGAACCGAAACAATGTCATCCTCAAAGAATGCAAAGGAATCACGGGTTTCCACCCACGGCGCACCGTTGACCTGTTCAAAAGCGTCGCGGAACTGCTGAGTCTTGCCCTGCTTTTCAATGAAGCGTTCCAGCTTGGCGATTTTCAGATCATCGCCGTAAAATCCGCAGTGATTGTAGAACATCTTTGCGAAGACGCGCAGAACTGCGGTCTTATCCTTTGTGATAGGACCTTCGATGTCGATATTGAAAAGGATGGATTCCGTGGGAACCGAGACGCATTTGACCGCCTGAGCGTACATCATCGGATCGTCGAACTTGTCCGCGAAGTAGTCCATCGCCTTTTTGCCGCAGACCTCTTGATTGGAGAGCAGATAGGAGAGGATTTTCAGGAAGTGAGATTTACCGCTTCCGAAGAAGCCGGAAATCCACACGCCGATCTTGTCTGTCGGATGGTCGATTGCCTTTGCGTAGTTGTCAAAGAAGGTGCGGAAATGACGGCGCAGCTCCTTGGTGATGATGTATTCGCTGAGTTCCTGCTCCAAGCTCCGCTCATCGTTCTGCATGACCTTGATAACGCCGTTGATGTCTCTTTCAATGTCCTTCTGGAACATATTTTGTATTTTCACGTTGCTACCTCCATTACAGCAGATTGAATGCCCGGTAATAGTTGCCCTCCCGGAACTCATCGAACAGATTGAGTGTCTGCCCGTTAAAGGTTCCGGGGTAGAACATCACAATAGGAATGTCTTCAAAGAGATGCTGCATACTGTCAAGCATCTTATGCGACCGCATGAACGGGTGGATTTTCCCGACGCCGGTCATGAAGAGAACATCCTGTCCCTTGATATGGGGGGCGTAATCCATTTTTGCAAGGAGGGCTTCCGGCGTTGCGATCTTTTGAAGCTGATCCAGCAAATACTTCTTGCCGCGCTTTTCCTCCAATCCCGCAACGGACTTGAGAACGCGTTTGTCCTCCAGCAGGGAGAGAAACACTTCATAAAGGTCGCGCTCAATGATCCGGTACGGCGTATTCGCTTCGCCCTTCAATCTGCGGATATAATCCTGCACGACAAGCTCATCCTCTGGCTTGTAGCAGAAAACGTGAATGCCAACCTCGTTGCTGAGTCCTCTGTTTTCAAGGAACTCCCTGCTTGAGATGCGTTCCCTGATTCTATCCAATTCCTGTTTAATCATGGTTGTGTCCGCCCGTCTATCTAAAATAATTGAATGCCGGAAGCGCGTCGTAATCGTTGTTTGCCTCGACACCCCGCTCCAGCTCTTCGCAGAGAAAAACGGGATTCAGTGTGCTATCTTTCAGTCCGTCCAGATACCCGGTTTCTATCAGCATCCGAACGAGAACGCTTTTGATTTTGGAGATCGTCGCATCGCTCCAAGCGGCTACGGAATCATCCTGCGCTTGCAGTCTGGAAAAGAACGCATTCATGTCTTTCCTTGAAAAGCTCATATCCTGATTGCGGTACTTTTCGCCTATCACCTGGATCATGAACTCCCAGACGAGACGATTGTACCGCATCACGGCGTAGAGATTGATCTGCTTTGCAATCTCGTTCGGCGCAAAGGCAAGCTCATGGACAAGCTGCTCATTTCCGAGTGCGTCCAGCCGTTTATAACAGGCTCGTGCCAGACGGGAAACCTGACGCTCCGTTGGGTACTGAAACAGGTTATCCTTCTTGATGATTTCGATTGCCTCTTCGATTTTCAAGCCGCCAATATAATATTTGGCGGCGATTCTGATCTCATAGAAGAGAAATTGTTCGGCAGTCAAACTGCCGTTATAAGGGTGTGTCTGATCCATCGTGGTTGCTCCATTCTGCCTGTTCTATCCTACACCATCTTCTGTCCCATATTCAGGACTTAGTGCTATCAGGAACGAACTCCACGATGTCACCGATATTGCAGCCGAGGCAAATACAGATTTTCCGAAGAGCTTCCATTGAGACATCCTCGCCCTTTCTGAGCTTGGTCATCGTGCTGGAAGACAGACCGGATGCCTTATGCAAATCTCCCTTGCTCATCTCCTTATCGACGAGCAGTTTCCACAATTTTTTGTAGCTTGCTTTCATGACTTTCACCTCAGCAAAGAATGTAGAATAAACCTAAAATACATTATAGCACAAGACAGGCTTCAATTCAATAGAGTTTCGTAAACATTGGGTGAATATGACCGATTTGCAAGAGTTGTTCGGTGGTAAAGCACGAGATACGCTATTTTCGATATAGAAAGCCTGTGCCGAACGAAAAATGGCACAGGCTTCCAGTTTTATTCTCTCTGATTGTCTCGCTTCTGCTCTTGTTCCTGCTCCACGCTTGGCTTGAGGAATGCGTCCACGTTCGCCTTCATGGTGTCAATCGTTTTGGCTTCCTTTTTGAGCCTTGCGCGTTCATCATAGAGCCGCTGCTGCTCGTCAAGAATCTGCTGCTGTTCGGCTTGGAGGGACTTCAAGCTCGGCAGCTTCTCGTCACCCTGCATGGCAAGCAGCGTACTCTTTGCTGCCTCAAAGATCACAAGCTCGGCTTCGTGCTTTGCGCGGAAGGCGTGCTTGTCCTTCGCCTTCATATAGGCGTCCCAGACCGGTTTGAGCCTCTGATAGTTTCCGATATTCTTGATGAGCGGCTGCACCGTCCGCAGACGGGTTTCGACTGCTTTCAGGTCCTCACCGGTGCGGGCATAGGAGTTGTGAACATCCTCAACCTTCTTCTCAAGATCGGCGTATTGCAGCAGATTGTTTTCCGTGAGGTAGTTGAGTGTTCGGGCGGCTTCCTTGAGGATGGTGAGCTTGGCTTTGTGTTCGTAGCCCTTGCTCCCAACCTCCGTGATACGCTCCTGAATCCGGGAGATGAGGGAGATGGAGCTGCGGTCGCTCTGCCTTTGCAGCTTGCGGGGATTACGTCCCTGAATGCGTTCCCTGATCCGCTCTTCGGTGTAGTTCTCTCCGATGGTTTTGGAGCGGGTGAATCGCTCCTGGCCTTCGGCACGGAAGGAAATGTATTTGCCGGTCTTGATCTCATAACCGGCTTCCTGCATGAGCTTAAAAAACTCGTCGTAGTCCTTTGCCACGATGACAAACCGGTCAATGGTCTGCTTGAGCTTCTGCTTCCAGCTCGTGCCGCGTTTGGCTTCTGTGTATTCCTTGTAGCCCATACCCTTGTTCTGTGAGGGAGGAATCACGGAAAGACCATTTTCCTTGCAGAGCCGGTCGCTGACCCCGCGCATATCGTAGTAGATTTTCTTGTAGCTCTTGTAGGCGTGATGATCAACGAAGTCCACGGCATTGAAAATCAGGTGGTTATGCACATGGTTTTTATCCGTGTGAGTGGTCAGCACATATTCGTACTTGCCGCCGAGAATTTCATCCGCAAACTGCTTGCCGATTTCATGGGCAAGCTCCGGCGTTACCTCACCGACATCGAAGGACTGGATCACATGACGGGCTATGATCCTGACGGGCTTCATTCCTTTTTGCTCGGCTATCCTTCGCGTCCATTCAAACTCCTGTGCCGCCGTTTCCGATGCGCACCCGTAGGTGGAGATCAGCAGCTTGTCCTCGGTCTTGTCGGGGTTTGAAATGTACGCGAGAGCCTTGCTCAAAGTTCCTCGGATTGCTTTGATTTTAGTGACTGCCATACCAAATCCAGCTTCTCTTTCAGCTCATCAATATCATCCTGATAGAAGTGTCCCGTCGAGTTGATTCTACGGCAGATGTTATTGATGTTCGCGCCGATCTTGTTGACTGCGGCGGCAAGCTTTTTCTGCTCGGTGTAGTCCACCTTGATGATATAGCCGTCGATCAGCATTTTCCTTGCGTAAGCTCCGAAGTTCTCTGTGCCAAGCAGTTTCATCTTGTGTTCAATCAGTTTTTCCTCCTGCGGTGAAAGCCAAAGCTTCTTCTGGACCGGTCGTTCTCTGTTTACCATATCGCGCCTCCGTTGCGTCAGTATTGAAGGGTTTGGGACTATCCCAACAAGCAAAAATCAGAGTTAAGGGCAGGGTTTCCTTAACCGATTTTTCTCCGGTGGGTACTCACCGGATTTGCTTGCTATTCTCCCAGAATCGTATTCCCCGAAGATTCCTCCGTAAGATACCCCTTCACTTTACAACGGACA
>OGQV01001781.1_pt1 | contig 14706 bp, 10 predicted proteins | sample 1553311 | NCBI WGS metagenome assembly OGQV01 (sample SAMEA2579976, study PRJEB22360) | human gut metagenome
GAAAAAATCGCTTTACATTAAATTAATAATAAAAATAAATAATTTATTAACAATTGCATATATTTTCTAATTATGGTATAATTAGTAAAAAAGGTAGGGTTCTATAATGGAAGAACAAGGAATTTATTATTTTCATCAGGGTACCAATTATCGATCATATGAGTTGCTTGGTGCTCATTTCAATAAAGAGTATACTATTTTTAGAGTATTTGCTCCAAATGCAAAAATTGTTTCAGTAGTTGGAGAATTCAATAATTGGGATACAACAACTCATGTGATGAAAAAAATTTCAGATAATGGAATATACGAAATTCAAATTTTTAATGTTGCTGAATATGATTGTTATCAATATGCGATTTTAACAAAAGATAATCGATTGTTGTTTAAAAGTGATCCTTATGGGTATCATTGTGAACTGAGGCCTGCAAAAGCTTCGAAAGTATATAATTTAGATGGATATCAATTTAATGATGAAACTTGGTTAAATCAGAGAAAAGAAAGACAATCACTTTCTTCTCCAATTAATATTTATGAGGTACATCTAGGAGCTTGGAAAAAATACCAAAATGGAGAGTATTTTGATTATCAAAAATTAGCAGTCGAATTAGCTAGTTATGTTAAGGAAATGGGTTATACACATATAGAGATTATGCCACTTTCTGAGTATCCGTATGATCCTTCTTGGGGGTACCAAGTCACAGGCTATTATGCTATGACATCAAGGTATGGTACACCTAAAGATTTTATGAAATTTGTTGATATGATGCATCAGAATAATATAGGTGTTATTATGGATTGGGTACCTGGTCATTTTACAAAGGATTCTCATGGATTAATTGATTTTGATGGTACTAGTTTATATGAACCAAAAGATATTACTAAAAAAGAGCATGATGGATGGGGAACAAGATGTTTTGATTATGGAAGAACGGAAGTTCAGTCTTTTTTGGTATCCAATGCAGTTTTTTTATTTGATAAATTTCATATAGATGGAATTAGAGTGGATGCTGTAGCATCAATGTTATATTTAGATTATGGAAGAAAAGAGGGTGCTTGGCATCCTAATAGTTTTGGTACAAATATTAATTTGGAAGCTGTAGCTTTCTTACAAAAAGTGAATGCCATTGTTCACGAATATTATCCAGGTGTTTTAATGATTGCGGAAGAATCATCAGCCTATCCTAAAATTACAGCACCAACTACTGAAGGTGGTCTTGGTTTTGATTATAAATGGAATATGGGATGGATGAATGATACTCTTTCCTATATCAAAACTGATCCGTTATTTAGATGCTATGATCACCATAAATTAACTTTTCAACTTACATATATTTTTAGTGAACACTTTATTTTACCATTGAGTCATGATGAGGTAGTACATATGAAAGGTTCAATGATAAGTAAAATGCCAGGAGACTATAATCAAAAATTTGCTGGACTTAGAGCATACTATTTGTATATGATGACTCATCCTGGTAAAAAATTATTATTTATGGGAGGAGAAATTGGTCAATTTAGAGAATGGAGTGAAGCAAGAGAATTAGATTGGAGCGTTCTCAATTATGATCCCCATCAAAAATTACAAAGATTTGTGAAAGAATTAAATTATCTTTATAAAAAAGAAAGAGCCTTATTTGAAAATGAAATCAATTGGGATGGTTTTAGATGGATAGTTGTTCATGATGAAAATCATAATGTTTTAGCATATGAAAGAATTTCCTTTGATAATTATCGATTAATTGTCGTATTAAACTTTTCATTTTGTGATTGGAATGATTATATAATATATGTTGAGGATGGAGAATATGAAATTATTATGTGTAGTAATGATAAAAAATATGGTGGAAGAAACGAATTAGAAGGTAAGATAATCCATGCTCAAAATGAAAAATTAAAATTAAATTTACCATACAGTTGTGGAATAATATTAAGGAAGGTGAAAAAATAAGATGTATAGTCAAAAAAAATGTGTAGCAATGCTTTTAGCTGGTGGACAAGGAAGTAGATTGTATGCTTTAACAACAAAAGTAGCGAAACCGGCAGTATCTTTTGGTGCAAAATATCGTATTATTGATTTTACTTTATCAAATTGTGTAAATTCTAATATTGATACAGTAGGTGTATTAACGCAATATCAACCACTTGTTTTAAATGAATATATTGGTAATGGTCAACCATGGGATTTAGATAGAACTTTTGGTGGTGTTCATATTTTACCACCATATCAAGCAAAATATGGTAGTGAGTGGTATAAAGGGACTGCTAATGCAATTTATCAAAATTTAGGATTCATTGAAAATTATGACCCAGAACATGTTTTAATTTTATCGGGGGACCATATTTATAAGATGGATTATAATATGATGTTAAATGAACATATCAAAACGAATGCTGATTGTACGATTGCTGTATTAGAGGTTCCTTTAACTGAAGCTAGTCGATTTGGAATTATGAATACTGATGAGCATAATCAAATTATTGAATTTGAGGAAAAACCTAAATATCCTAAAAGTAACCTTGCTTCAATGGGAATCTATATTTTTAAAAAAGATAAACTATTTAAATATTTAAAAGAAGATGCCCAAAATCCTAATAGTCAAAATGATTTCGGGAAAAATATTATTCCAACAATGCTTGCAAGTAAAGAAAAAATGATTGCTTATCCATTTAAAGGATATTGGAAAGATGTAGGTACAATTAAAAGTTTATGGGAAGCTAATCAAGATTTAATTGGTGAAGACCCTGCTTTTGATATTTATAATCCGTTTTGGAAAATACATTCAAGAAATGTCGGAATTGAACCACAATATATTGCAAAAGATGCGGTATTGTCTAATTCACTTATAACAGATGGGGCAAAAATAGAAGGAACTGTTATTAATAGTATCATTGGCTCTAGTGTTGTTATTAAAAAGGGAGCAGTTATCCAAGATAGCGTTATTTTTGCTAATACAGTTATTGGAGAAGATTCAATTATTGAATATAGTATTATTGATGAAAATGTTATCATTGGTAAAGGTGTTCATATTGGAAGTCCCAAATCTGATGATGTGGAAATTGCCGTTGTTGGTCGAGATGTTACAATTGATGATGGCTTAATTATTGAACAAGGTGCTAACATTGAAGAAAATGTTAAAAATAAAGGAAAGGAAGAATAGTTTATGAAAGCATTAGGCATAATATTTTCGAATATACACAATGAAACAATTGATGAGTTAACGCGAAAAAGAACTTCCGCTTCTATTCCTTTTGGTGGCAGATATCGATTAATAGATTTTGCTTTATCAAATCTTGTAAATGCTGGAGTTGATAATGTTGGCATTTTAGCTCAAAAAAATTATCAATCGTTGATGGATCACTTAGGTTCGGGAAAGGATTGGGATCTTTCAAGAAGAAATGGTGGCTTAGTTATTTTTCCGCCTTTTGGTAATTATAAAATAGATACGTTGTATACAAGTAGATTGGAAGCTTTGATTAGTATAAAAGGGTTTATTGAAAATCAAAAGGAAGAATTAGTGGTATTAATGGATTGTGATAGCGCTAATATCATAGATTTTAATGAAATTTTTGATTTTCATCTCAATAAAGGTGCCGATATCACGATTTTATATCGACATGGAAAATGTGAGAAAGATTTAGAAAAAAATATGAATTTTATTTTAAACGAAGAGGGTAGAATAACAAAAGCTAATTTAAAATCAAAGATTGGTACAATTACGAATTCATGTATCAATATGTTTATACTAAATAGAAGATTATTGCAAGGTCTATTAGAAGAAGCAATTTCACAAGGAATGGAGTCATTTCATCGAGATTTGATTTTCAATAATATTAAAAGTTTAAAAATTTATGGATATGAACATAAAGGTGTTTATCTACACGTCAATTCAATGGAAAATTATTTCAAATATAATATGGCTCTTTTGAATCGTGAAACTAAAGAAGCTTTGTTTGGAAATAAGAATCATCGTGTCTATACCAAAGTAAGAGATTCAGCTCCAACGAGATATGGCTTTCATGCTAAAGTTGAAAATAGTTTTATTGCTGATGGCTGTGAAATAGAAGGAACAGTGATTAATAGTATTTTATTTAGAGGAGTAAAAATCGGCAGAGGTACGATTGTTAAAAATTCAATTTTAATGCAAGATACAATTACTGGCGACAATGTAAAATTAAATTATGTAATTACGGATAAAAATGTTACAATTCGTAATCGTAATCATTTATCAGGTTGTGAAAAAATTCCATATTATCTTGGAAAAAATACAATGGTTTAATAAATCATAGGGAGGATTGAACATGGGCGAAAATAAAGTAAAAAAAATATTTTTTGTGGCAAGCGAGGCACAACCATTTTTTGCTTCTGGTGGTCTTGGTGATGTTATTGGTTCACTACCAAAAAGAATTTTAAAAAATGCAAAAGGTGAATTTGAAGTAAGTGTTATTTTACCACTTTATGCGAAACTTAATCAAGCATATAAAAACAAACTTATTTATATTGGACAAACCACAACAAAACTTTCGTGGCGAAATCAATATTGTGGAATTTTTAAATATGAAGAAAATGGTGTAAAATATTATTTTATTGATAATGAATATTATTTTAAACGTGATAATTTTTATGGTTATTTTGATGATGCTGAAAGATTTGCTTTCTTTAGCAAAGCAGCGATTGATGTGATGATCTTTATAGATGAAATTCCTGATATTATTCATGTACATGATTGGCAAGCTGGAATGCTTCCAATATATCTTAGAACCCTTTATTATCATGATACTCGTTTTGCAAAAGTAAAAACGGTTTTTACTATCCATAATATTGAATATCAAGGAATATACGCATACGATCAAGATATTATTGAAGATGTATTCGGTCTTTCATTTAATGATGGATATTTACTTGAATATTTGGGAAAAGTTAATATTATGAAAGGTGCAATGGAGGCAGCTAATTTTGTTACAACGGTGAGTCCTACTTATGCTGAAGAAATCTTACAAAAAGAATTTGCCCATGGATTAGAACACGAAACGGTAAGAGTGAAAGGCGAAGGAAAATTAAAGGGAATCCTAAATGGTATAGATAAAGTGTTTTATAATCCTGCTAAAGATAAAGCTTTATTTGAAAATTATGATAAAAAAAGTATTGAGGTAAAACTAAAGAATAAAGAAGAGCTTCAAGATATGCTAGATTTACCAGTGGATAAGAATATACCTATGATTGGAATGGTATCAAGATTAGTTTCACATAAAGGATTAGATTTGGTAAAGACTATCTTTGAAGATTTACTTGCTCAAAAAGTTCAGTTTGTTTTACTTGGTACAGGTGATCCATATTATGAGGGATATTTTAAAGATTTAGAATATCGGCATAAAAATAAATTAAGAGTAATTATTGCCTTTAATCAAGATTTATCAAGAAAAATTTATGCATCAAGTGATATTTTTTTAATGCCATCTAAATCAGAGCCTTGTGGTTTATCTCAAATGATTGCCTCTCGTTATGGTTCAATTCCGATTGTTAGAGAAACTGGGGGATTAAAAGATAGTATTCGTGATTTTTCTTCTAACAATGGAAATGGGTATACATTTAGTGGATTTGATGCTTATGATATGTTAAAGACAATCCTAAGAGCTTTACATGATTATCAAGATAAGGATCTTTGGAATAAACAAGTAGAGATGGTTATGAATAAAGATTTTGGATGGAGTACATCTGCTAAACAATATATTAGGATGTATGAGGAAATTTTAGAAAAATAGGTGAAGAGGTATGCCCAAACAGCAAATAGAAATTGACAATACAAAGACGCATTTAGAGGAGAAATTAGCAAGCTATTTTGGGGTCACACCAAGTGATGCTAGCATTGATCAAATGTATAAAGCCGTTAGTATGTCTGTTTTAGACATTTTACTAGAAAAAAAGAAACAATTTAATCGGAAAGTTAAGGAACAAAAATCAAAACGAGTGTATTATTTATGTATGGAGTTTTTAGTTGGAAGAAGCTTAAAAACGAATCTTTATAATCTTGGAATTGTTGATAGTTATCGTGAGGTTTTAAAGGAATATGGTTTTGATTTAGATGAATTGTATGAGCAAGAAAATGATGCAGGACTTGGTAATGGTGGACTCGGACGTTTGGCAGCTTGTTTCATGGATTCACTGGCTTCTTTAGACTATCCAGCAACAGGTTTTTCTATTCGTTATGAATATGGTTTATTTAAACAAAAAATTGTGAATGGTTGGCAAACAGAAATGCCAGATGTTTGGTTACCAGGTGGTGAAGTATGGTTAGTACCAAGAAGTGATCGGCTCTTAAAGGTTAGATTTGGTGGTTGGGTTAGTGAATATCAAAAAGATGGTAAAATGAAGGTTGAATACCATGATTCGAAAATTGTTGAAGCAATGCCATATGATTTGCTTATTTCAGGTGGTAATAGTAATGCAGTATCAACACTTAGACTTTGGAAAGCACGTAATGCAAATGAATTTGATATGAAGTCTTTTTCACAAGGCGATTATATGAAAGCGATTATGGAAAATCAGGAAGCTGAATTAATATCAAAAGTTTTATATCCTTCGGATAATCATTATGAAGGAAAAACTTTAAGATTAAAACAACAGTACTTTTTGGTTAGTGCTTCAATTCAAAATATTATTAATGATCATATGAAACGCTATGGTGATTTACATACATTACCGAATTATGCTGCCATCCACATCAATGATACACATCCTGCCATTTGTATTCCTGAATTGATGCGTATTATGATGGATGATTATGAACTAGAATGGGATGAGGCGTGGGAGATTGTAACTAAAACAGTGGCTTACACCAATCATACTGTATTAGTTGAAGCGTTAGAATGTTGGAGTGAGGATTTGATTCAAAAAACCATTCCTCGAATTTATAATATTTTACAAGAAATTAATCGTAGATATACGACAAATTTATGGAATATTTATCCTGGTGATTGGGATAAAATAAATAGAATGGCTATTATTTCTAACAATTATATAAAGATGGCTAATTTAAGTGTAATTGCTAGCCACAAAATAAATGGTGTATCAGCACTGCATAGTGATATAATTAAAAGAAGTATTTTTAGTGATTATTATCAATTAACTCCTGAAAAATTTACTAATGTTACAAATGGAATTGCCCATAGAAGATGGTTACATCAATCTAATCCACGATTGTCTAATTTATTAGATGATACGATAGGTCATAACTGGTATAAAGATGCTAGTGAGTTAAGAAAGTTTTTAGCATATTATGATAATGATAAAATTATTGATGAACTTGGTCGTATAAAATATTTAAATAAATGTGATTTTGCTAATATGATTTATAAGAAACAAGGAATTATTTTAGATCCAAGTTCAAGATTTGATGTTCAAGTTAAAAGACTTCATGAATACAAAAGACAACTTTTAAACGTTTTAAAAATAATTAGTTTATACAATCAATTAAAAGAGAATCCAGAGATAAAAATGACCCCTCAAACGTTTATCTTTGGGGCAAAAGCAGCTCCAGGATATTATCTTGCTAAAGAAATAATTGAATTAATCAATTATATTTCTAAAGATATTTCAATGAATCCTAAAATGAAGGAAAAGTTAAATGTTGTTTTTATTGAGGATTATTGTGTTACCTTAGCAGAATATTTGATGCCTGCAAGCGAAATTAGTGAACAAATATCATTGGCAGGATACGAGGCTAGTGGAACTGGCAATATGAAATTTATGATTAATGGAGCAATTACTTTTGGTACTATGGATGGAGCCAATGTTGAAATTTGTGATGCTGTTGGTGATGATAATATCTTTATTTTTGGCATGAGTGCTAAAGAAGTAGATGATTTATGGAAAGCAGGCTATAATTCAACTTATTTTTATAATAGTAATAAAGAATTAAGAGGAATTATTAATACTTTAAAAAAAGGTTTTGCTGGAAAGAGTTTTGAAAATATTGCTAATTATTTATTGACCTCAAGTGGTATAGCCGATCGCTATATGTGTCTTGCTGATTTTGAGGATTATATGAAGGTTCATCAAAAGATGGATGAAGCATATCTTAATAAAAAACATTTTAATCAAATGTCACTTGTTAATATTAGTGAGGCTGGAAGATTTGCGGCTGATCGTAGTATAAAGGAATATGCCGATAAAATTTGGTATTTAAAACCAGTAAAATAAAAGCAAATATTTGTTGATTTTTGACAAAATGTAGTATAATTATGCAATGTGAAAATAAACTGTAATTTAAAAAATTATGGAGGCTTACAATGGAAAAACAAATAAAAAAAATTGCTGTGCTAACTTCGGGTGGTGATGCTCCTGGTATGAATGCAACAATTCGAGCAGTTGTTCGTGCAGGAATTCATGAAGGTTTAGAAGTTTTTGGTGTTGAAGATGGATATAAAGGTTTAGTCGAAGGTCGAATTTTTCCAATGACACGTGATACTGTAACTAATATTATCAATCGTGGTGGAACTATTTTAGGTTCTGCTCGTTTATCAGAATTTAGTAAAGATGAAGTTGCCCAAATTGCTTTAGAACAATTAAAAAACAGAGGGATAGATGCATTAGTTGCTATTGGTGGTGATGGAACCTATCGTGGAGCTTTAAAACTTTCTAAAATGGGTTTATATTGTATTGGCCTTCCAGGTACAATTGATAATGATATTGCCTCAAGTGAATTTACTATAGGGTTTGATACAGCTGTCAATACTGCAGTTGATGCAATTGATAAATTAAGAGATACTTCAAATTCTCATCAACGTTGTTCAATTGTTGAGGTTATGGGGAGATATTGTGGGGATATTGCTTATGCGGCGGCTTTGGCAACGGGAGCAGATTTAGTTATAACCTCAGAAACGGGTTTTAGTTTAGAAGAGGTAATTAAAACGGTAAAAAAATGCCAAAATCATAAAAGTAGACATGTTTTGATTATTATAACAGAGCATATCACTGATGTACGTGAATTAGCTAAGCAAATTCAAGAATATACTGGTTTCGATTCTAGAGCTACTATTTTAGGACATGTTCAAAGAGGAGGTTCTCCATCACCATTTGATAGAGTATTAGCAAGTCGACTTGGGATTGCAGCGGTTGAAGAATTATTAAAAGGTGAAGGTGGTAAATGTATGGGTGTTTTTCATAATGAGGTTGTAGCAACACCAATTGAAGAAGCTCTTACAATGAAAAAACAGATGTTTAAAGGATATAAAGAACTTACAACAACAATATCTTAAAAAATAAACTGATTAACGTCAAATGTTAATCAGTTTTTAATTTAATATTTAATATATGTTTTAACTCTTAACTTAAATATTTTTAGCTTTCTTCTTTTTTCATCAAAAAAGGTATACTATATAAGTTATAATATAAAAACAAAGTTATTGAATCGTATTTTGTAACTTATATTATATGAGGTGAAAAGAAAAATTATGAATAAACTAAAATTAAAAAGAATAATTATAGTAGCATCATTTATTATTATAATGATGACTTCAATATTAAAATATCCATCTTCGTTTGCAAGTAGTAATGCGAATTTATATTTAGTTTTTGATAAAACTACTTATAATGTTGGCGATATAGTGAATATAAATATAAATTTGGATCAATTTGCTTCACTAAGTGAAGTAAAATTACAAATTAAGATCAAAGAAGAATATTTTGAACCAGTAATGGTCGATAATAAATATTTTTATTTTTCTGCTTCATCAGTGTTTACAAATGATGTTATCAATGATTATGTTGATCATACCTATTTAAGATTAAGACTTATTAAAGATGAAAATATTAGTGAAGGTTACTTTTCTAGTTATAAAAACAATATTTGTAATCTACAACTAAAAGTAAAAAGACCGATTGATGATATCTACAATTATTTTACAATTGATAATTACGACAATATGGGAATTAGTGTGTATTTATTTGATGTAAAAGATCAAATTATAAATTATAATTTATATCATCGTGAAAAAATTAAAGTAAACTGGCAAGTTGAAAGTTATGAACTGAATGTTTATAGTGAGGTACCAGATTTTAAAAAAGATATTCAAATATTAAATCGAGAAATTGGTGAATATGAATATTTAATTGAAAAACAAATTGATACAATGATTATAGGATTAAAGACGGTTCATATTGGTATCTATGATAAAAAGGCAGCTGATTATATTGTATTATCAAAAGCCGTTTCAGTGGTAGATAAAATGGCTCCTATTATTACTTATCCTTCTAATATTACAATAGAAGATAATTTGATTATGACAATTGATTATTTTGATTATATCGATGTTAGTGATAATTATGATACATATTTAGATACTACGATAAAATATTATGATGAAGAATTAAAAGAAGTGCAAGATTTAGAAAGTTTTAGAACATATCTTAGTTCTAATCAAAAAGGATATCTTAAATTTATTGCAAAAGATACAAGTAAAAATGAAACAAGTACTGAATTCATCGAAATTAACGTTATAGATACTTTGGCACCACTAATTAATGAGATAGATAAATTAGTAATTAACGATACTGAGGTAGATCATTTTGATTTGTTAAGCAATTTTATTGTTTCTGATAATTATGACCATCATCCTGAGGTCGTTTTTGATTTTGGTGAATATAATCAGTATGCCTATGAAGAATTAAAAGAAGTTTTGAAAACAGGTACGAATATTCATTTTTCCTATTTTGCCATAGATGAAAGTATGAATAAAACAGCAGTTTTTCAAGCTGTCATTGAGGTCATTGATACAATTAAGCCAAGTGTTAAAGTAAGTGATGTTACAGTTGATGATGTTGACTATAATAGTAATGACTTTGAACAATTAGTGATAATTAGTGATAATTTTAAATATCCTTGTAGATTGGAAAAAAAATATTATATCAATGATGTATTAGTCAATCAAGAACAATTTGATGAAGCAATGTTAAGAGGACAAAAAGGGTATATTGTTTATGTAGGTATTGATACTTTTGATAATCGAAGTGAAGAAGTTAGACAAAATATTAATGTAATTGATACCATTGTTCCACAAATTATTGTTAAAAATATCCAAAATGGACAAAAGTATATTAAAATGGATAAAATAGAATATGAGATTGTAGAAAATTTTGATAATTATGAGTTGATTGTTTTGTTAGATGATAAGGAATATTTAGGAGGAAAGGTTGAAATTGGTAAACATGAATTGTATATTAAAGTAAAAGATGCTATAGGTCATGAAAGAAGTTTATCGCTTGATTTTGAAGTGATTGAGGATAATATTATTGGTTGCAAGGGTGATGCTAGTTGTTACGTTAATAATTATTTAGAAGTAGTAATTATAGTTTCTGCTTTATTAATCTTTGTCATTATTATGATTATTGTAAGAATTGTAATAAAAAAGAAGAAACAAAAAATCGTTTAATCATTTTTCTTTATAAAAAAACTAGAATGTGTTATAATGTGACAAGTAAAATTGACCATTGTAGGAGGTATTCAATGTGTAAAAAATGCTATGTAACAACACCTATTTATTATGCTAGTGGAAAGGTTCAAATTGGTAATAGTTATACTACGGTTGCATGTGATGTTTATGCAAGATTTAATCGACAAATGGGTAGAAAAACTTTTTATCTAACGGGAATGGATGAACATGGCCAAAAGATAGAAGAAGCAGCATTAAAAGCTAAAATGAATCCACAAACTTTTGTAGATAAGGTTGCTTTAGAGACCAAAGAACTTTGGAAAGTAATGCATATTGATTATGATGGTTTTATTAGAACAACGGATAAAAAACACGAAGAAATTGTTGCAAAAGTTTTTGAAAAATTGCTTGCAAATGATGATATATATCTTGGTTCATATAGTGGCAATTATTGTGTTTCATGTGAAACCTTTTTTACAAAGAAGCAACTTGGTGAAAATGATACTTGTCCAGATTGTGGAAAACCAACTAAATTGGTATCAGAGGAAAGTTATTTTTTGCGTTTAAAAAAATATGAAAAAAAGCTTCTAGAATATATTAAAAATCATGCAGATTTTATTTGCCCAGAAACTAGAAAAAATGAAGTTATTTCGTTTATTGAATCAGGATTAGAGGATTTATGTGTGAGTAGAACTTCTTTTACATGGGGTATTCAAGTGCCTTCTAATCCTAAACATGTTATTTATGTTTGGATTGATGCACTATTTAATTATTTAACAGCTCTTGGTTATGGAACTGATGAGGATCAATTATATCAAGAGTTTTGGGTTAATAATGATAATGTTTGTCATGTTGTAGGAAAAGATATTTTAAGATTTCATGCAATTTATTGGCCGATTATGTTAATGGCATTAGATATTCCTATTCGCTTTAAACTTTATGTTCATGGTTGGATTTTAACTAAGGATGGTAAGATGTCTAAGTCTAAAGGAAATGCGGTATATCCAATGGATTTGATTGATCGTTTTGGTATTGATGCGGTCAGATATTATTTAGCAAAAGAATTGCCACTTGGTAATGATGGTCTTTTCAGTTATGAGCGTTTTATTGAAAGATATAATTTTGAACTGGCTAATGATTTAGGTAATTTAGTTAGCAGAAGTATTTCTATGATAAATAAGTATTGTGATGGAGTGGTTCCAAACAAGGATATAGTAAAGTCAGGTGAATATGAGCAATCTTTATGTGAGGTTGCAAATAAAGCAATTACTAAAACCATTGCATGTTTTGATAAATTTAGAATTCAAGATGGAATTGGAGAAACTTGGCAATTGATTAAAAGAGCGAATAAATATATTGATGAGACTGCTCCTTGGGTGCTTGCAAAAGATGATAATAAAAGGGAAGAACTTGCAAGTGTAATGTATCATTTGGCAGAATCGTTACGGATTATTGCAATTTTAATAGCACCATATTTAGTAGAAACTTCAAATAAAATTTTGCTTTCACTTGGAAAAGCAAATACGAGTATGCGTTTAGATCAACTTGTTTTTGGCGAAGAATTTTCAACAGATAAGGTCTTCTTAGAGGAAAAATTATTCCAAAGACTTGATATGGAAAAAGAATTAAATTATTTTAAAGAACAAGCCAAATTAAAATAGTTCCAAAAGAAAGAAGAAGTGGCAAAGATAAATATGGATGATTTTTCTAAAATTTCAATGGTTATTGGAGAAATTATTGAATGCAAAAAACATCCTAATGCGGACAAATTACTTGTTTCTCAAATCAAAATTGGTAATGAAATCAAACAAATTGTATCAGGAATTGCACAATTTTATAGTCCTGATGAGTTGATTGGCAAAAAAGTAGTAGTAGTACAAAATTTAGAATCATCAATGATTCGAGGAGTTGAATCTAGCGGAATGATTCTTTGTGCTAGTAGTGATAATAAATTAGAAGTATTAGAAGTAAAGGAAATACCAAGTGGTGCAATAGTAAGATAGTATGTTTATTTATTTATCAAGTACAAATTTTGATTTACAAGTGTTACTACCAATTGTAATTTTATTAGGACTTGCTGCAGTCATTCCTGTAATTTTAGCAATTTGTCGAATAAAATTTATTCCTGTTTTAGTAATTGAAATTTTAACGGGAATTTTACTTGCTAGTTTTTCATCTAAAGAATTTTTTGTAAATAATAATGAACTTACACCGTTTATGGAAGGACTGTATACTATTGGAATGGGAATTCTTTTATTTTTAAGTGGCTTAGATACTGATTTTACTGTTTTAGGAAAGCATAAAAAAGGAGATTCATATTTACATATTAGTAGATTAACGACAATTTTATTGTTTACAGTGATATTATGTAGTATAGGTGGTTCCTTTTTATTTTTAGATTTTATGAATCACAAAGTGATTGGTATTATTGTTTTGACAATTATTTTTTGTAGTACCTTTGCTTCAATTGTTATTCCTTTGGTTCATGAGGAAGGATTAGGTGATAGTACAATTGGAAAAATAATAAGTAGTTATTCTACCAAAGCTGAATTATTATCTATTGTAGCACTTAGCATTTTGATGATGGTATTAGGAATGACAAAAGAACAAAAACCTTGGCTCTTATTCATTCTTGTTATCATTTTGTTAATTGTATATATTTTTAGTCGTTATTTAAAGTTAAATAGTTTTAAAAAAATTTCTGATGGTATTGTTCATTTTGGTGTAAGATTGACGATAGCTTTATTACTTGGTTTAATGATTCTTTGTAGCATTTCTGGGGTTGAATATATTTTGGGTGCTTTTTTAGCTGGAATGGTTATTAAGTCTGCAAAGCCGAGTGAATCTAATATTCATAAACTTGAGATTATTGGTTATGGAATTTTTGTGCCTATTTTTTATATGCTAGTTGGTCTAAAAATTGGTCTTTTGATGCCGATTCAAGAGATATTTAAATGGGAAAATTTATCTTTAATTTTAATTTTATTTGGAATGTTGATAGTTGTGAAAATTCCGTTTATGTACTTATGTCGATGGTTTAATTTTTCAACGGTAATTCAGACAACTTTGTTTGTTGCTTGTACATTAATTGTTGTTATTGCTTCTGAAGAATTTGGTGTTTTTACCAAAAAATTTATGAATGCCTTGATTATTGCTTCATCATTAACATGTATCATTCCACCAATCTTATTTGATATTACAAAAAGGTTTGGTTATAGTAAAAAAGAAAATGATATTAGGATTATCAATCCAACTAATGAAATAAAATAATATATAATA